>Ga0255047_10001610_pt1 | contig 16037 bp, 3 predicted proteins | sample JV7_2_1_MG_FD_183640 | JGI IMG/M metagenome (GOLD analysis project Ga0255047, IMG submission 183640) | Seawater microbial communities from Jervis Inlet, British Columbia, Canada - JV7_2_1 | ecosystem: Environmental > Aquatic > Marine > Inlet | place: Canada: British Columbia | collected 2016-10-06
TCAACCTACCGCTGACCCCCTCGTCTGAAACATTGGTTCGGCGTGTATTGGTTGATGAACTCGATGCGGTTTATGCGGCATCTTCACACGTCAATGGCGAGGCAGGGCGCATTTGGCGCTACACATTGAACGAGGAGGGCACGCCGGAACTAGCCTGGGCTCTCGATGTAGATGGCTCGGTAGCGGCGATGGAATACCGCGCGGGGGCGCTGTACGTGGGGATCAACCACGCGGGCAGCATTGTCAAGTCCACGCTGTCACTGTACGCGCACGTTTTTACGAGCACACCGTCGCTTCAGTGGCAGAAGGCGGTGCCGAGCCCGTTCAATGACATGACGGTGAACAGCGCGGGGTCGGTGGTTACCGCACACGCAGCAAACGCTAACCGGGCGCCAGAGTCGAGCACAGCGGAGCTTGAGGACTCGGCTATTGTCTGGACCCCGAACGAAACCGTGAACTCTGAGGACCGCATCTATGGTTGGTGGGATGCGAGCACCCTGACCGGGTACGCGGACGGTGACGAAGTGACTCTGTGGCCCGAGCGGCGCACACTGGCTGACTCGCCTGAGTGGGTTGCCCCTAACGACACTACGGATCGTAGCTTTCGGAGAGCGGCGCTTTCTACGCGCAAGGGCCCTACGTATATGGCGAACGGGGTGGGGCCGGGGTCGCTGCCGACGCTGAAGTTTGAATCTGCGGTGAGCGCAGGCACAGGCTCACTGGACAGTCCCGGTAATGGCCTGGTCACGTTTCCGAATGCAAGTAGCGCGCCAAAGGGCTCTATCACGCAAGGCGAGTGGCCTAACTGCCGCGCGATGCTTCCCGGTGGCGTGGGCGCGGGGGGGAACAAGGTCTCTTGGACTAACTTCATGGTCGTGCAGTACGAGCCCCAGGGCATCAACGTCTCTAGCGGTCCTCGCGGACTGTGGGCGCAGGCAGGCAGTCCCGCGAACTATGGAATGTCAGGGTGGAGCATTGAACTGATGGCGGGCCATTCGCTTGGAACCGTCAGTCCAAGCACATATGCAATAGCCTCGGTGGGGGCCGACACGGTGGCTTATCCCGGCGCCCCTGGCTTCGCGATCATTTCCGTCACGCATGGCGGCGAAAATGGAACGCCCACGAAGGCTGCTGGCAATGTGAACTTCGGGGGTGTCCCAAATCCAGGCGAGTCACTTGAGGTCAACGATGGGCGCAACCCGGAGGTGTCGTACCTATTCACGACAACCCCGGGGGCCGACACACCCATCCTGCAACACATCGACACTACGGCGCTGAACGCCACCACGGTAGCAACGGCCCTCTTCAACAAGATCAATGCGCCCACGGCGGGATGCCTCATCGAGATCACAGCCACCAATGGCACGGGCACCGAGGTTGACCTACTCAATGACAGGTGGAGGCACGACGGCAATGAGAGCCTCAAGGGGCCGCTTACCAACGCAACAATCGAAGGCATGGTGGGCGGCATTACCGGCGCGGAGCTGCGCGTCAACGGGGAGATCATCGAGGACTTCATATTCACGGAGTCGGCCAACTCGGGGCTCACGTCGTACACGGTGCTCGGTCACTGGTACTGGACCGGCACGGCGCTGACTCAGGAGTTTGGGCAGACCGTGGACATCAACCCCGAGGTTGCGCTGCGGCAGGTGGAGGGCTTCACGGGTCACGTTTGCGAGATCATCACGGTGCTCGGGTCACCCAGTGCGGACCTCCACGACGTTCCCCTCACGCTCGATGAGATTGAGAAGGTCGAGTCGTATCTAGCGTCCAAGTGGGGCATCCCCGATGTCCTGCCCTTCGACGCGGATCCTCTTCTCTCGCACCGATACGCATCGGGCGGCGCCACGCCTGGCCCTCCCGCGTCGGGCGGCACAGGTGGGAGCACGTTCACGCAGTCGGCTTCAGAGCTTGCGCTCCAGAGCGTGGACCCCATCCTCGCGAAGTGGGGTTCCGGCGGCGAACTTGTGTGGGCCCTCAGCGCCGGGGGCGTGGGGCTGGGTGTGGCCGCAGACAGCAACGACGACCTCTTGTGCTATGGGCAGCATGTCGTGACGAACGCGCCGGGACAGACGCCCGTGTGGTTGGGCCTCTCCAACCTGGAGGAGTCGGCGGTGTCGTACCGCAAAGTGGAAGACCTGGGCGCGTCGTATGTGGTTGATCAGGCGTCGGCGGGGACGATTCAGGTGCTCTCCGGGACACTGGCCGGCGAAACCGTAACGGTCAGCGACGGCACAGAGACGGAGACGTTTGAGTTCGACACGTTGGCGGAACGGGCGTCGGCCACCATCCAGTTGACAGGGGATCCAGATGAGGACGACGCCTTCATTATCCCTGATGGCACGCAAACGGTCACATTCACGTTCAAGGACACCCTGACAGGGACCGAAACAGACACATCGCGCGAGGTTCTTAGGGTGACGGGCGGCGGCGCAAACGCGCAGGCCACGATGAACAACGTCAAGGCAGCAATTATTGACGCGGGCTTTCCCTTCCTGGTCAATGTTCCTGGGGCAGCGACGGAGCCTATTGGCTTCCCCACAAGCCTAAGCATCAAACACGACGACCTCGGCGCGAATCACACTCCGATCACGCTCGTCAACGTGAGCGCCAACTTGGCTGTGACAACAAACTGGAGCCTGGGCGTGAACCCCAACGGCGTCACCGGGTCCAACCTCATGTTGCCAGCTCGGGCGACCGTTGCCGGCGGAGTCCAGGCGCTTGACGAGGCGATTAGCGGGGCTGTCACGTATAGCACAACAGGCATCCGTATTGCCCTTGCGATGGACCTCACGACCACGGTGATCGACCCGCTTCAGGACGGCGCGGACGATACGATCTTGGTGACGAAGCCCGTGGTGGGCAACGTCTCTGATCCGGTGACACCAGCCCTGACGTACACCATCCTGTCGAGCGACTCCAACATCCTTCTCGTCACAGGCTTCACGACCGGCCAGGACTCAGCGAATTCATGGGTTGCCGAGCGCGTGGAAGACGCGACATACCTGACGCCTCGCGTGGCGGTGGACTCGGTGGATAACTTCTACGTGCCGCAGGCGGATACAGGCGTGGGTAAGGCGATGGTCACGAAGCGACTGGGCTCTACCGGCGAGCAGGCGTGGGGGTACTCTGCGGACCCGCTACGGACTGAGGGCTTTGCGGTTGCGTTTCCTCCTGTGGGGCCGAACTTTGGCGTGCTTCCTGACCTTGGCCCCGAGCACGTCTATGTGGTCAGCAGCAACCTCAATAGTGGCGTGCTAGACCAAACGATCCAGACGATCCGCAAGGTGCAGACGCTCAAAAAGGATCGGACGACAGGCGGCCCGCGCGAGATGACGCTGCTCGGTGTGTCGAACGGTGACATTGTGAAGTTCACGAAGGGTGGCGTGCCTGAAGTAGTTGCGTCAGGTGGGGCTGGTGCGCTCGACGCTGCAAGCTCTAACATCCAGTCAGCGGTTCTTTTCGACAAGGTGTACTACGTCGATGGCCTGCGGGAGTGGCTATACGACGCGAAAGCTCTGAATGCGCGCAAGTTCAAGGCTGCTTCGTCGGGCGAGCTTCCGAAGCGGTGTCGCGGCATCACGGCGTGGAACGGTCGCCTGGTTATGTTCCGAAGCGCGGACGACCCAAACAACTGGTATATGTCGAGGCAGGGCGACCCGTTCAACTGGGATTATTTCCCGCCTGTGCCCTCGTCGCAGATGGCGGTGAGCGGCGACTCTCGCCCGGAGATCGGCAAGAACCCCGATCTCATCACAGCATTTATCCCCTACACCGATGACCTCGCGATCATTGGTGGAGACCACACGATCCACAGGATGAATGGCGACCCTGCGGCGGGCGGTCAGATTGATCTTGTGAGCGATCAGCACGGCGTCGCGTTTGGCACGGCATGGACAAAAGACCCTGAAGGGCGGATTTACTTCATGTCCCAGCGCGGGGGCGTGGTGCAGATGGACCCCGGTGGCAGCATCCGGCGAATTTCCGTGCATCGCATCGAGGAGCGGCTGCGTGCGGTGGATCAGTCTGCGGTGCGCGTCGAACTTGAATGGAACTATGAGGACGAGGGGCTCCACGTCCTCCAGATGAATAACGTCACGGGCGTGCTTCGCGATGCGTGGTTCTGGGAGGCGAAGGCGGACGCCTGGTTCTCAGATACGTTCCCGGTGGGAGTGCAGCCGACGAGCGCGCTGGTAGTTGATGGCGACCTCCCCGCAGACCGTACGCTCCTCTTCGGGTGTGAGGATGGTGTGGTCCGGTACTGGGACAAGGCAGCGGTTACGGACGGCAGCGCACGCATTGACAGCCGCGTCCTCATAGGCCCGATTGCCCCCAAAGATACGCCCGCGGAGATTCGCTTCTCCGGGCTGGAAACCGTCCTATCTAAAGATCAGGGCGGGGCGCGATATGAGTGGTTCGCGACAGACCGCTCGGATTCCCTCGGATCCCCCGTATCCGAAGGCGAACTCGCGCCAGGCCGCAACCCATCCTCAGCAGCGCGGGCTAAGGGCTCGTCTGCGTGGTTGCGGATCTACAACGCTGGCCCAACAGCATGGGCGTTAGAGGAGGCGTCTGTGATGGCCTCTCCAGCTGGCAGGAAGCGGGTGCGGTCGTGAGGGGCGAGGCTCCGCGCGTGCCGGCCTTGCGTGCTGGTACAGGCAGCCGCACGATGGGCGATAAGGATCCCCGTGCGCGGCGGAACGCACAAGCTGACCGCGCGGCAAACCAGTCGTACCAGGAGCCCCTCCACATCGACGCAAAGGGACGTGTAGCCCTGCGGCAAGCGGACTCCGTTGTGGTTCCGGCGCCCGCCTCGGCAGAATCGGCCTCTATTCCCGCCGACCTGGGACAATCACCCTTATCCTCTAGCGCAACCTATGACGGGATTGAGGCGTCCCTCAAAGACGATGCCATCAACACGCTAGAGGCTAAGGTAGACGCCATCCTGGCGTACATGCGGGCGACGGACTTCAACAAACGCACAGTGGAACAGAACACAGCCCTGCGCGCCCTGGTCGTTTCGATCACGGATGCGGGCATGATGGAGAAATAACATGGCTTGGCAAGCAGCACTCCCCCTCGCTGGGAACCTCTTGGGTAGCGCAATCGGTGGGAGCAAGGCGCGCAAGGCGCAACGGCAGGCAAAGAAGGACTACCTTGGGAACATCAAGGGTCTCGCGGATCTGATCCGTGGCTGGACGCAGAGCGGCAACGCGCTGCTCGCGGAGAAGGGCGGCTTGCTGGAGCAGATGCTGAGTATGTCGCAGGCGGGGGGGCAGCGCGCGGAGGCGGCGGTTGGATCATTGGGCCAATCCGCATACCGGCGCATCAACGAGCGCGAGCAGCAGTCGCTGGGGGCGATGAACTCCGGGCTCGCACAGCGCGGGCTTTACAACACGACGGTAGGCGCAAACCTCCAGCGCGGCATCCAGGCGGACTCCAACCGCGCCTTTGGCGAGGTGGACGAGGGCCTGGCTGGCCTGCGCTCAAGCCTCATCGGGCAGAACACGAACCGGAACATGGGCGCGCTGGGGATGCTGGCGAACAACAAAACCGAACATCTCGGCTTCGGGTCGAGCCAGAACACCAACCTTGTAAACCTGTTAGCCCACCAACTTGACGGTCAGCAGATATCTCAATCGACGGGGTGGGGGCAGATGGGCTCGGAACTCGGCGGTTTGATTGGTGGGCTGTTCACCGGCAGCGGCAGCAGTGGCCCCAGTGACGCATATTTCAACGGGCCATTTGGCGTCCCAGGTGGAAGCATCGGCCCCGCCCAGGCGGGGAACTAGGCCATGCCTGAAATCGTACAAATCAGCGGCAAGCTCTACGGGGACCACGGCGCGAACACCGCGGTGGACTCGTTCAACCAGGGTCAGGATCACATGCGCGCGCTGGAGGACCGGGAGCTTCAGCGCGAGGCGATGTCGAAGGAGCTTGAACTCGCAGAGAGCCAGATCGGCGCGCGGCACCGCGCTATCGACCTACAGGAGCGTGCCTTCGAGGCGGAACAGAGCGAGCGCGACGCGATCAAGCGCGCCTATGAGCTTGACGCGCGCGGAGGCAAGGGCACCTTCACGCCGGATATGGAGTACACGGAGCAGCAGCGACTCATGCTCCAGAACTCGCCGGGTGGGGCGCAGAAGGAGATGCGTGAGGTGTTTACCACGCGCAACCTGGAGGAGCAGCAGCGTGTGGAGTATGCCGCCCTCGGGGTGGACTTCCGCGAGATGCAAGAGAGCGGGGCGCTGGACAACGAAACGACGGCTGAGATTCAGGCGATGATGCAGGAGGGTAAGAACCCCAAGCGCATCCAGCAGCGGATGGCTGAACTTTCCAACGAGCACGGCGCGCTCCAGACGAGGCTGAAACAGCAGGAGCGCGGGCGCCTTTACATCGCGGAACTCACGACAGGGCTCGACCAGAACGACGACGGCTATTTCGACAAACTGGACGCGCTGGACGCACTTGAGGGAAAGATTGCTGGGCCGAGAAGCGATGTCAACCAGATCATGGACGACGCGAAGGACATCGCGTTCGGCTTCGCTGGTCGCATGAAGGCGAAGGTCGATCAGCACCAGGCTGAGATGGCGCAGTTAGAGGCGTTTGGCAAGGCGGCTGCGACAACCCTTCAACTTGAGATTGACCGACTGAATCAGGAACTTGCCAATGTGGGCAAGACGAAAGAGGAACTCGAAGACCAGGCGCGTGCCAGCAACAGCCCGGACCTTCCGCCTGAGATGGTCGCGCAGCGGCAGGGCGGCGTGGGCTCCGGTGTGGCACAGCAAGGGCAAGGACAGTCTACGGCTGCTGCCGGTGCGAGCCCGCAAGTACCCGATAGCGCCAAGACTGTGCATGAGTTGGGCCTAAAGCCCAATGAGATTAGGCGTATCGCGCTTGATGTTGCCAAGTTGATCCACGCCGGAGACCAGGCGGGCGCCGACGCGTTGGTTCTTTCCAAAGGCATTAGACCTGCGGAAGCTGTATTCACGGACGATGGCGAGGAGCAACTTGGCGTATTTGAGACTGCGGTTGAGAAGGCGGTTGGAAAGCTACGCAAGACCTCGGAGGGCCATAAAAAGGTGATTGCCGATGTGCTTGCCAAGGCTGGCAACGACATCAACCCGGTAGAAAAGAGGTACACCAACAAGGAGTGGGGTGACACGCTTGCGCCGCCGAAGGTGACCGCGGCGCAGTCCCGTAGCCGCGCGATCAAGCGCCTCATCTCAGAGGGTGGGCTGAAGCGTAGAGAGGCGACTCGTATGTACGACGACGCGTTGAGCAAGAAGCACAAGGCTGCTGCCCGGGCCATGGGCATAATCGAACCGAAGGGGGCCCCTAGCCGCGAGATGTTGCGCAGGAAGAAGGACTGATGGCGGTGCAGGATCCCCAGCAGGACGGCGGGGGGCTTTGGTCGGTTGGTTTTATTGAGAGCCTCCCGGGCGAGTCGCCTAAAAAGCCCGCCCCCACGGGAAATATGTGGTCGGAGGGCTTTTCCGCTAAAATACAGGCTGGAACTCTAGGCGAGGACAACCGGCTCGGCTTCACCGACGTAGACCTCGGCCCGTCCGTGGGCGAGATCATCGCGCGCCGCATGGATGAGTGGGGTCTCCCCGGCGCGAAGCTGGCGCGGGTCGTGTCCGAATTCGGCCCCGCAGTGCCCGCACGCTTCATCCCGTTCGTGGCCGGCGCCGCCGAAGCGGACGAGATGCACCACCTTTGGAAGGACGCGAAGGCGATGCAGGGGGGCGACGAGGAAGCGATGGCTCGCGTGGTCGAGTACCTGGAGCGTTCCGAGCGCGAGGGGTCGTTCGGCTTCACGGTGGGCAATATCCTCGCGGATCTGCCGGCGTTCATGGGCGAGTTCGCGGCATCCGGCGGGATCGTGTCGGCAGGGCGCAAGGCGGGTGGCGCAGCTCTGCGCAAGGCGCTGGGCGAGATGATCGAGGAGACCGTCACGCAGGCGTCTCAGCGGATGGCGAAGCGGTCTATTGCTCGCAAGATCACGGACAACCTCATCGGTGCGGGCGCGCAGGCAGCGGTAGCCGAGGGCATAGGACAGCTTGCCTTCGGCGGTGGTCGTATCGAGGCGTCCACTTGGCGCCGTGCGCTGCCCGATATGGGGCTCACGGAAGAAGACGGGCGCACGCTGGCGTGGGTTATGCCGGGTACACAGGAGGAGTTCATAGATGCGTACCCCAAGGGCATGGCGGATATGTTCATCGAGATTCTCTCAGAGCGATCAGGAGCGGCTCTGCCAATCATTGGGGCCGCACAGGCCCGTGTGCTCCAGTGGGCAGCAAAAGGCACACCGGGCGGCGCGCAGGGCGCGATAGGGCGCATCATGCGCAAGGGCGCGGTGGCGTCCCGCCGTGGCAAGTTGCCGGGCGAGAAACTCGGCTGGCACGGCATTGTGCCTGAGTACCTGGAGGAGCGTTTCGGGGATGCTCTGCGCGCGGGCACTCCGATTCTGGAGGAGTACGGGGACTTTGAGAATGTGTGGCCGGGGTGGGAGCAGACGTTCGCTGAGTTGACAGCATTTGCGGTGCCCGGGGCGGGCTTCGCCGCTGCGAGCGGTATCAAGCACAGTGGCGGATCGTCACCGCCTCCCGGCGCGGAGGCGTTGCAAGGTGGCGAAGGGGGCGGGTCTGGGGATGCGACCCTGGGAGGGCCCGCCCCCGTCTCCCCGTCTGAACCGTCAGACAGCACCGCACAACCCGGGGAGACCGGCACACCAGAAGAAACCGAGGAGTTCTTCGACCGGGAGCCCCAGGTGCAGGCCGCCCGAGAGGAGGCCTTGGCCCGCAGGCGAGCGGCTGAAGACGCGGGTGACGATGCAGCCTTAGAGGCCGCGTTCGATGAACTCGATGCGCTCACTCTGGCGCGGCTCCAGGCCGAGAGAGATTCGCTGGCCGCTATAGGCAGAGAGAGGCCCGGCGTCATGGGTGGGGCTGAAGGCCAGAAGGAGATCCTGGATAGGAAGGATGCGGAGATCCGCAGGATCGCCAAGGCGCATGGCATCGACATCGACACGTTCCTCCAGGACTACGCGGCAGGGAAGTTCTTCGGAGGCGCCGCACAGCAAGACCAAGCCGAGGCCCCCGCGCCCTCTCCCGATGTCCAGGCGTTCCGGCGGTCGCTTGAACGTGAAATGGGCGAGCCCGTTGACGTAGTTCAGCCGTCCCGCGAGGAGGTCTTCTCTGACGACGAGGCTGGGGAGCGGCGTAAAAATCTCACCAGGCTGTCGGCCAGCAGGGGCGACACGCTTGAGTGGGTGGCAAGCGCGGATGGCACGCCTCTCCCGCGGGCGGCGGCGAGTCTCCGCGCTGGTCACTACGTCGTGGACATGAACGCCTCGCAGATCCCCGAGGAACTGTGGTCGCATGAGGTTTTCCACAACATGGCGCGGATCTTCGAGGAACTCGAAGGGACGGAGCGCGGCGTTGAGTCGGAGAAGCTCAAAGAACTCTACGCCCTTCTGGACAAAATCGCGGCTTCGAGTGGCAATCCCAATCGACTCAAAGAGTGGATGGAGAAATACAGGGGCGAGATTGGGAGTGAGGCGTGGGAGCGTCTGACCCCGAAGCAGCAGCTCGAAGAGGGTGGCGCTCGCGGCTCTGAATTCCTCGCCGGATACATCCTGTTCCTGAGTAGCCGCGAGGGCAGGTCTGAAATTAGCGCGCTGGTGGAGAGCGCCCCCGGCCAGGGGTTCCTGCGGTCCATGATCGACGCGGTTGTGAAGACGCTGACTGGGCAGACGGCGCACCAGCGCATCCTAGAGCGTTTGTCGAAACGCTTGGCGAGGGTGGGCGAGGAAGGCGCGGACGTATCTCTTGCGGACGCATCTTTGGCGCTGGCAATTCACAAGGCGCTGATGGACGCCAGGGATGCCCGATTCATGGGCTTCGCCAAGGCGCAGATGGAACTCAAAGAGAAGGAGGCTGCCGCTGCGGGCGCGGAGTTGGAGGCTGCGGAAGAGCAGGAGGCTGCGCCACCGGACACGGCTGCCCCGCCGGACACCGAGGTGGAGGCTGCGGAAGAGCAGGAGAAGAAGCCAGAGGAGGCCGCCCCGCCGGACACGCCAAAGGAGGCTGCGCGCCAGAAACGGCTGGCGAAGATCAAGCGCAGGGCTGAGCGCCAGAAACGGAACCGGGACAAGGTAAAGAAACCCCCGAAGGAGAAGGCCCCGCTAACGGTGCGCGAGTTGATCCGCTCACAGGGTGGAATCGACATCCGCCCGGAGCATTACAACGACCTCCGCGATGTCCACGACAGGCAGAGACTGGATGAGATGCGAGGGATTGCCGAGGCGCTGGAGAGCGTGGATGCAAATGCGCGGGTGGCCCCGGTGGGCAAATCGCCGCTGGTAAAAGCCGCGGGCGGGTTTAGGGGCATAACGGATAGCCATCGTTTGCTCGAATTGCTGGTAGAGGGGGGGTACTTCCCAGGGCGCGAACTAGGGGATATTCACCCGCAAGACATTTACGATGCCATCGAGAACAACCAGATGCCCGAGGGCGAGATACAGGACTTCTCGGCTGAGGAAAAGGCATATGAAGCTGACCGTGATCGTCAGGTAGAGGAGCAACTCCGCGAGCTGGAAGACCTCACGGGCAGGAAGTACGACACGCTAGAAGAGGCGATGGAGGCCGCGCGCAGGGCTCGCGGAATTGCACCGGAAGACGAGGACTGGCGGGCCAAAGAGGAGGACTGGCAACCGTCTGACGAGTGGGGGGAGAGGGATCCCAACTTCGCCTCGGCGGGCGAAAAGAAAGATGGCGACCTCCCCGCGCAGATGCCGCAGGAAGAGGGGCTCTTCGAGAAGGTCGAGAAGAAGGGCAAGGCGCGCGCGGAGAAGCCGAAGAAGGGCTCGAAGGGCAAGCAGTACAAGCTGTTCGACGTTGGGCAGAAGGACGACATCGAGGGGCAGGGGACGATGTTCGCGGCGGCAGGCGAGGGGCGCCCCGTGCCTCTCGGCTATGACTTCTACAAGGTGTTTTCGGAGTACGCGAGTGGAAACGATCTACTGAACAATGTCCTCGCAAAGCGCGGGCCTAGCGTGGACATAGTGCGCGTCCCCATCACAGGCACCGAAGAGGTGCGAATTCGGGATGTGGCTGGCGAGATTCTCGCAAATGGTTCTTCGCCTGCTGGACACAGGCGAACGGCAGAGTCGGTTCTAAGGCGGCTCGGGCAGGCTTACACCGGCGCCTACTCAGCCGATTTAGACTTTCGGCACGACATAGATCTCCTGGCCGACGTTCTCAAGGGGACGCCGGGCAGAATCGCCGGGAGGCGCGCGGTGTGGCCCAACTACCAATCAGCGCACGCCGCCGCGCTTGAGTACAACGCTCGTTTCGGTGACAAGAACGAAGTCGACGGCGGCGTGAATCCGATGGAATATGGGGGGTTTCTTCTACCCCGAGCGGACACCCGCCCCACCACCGGGATTGAGATTCCAGACAGCCTAGACGAGGACATTCGCTTCGCCGCCGCCTACAGCGGCAGTGGCGCGCGGTTCGACAAGTTCAGCACGGAGCACATCGGCAGCGGCGAGGGCAATCAGGCGTATGGGTGGGGGCTGTACTTCGCAACCAAGAAGAAGATTGCCGAGTGGTACAAGCGCAAGTTGAGCCGCGGCGCCACCACCACCGAGGATATCGCTATCAACGGCGTGCCCGTTCCAGAGATGGGCCTCGGCGCCACCGCCCTGATGGCCGTGTCTCATATTCAGACTGCTGTTGAGGGGGGTCGATCCGTTGACGAGGCGCTGGAATACACCATCACAACTCTAGAGGGGGAGGTTGGGCATTTCGCGGCGCTAAACAAGGAGCGCCGCGCCGATAAGAGAAAGGAGAACGCCCTTGAGGGAAAGAATCGCAGCGCGTTGGAGTTTGCGCGCGGACTTGACCCAGCCCAGGTATCATTTATTGGCTCTAAGGGCGCGCTCTACACGGTCGAACTCGCGCCGGAAGAGGACGAGTACCTGCTGTGGGACGAGCCGCTGTCGGCGCAGAGCGAGAAGGTGCGGGCGGCGCTGGGCCGTCTGGACACAGGGCAGGAGGTTCGCAATGCGCAGCACAAGGAGAGAAAACGCGAACGCAGGTATCCGATGTCTCGCTGGGTAAACAGCGATGCGCCGAGCATGTCCTTTGCAACGTGGCTGGAACACCACACATACCGCATCGCCCCGGAGAGGACCGGGGAGGGCTTGTATCTGTATCTTCAGTCTGATCTGAGAAGTGCCCGTGGCACGAATCTGGGATCAGCGGAGGCCGCATCTAAGGTTCTCCTCGCCGCCGGCATCCGCGGCATCAAGTACCACGACGGCACCAGCCGCGGCGGCGCCAATAGCAGCATCGCAAAGAAATTCCTAGAGAAGCTGCCGGAGGACGCCGACTTCAATGAGGTCATGGAACTTCTTGAGGATGGGCACTTCACCGCGCCTCAAGGTCGTGTTCTCCGCGCTTTAGAGGCAAATGACTGGCTTGGCTTCGATTACCCGTCGCAGGCTATCAGCGCCGCATACAAGCACCTGAGAAAATTCGAGGCGTCCGACGAACTCCGCGAGGCCGTGCTCGAAGAGCACTCGTACAACTACGTGCTGTTCAATGACGCGGACGTGGAGATCACGGACGTTATGTTCGCCTCGGCGGGGGCCGACTACAACAAACTCACGAAGGAAGAGCGCACCAGGGTGGACACCGCGCTCGACGAAAGCGTCAACGGCGCGGTGGTGCGCAACCTGCTCAAGGAGTACGCGGGGTCCCCGTGGGCGAAGCAGGCTATCGCGCAGGCGCAGGTCCGCGAGGGGCTCAAGTTACTCCTCGAAGGGAAGGAGATCCCCTTCTACTCGTCGTGGGGGGCGCCCTCTACGAAGAAGCTCGCGGGCAAGATTCAGCGCGCCGGGGCCGACGCCATCTGGAACCGGCTCATGGCCTCCGGCACTAGCATGATCGGCAACCCGTCTAAACCGCTCAATGCCGTCAACGCATCCTTCCTCAACTGCGAGCCGAGCCCTGAATGCGCAGCGTCATGTTACGCAACCAACGGGCGTAACTATCCGTCGAACGTCATCAAGTCTGAACTGGTTGAGTGGGCCGTCCGCACAGACCCTATTCGCGCAGCCGACATCACGGCCAGCCAATACAAGGCGATGGCCGAGTTCTACAACAACAAGGCGCTGCGCCTGTTTGACAAGGGTGACGGGGCCCCGCACTGGATCCCATACATCAAGCGCCTCAACGAGCTGGGGATTCGTGTCCAGGTGTTCTCGAAGCACGCCGGCTTCCTGCGCCAGGTGCCTGCTGAGAACTTGCGCCTCTACTCGGTGGATGGGTCCAACCTTCGCCGTGCGTCACAGATCAAAGACCTCCCGGTTGCCTTCGTCTACACGGGCGCTGACAAGGAGGTGGCGTGGATCAAGCGCAACCGCGAGCGAGTGCAGGTTATCCTGCCGATCAAGTTGGGGCAAAAGCTGCTCGACAAGCAGGCCCTCGATAAACTTCAAGCCGAGAAGGATCTGCGCCCCAAGGTGTGCCCCGTAGATAAGGGCGTGGTCAAGATTGGGGACACGGTGGGTGGCCCTTCCAAGGAAAACTGGAACTGCACCCGTTGCGATCACGGTGGGGGTGTAGGTTGTTTCTTCAAGAACCCGACCGCCAAGGTGTTCCAGGTCAGCAAGAGCTTGCAGACCGCTGGGAGCGCGGCGGGCGCAAAGAGGCTGTTTGATGAACTCAAAAAAGAAATCGAAGGACTCGGTGCCGCAGACCGAGAGTCCGCTCTTGCGGAATTGGATGCACTCATACGCGAGACACGCGCCGCATCTGACACGGAAGCAGCGGCAGGCTTCGATCCGAGGGCTGCGGGAGCAGCTAAAGCAGGACAAGAAGCTGAACGCGGTGTACGAGAAGATGTAGGCGACATCCGCTTCGCCGCGGCGGGCCCGACGAACAGCGCGCCGTTCAAGAAGTGGTTCGAGGGCTCCGCCTTGGTTGGCGAGGGCGGCCATCCGCTCCGCGCCCTACATCGCACCGCGCGAGACTTTGAGGAGTTCTCGCACGAAAAGGCGGCAGAGGGTGGAGGGTTTACCACCAACTACGGACGCGGCTTCGTGTTTCCTGGGCGGGGCTTCTTCTTCTTCGTGGAGGACGAACAGCACGGGATACCGCCCGCCGTGGGCGAGATGCAGCGGGAGGTCTGGGCGCACCTAGCGATCAAGAACCCGCTGGATCTGACGCGCCGCATTCCCCCGGAGGACGCCAGCGCGATCATCGACTTCATCCAGTCCGAGGTTGATAGTTCCCCGACCCCTGGGAACTACGGATACCGCGCGAAGGGCGCGAAGTTGGGGGGGTTTCGGAAGGCCCGCAAAGAGGGGGTCACACCGCAGCAACTCTGGGCCTTCCTTGGCGACAACTCTTTCACGGCCCGTGGCCGGATGTGGGACCGCATGTTGGAAAGGCTCGGGAAGGACGGGCTTATCTTCGAGGGCAATTCGAGCGGAACGGCGTTGCTGGAGGAGAACCGGGGGCGCGGTGATGGCAAGGTGTACCTTGTTGCGGTTGCGCTGGAGCCGGATCAGGTTGGGACCATCCCGGCCCCTGGGTCGGACATCCGCTTCGCCGCCGCCCCGCCGCTGTACTCGCAGCTTGAGCGAGCGGTCGAGTCGCTCGAAGGTGACTCCTGGACCCCGCTTCAGCTCTACGTCCCCGCGTCGAGTGCCAAGACGGGCGGCATCCTGACCGGAATCGTAGGCGAGGCGGCGCTGGTTCGCGCGGGACTGCCCGAGTTCTTTGAGGCGCAGGTCAAGGCAAAGAACAAGCGAATCGCGAAGGCCGACCTACTGGCATGGGCGCGCAAGACGGGCAACGCGGACATCGTGCGTGCGGTCACGGACTTGACGCGCGATTCGTTCAGGCCGGGCCAGTTGTTTGTGAAGTCCGCGGCTGGCGGCCTGCTGGGCAAGTCGGTCAAGGCGGAGGAGTGGATGTGGTCGGCAATGGACGAGTTCTTCGCTGAGAAGAAGGGCCAGAAGAAGATCACGAAGGCGGAGCTTCAGGAGTGGATCGCGGCGCACAGGGTTCGCGTGGAGGAGGTGGTGCTGGGTGGGGGCGGTCGCTCGTTTGCTTCAAACCGGGAATACGTGGGCTACCTCGAAGGGCTGTCCGATCAGGAGCTTGTGGTCGAGTTTGGTTCGGTGGGGCTGGAGCATGTCGATGCGAGAGCGAGGCTACAGGAGGAGGGTGGCCGCCAGAACCTCATCTGGGATTTGAACGAGCACTACGAGGACTACGGGCACCACCCCCACGACGAAACCAAGTACGGCGGCGGCAACCTGGTCGAGCCCGGCGGCGAGAACTACCGCGAGCTGCTGCTGAGGCTGCCGAGCGGGGCACCAGTAACCACCCACGCTGACATCTCGGCCATGGCGGAGGAGCTTTGGCAGATGGATCGGGATGCGGCGTGGGGCCGGACAGCCAGGCCGCTGCACTCAACATGGGGCAGCCAAGAGCCCGAAATCGTCGAGCGGTATGAGGCTCAGGCTAAGACGCAACTGCCGCAAGCCGGCGACTACACAGGCGGCCACTACGGCGAGTTCCTGAACGTCCTCGCGCATGTGCGCTTCAATGACCGCACGACGGCGGACGGCAAGCGCGTGCTGTTCATGGAGGAGGTGCAATCGGACTGGCACCAGGCGGGGCGGAAGCACGGGTATGCGCAATTCGCGTTTGGAACCGAAGAGGAGCAGGCCGCTGCCCATGAGCGGCTCAAGGCGGCCCAGGCGGATGCGGGCTCATTCGACCTGAGCGACACCGATGGGTGGGCCCGCGTAACAGCGGAACTCGCGGCAGCCGAAAATGCCATGAGGGATGTAGTTCCGGGCTGGGGTCGCCCCTCCTCCGATGTTATCCCCGATGCCCCCTTCAAGACCACCTGGCGCACGCTCGCGATGAAGCGGATGGTTCAGTGGGCTGCCACCAACGGGTACGACTACCTCGCGTGGACGACGGGGCGGATGCAGGTCGAGCGGTACG
>Ga0255047_10001611_pt1 | contig 16027 bp, 14 predicted proteins | sample JV7_2_1_MG_FD_183640 | JGI IMG/M metagenome (GOLD analysis project Ga0255047, IMG submission 183640) | Seawater microbial communities from Jervis Inlet, British Columbia, Canada - JV7_2_1 | ecosystem: Environmental > Aquatic > Marine > Inlet | place: Canada: British Columbia | collected 2016-10-06
TGCATGATCGCTGCGGCCGTGAATTGCTTGGTGACCGAGCCGATGCGATAGACAGTGTCCCTGTCCGCGGCGACGTCCTGCTCGAGGTCCGCCATGCCGTAGCCCTTGGCCAGCAGCAGCTTGCCGTCCCGCTCTACCGCCACGGACAGGCCCGCGACGGCCCCGTCAGGCACCGCCGTCTCGGCCCACCTGTCGACCTGGATTTCGAGGTCGGAGGCGCTCTCCCCCGCAGACTCGTGCGAGACGCTCAGCGAGCAGGCGGACAGGAGAACGGTGGCCGCAACCGCGAGAATCGAATGGCAACGGTGCATGGCACTTCCTGGGGCGGAGAGTGGGACTGCGCGCATTCTAGACCGATCGGCCGCCTGGCAGGCGGTGGCAGAGGTCCGATGGGCTGCTGGCAGGGCTTGCGAGGGCCGCTTGCTGAGTTATGGTGCGGCGATGCGGAAACGTCTGATCGAAGCCTTGCCCGACGCGACGGTCTTGGCGCGCGCCCCGGGGCGCGTGAACCTGATCGGCGAGCACACCGACTACAACGGTTTTCCGGTGCTGCCGATGGCAATCGATCGGGGCATCTGGATTGCGACCGCGCCACGCGGCGACTCCGCGCTCGTGGTCCGCAGCATCGAGCCCGCGGAATATCCCGCCGAGACGATTCCGCTCACGCGGCTCGCGTCCCGTCCGCCGGCCGGGACATGGGTCGACTACGTAGTGGCGGCCGCTCGCCGGCGACCTCCCGAAGCCGGCCTGGACCTCGTGGTTGCGGGGGATATCCCTGCGGAGGCCGGCCTCTCGTCGTCTTCCGCACTCGTCGTAGCCGCGTTCCTGGCCATGGGGGAGATCGGTGATCGCGCCGCGCTGGCGGAAGAGGCTCGCCTCGCCGAACGCTACGTGGGCACCTTGTCGGGCGGCATGGATCAGGCGATCGCCTTGCTCGGCATGCCCGGCCGGGCGCTCAGAATCGACTTCCGGCCGGTACGTACGACGGCGGTGGAGATGCCGCGCGAGATCGCCGTCGTCGTGGCGCACTCCGGCGTACGGGCGGCCAAGTCGGGTGCCGCGCGCGAGGCATACAACGCACGGGTGCACGAGTGCCTGGCGGCCGCACGCCAGCTCGGTGCCGGTGGCGACGGACTGCTGGCCGACGTCGAGCCGAGCCGGCGGGCGGCGCTGCATGACCTGGAGGATCCGCTGTTGCGCCGCCGCGCGGGCTTCATTTTTGCCGAGGCGCGCCGTGTCGAGGAAGCCGTTCAGGCACTCAGAAGTGGCAACCTGCCGGTCCTCGGCGAGCTGCTCAACGCCTCCCATCGCGGCCTGCGCGACGACTACGAGGTCAGTCACCCCGTAGTGGACGCGCTGGTGGAACGAGCATGTGCGGCGGGTGCTGCGGGCGCTCGCGTCGTCGGGGCCGGCTTTGGCGGCTGCATAGTCGCGATTTGCGAGCGCCGACGGGCCGCGGACCTGCGGGTCGCGCTGGGGCCGGAGTCGTGGATGTTCAGTCCTGCCGCGGGCGCCGAGCGCATGGCGATCTAGTGGCACCCGCCAGATTTCGGTTACGGGCAGCTAGAGTGTCCAGTCAACGGGCTCGAGGCCGGCGCTGGCAAGAGCGGCGTCACAGCGGGAGAACGGCCGACTGCCGAGAAAGCCCCGATGTGCCGACAGCGGCGATGGGTGCGCCGACTCGACGACATGGTTCTCCGCACCGAGCAGGCGTCGCTTGGCCCGCGCCGCGTTTCCCCACAGGATGAACACGGCGCCCGGCTGTTGCCGCGCCACCGTGTCCAGAATCCGGTCGGTGAACTGCTCCCATCCGGCGCCGGCGTGCGAGCCGGCCTGGTTTGCGCGCACCGTCAGCCCGGCGTTGAGCAGCAGAACGCCCTGGCGTGCCCACGACGTCAGGTCGCCGTGGGTGGCCGGTTCGATGCCGAGATCCGTCTGCATTTCTCTGTAGATGTTGCGCAAAGAAGGCGGTACCGGGACACCGGCGCGAACGGAGAAGCTGAGCCCGTGAGCCTGCCCCGGACCGTGATAGGGGTCCTGGCCGAGAAGCACCACGCGGACGGCTGCCGGAGGGGTGAACTGCAGTGCCGCGAAGGTCTCCTCGGCAGGCGGAAACACGTCGTGGGCGGCGCGTTCCGTTTCCACGAATCGGCGGAGCTTGCCGAAGTAGTCGCGGCTCAACTCTTCCTGCAGCAGCGGCGCCCAGGTGTCCGGCAGGTCAGGGATCATCCGGAGGCGCCGCCATTGTCGGTCTGCTGCACCGCGAATGCGTTCATGGGTGCAAGCATAGCGGGGAAAGGGGCGAACAGAGGTCTGGCATAATCCGGCAATGCGCCCAGCCGACAGGATCCAACTCAGCTCCGGCAAGCGCGTTCTGTACCTGACCAAGGACGCCGCGCTCATTCGCGCGCAACTTGCCGGCGAGTTGACGCTGCGCGCCGACGAGCTGAGCCTGCCGGACGATCTGCTCGACGACATCAACACCGATGTCATGACTCCGGCGTGGGTTTGCTTCAGCTACAAGCCCGAGGATATTGCTCGCGATGCCTACGCTGGGCTCATCGTCGACGGCGAACGCATCTTCGAACGCGATGCGCTGACCGATAACGACTTCGAGGTGATCGTCTCGGGATTCCGCAAGGGCACGGGCTCGTCGCGCGAGACTGCTGTACAGGCGGAGAAATGGGGTGGCATTCGCATTGCGGTCGCGGAGTCGTTCGCGCCGATTCATGCCCGCAATAACATCAATCAGGGCGTGCTCATGACCGGCTACGAGGTGCTGCGGCGCCTCGAGGCCGGTGAAGAGGTGCCATTGTCGGACTTCTATGCCGACTACGACCCGGTCACGCAGTTGATCGTCCAGCATGGAGGACTCTTCCCGTTCGCCAAGGCGCTCGCCGCGGGTGACGTAAGGGTGCCGGCGCACGGTACAGGCGCGCGGCCGATGAACATGACCGAGAAGATCCTGGCGCGGCACCTGGTCGGCCGCGCTGACCCGTACGTGAAGCCCGGAGACGCCGTTCTCGTCGAGGTCGATGGCGGCTACTCGCACGATTTCACGTCGGCGCAGGTGCACCACTTCCTGGCGCAGGAGTACGGTCCCGACTACAAGCTCGATCGGCCAGAGCGCTTCGCTGCTTTCGAGGACCATCTGGTGTACGCCGACGAAGTCGACAAGCTCCAGAGCTTCCTGCCACAGATCGGCACGATGCGCGATATGCAGCGCCGCTTCCAGGAGCACTCACGGGTCGGTGGCTTTCTGGCAGACGCAGAAGGGGTGTCACCCGGCATTTGTCACGAGGTCGCGCGCGAACGCATGGTGAGCCCGGGCGACTTCATTCAGGCGACTGACAGTCATACGTGCATGGGGGGATGCAACAACGCGCTGGCCTGGGGCGTCGGCGCCACCGAGTACGCGAACCTCGTCTACAGCGGGTTTACGTTCGTCGAAGTTCCTGAAGCGATTCGTTTCGAGTTGGTCGGCGAACTGCGCGACAACGTGACCGCCAAGGACGTGATGCTTCATATCCTGCTGCATCACGCCAAGCCGGAACACACGCTCAACCGCGTAATGGAGTTCACAGGCCCCGGTGCTGCGGGACTGTCCATGGACGAGCGCGCCACGCTCACCAACATGGCCACCGAGTGCACCGCCCGCGGCGCGATCGTCGAGGCCGACGACAAGACCTGGGAGTGGCTCGAGCGCCGCCGGCCGGACGCGGATATCGGGGCGCTCCGCGAGCAGCACGTGGCGGCGGATCCCGAGGCGGGGTATGCCGGCGGCGTGTACGTGATCGACCTGTCGAGCATCGACCCGATGGTGGCGAACCCCGGCGACCCGGACCATGGCGTACCGTCGGATCCCACCAACGGCGAACTCGTGGCCGAGGTGTCCGACGTGGCGATCGACATCGCCTACGGCGGTTCGTGCACGGCGGGGAAGGAGCACGATCTGGACTTCTACCATCGCGTCGCTGCCGAGGCGGTGGCCGCTGGGCTGCGAATCCACGATGGTACGCAGTTCTTCATCCAGTTCGGCTCGCGGAACGTCGAGCGTTACGCCCGCGCGCGCGGTTACATCGAGACATTCGAGCGCGCGGGGGTGACCCTGATCGCACCCGGATGCGGTGCCTGCATCGGTTGCGGGCCGGGGGTTTCAGACACCGCCGAGCAGGTCTCGATCTCGGCGATCAACCGCAACTTCAAGGGCCGCTCGGGTCCCGGGCGCCTCTATCTCGCCTCGCCGCTGACCGTCGCCGCCTCCGCGTTCACGGGCAGGATCACGGCCTTTACGCCGGGGATGTTCGGGGAGTAGGAAAAGGGCAGGGAGGACGCGCGGAGAGGCAGGTCAGACGTTCTTGAGCTTCCAGGTGCCGCGGCGGAAGGCGATCGCCGACACCACCGCCAGGGCCGAAAACGAAGCCGTCATGGCGATGAAGACACCGTTCGGACCCCAGCCGAGCTGGTGCGACGTCACCCAGGCAAAGGGCAGTTCAAAGGCCCAGAAGCAGAGCAGGTTGATCCAGGTGGGGGTCCAGGCATCGCCGGCCCCGTTGAATGACTGCTCCAGGACCATGCCGTACGCGTAGAACAGGAACCCGCAACTGACGATGCGCAGGCAGCTGATCCCCCAGCGCAGGGGCTCGGGCTCGGTGGTGAAGAACGCCACCAACCAGGGCGCGGTGACGATGAACAACAGCCCGATGCTGCCAAGGAACAACATGTTGTAGAAGCCTGCGCGCCATACGGCCGCTTCTGCGCGTTCAGGCTTTCCCGCACCCAGATTCTGCCCGACCAGCGTGGCGGCCGCGTTGCTCATGCCCCAGCTGGGCAGCAGCGCGAAGATGATCAACCGTATGCCGACGGCGTAGCCGGCGAGAACCTGGTCGCCGAAGCCTGCCAGGATACGGATGAGTCCGACCCAGCTCGCCATGGCGATGAACACCTGGAACATGCCAGTGCCGGACAGCCGCAGGAGACGCCACATTACGGCGGGAATCACCGTTACGTGGTGCCACTGCACCTGCAGACGGCCACCGGCGCGGAACAATAGATAGAACTGGGTGGCAACGGCTGTGCCACGGCCGATGTTCGTGGCAATCGCCGCGCCGGCGATGCCCAGTTCGGGCAGCGGGCCCCAGCCGAAGATCAGCGCCGGATCCAGGAAGATGTTGATGCCGTTGGCGATCCACAGCACGCGCATCGCGATCGCCGCGTCGCCAGCCCCGCGGAAGGCGGCGTTGATCAGGAAGAGCAGCAGCAGGGTGGCGTTGCCGCCGAGCATCACCTTCGCGTAGATCGAGTGCCCGATAACGTCTTCGGAGGCGCCCATTAGGCCAAGCAGGTCCTCGGCGAAGTACGCACCGCTCACCCCGATCAGAGCGGCGATCAGGACGCCGAGAGTCACCGCCTGCACGGCGACTCGCGCGGCACCGTCGGGGTCCTTCTCGCCAATGCGGCGGGCCACCATGGCGGTGACGCCGATCGACAGGCCGAGCGCTACGGTGAACACCAGGGTGAGCATCGATTCGGTCAGGGCGACCGTCGCGACAGCGCTGGGCCCGAGCTTGGACACGAAGAAGACATCAACGACCGCGAACAGCGATTCCATCGCCGTCTCGAGCACCATCGGCACGGCGAGCAGGAGAACGGCGCGGCCGATGGGGCCTTCGGTGTAGTCCTCCTGCGTGCCGCGGATGGCGGCCTTGATGTCTTGCCAGGTAGAGGTTTCAGAGGTCACGGATAAACTCCGACTCGGAGAACAAGAGGGTAGAAGCGCGAAACAACCGGTCGCGGCAGGCGTTGCCGCGCGAGCTTCAGGCGGCGGCTACGAGGGCCGTCGCTGGCTTCGGTTGTGCGGTGAGATAGTCGCGCTTGCGCATCGGAGCACCCGCAGTGCGGAGAAGAACGGGCGATCACCATAGCCGCCTTGGCCGCTCGCGTCCACACGCATCGAGCATTTCGTCGAAACGGACGTTCCCTCAGAGTCGGCGCCAGAGCCGGGTGATGGCGAAGGCAGCAGCGGCCGCGATACCCGCCTGCAGGAGTCCGCTGCCGGTGTTGCCATAAAGCAGATTGCCGGTGGCGAACAGCGTTGCGTAGACGGCCGCGCTGCCCAACAACATACAGCCGATTGCGGCTGATAGGTCCGTCGTCGCGGCACCGGCGTGCGCCAGGTCGACACCGTCGACCGCCGCGCTGCGTCTCACGTCGTTCCAACCAGGGCCTGCGGGATGAATCCGGCGGTAGAACGCATAGAGTCGCTGCCGGTCGGTAGGAGCCGTCATGAACGTCACGATGGCCCATGCGGCGGTCGTGATCAGCACGCCGACCAGCAGTTGGGTGGTCGCCGGCGGCGTCTCGCCGTACAGCCGGGCATGTCCGAACTGGAAGTATGCCGCGACCACGAAGGACACGATCATCGCCGCGATCTCGCTGGCGGCGTTGATACGCCACCAGAACCAGCGAAGGATAAACAGCAGGCCGGTGCCCGCACCGATCTGCAGCAGGATCTGGAACGCCTGCAGCGCGTTGCTCAGCAGCAGCGAAACGGTGCCTGCCGCTACCATCAGCGCCGCGGTAGAGACGCGTCCCACCAGGACCAGGCGGGCTTCATCGGCCTCGGGATTCACGAACCGGGCGTACCAGTCGTTGACGAGATAGGACGCGCCCCAGTTCAGATGAGTGGAGATGGTCGACATGTAGGCTGCCACCAGCGATGCCACCACGAGTCCGAGAAGGCCGGCCGGTAGGAACGTCAGCATTGCCGGGTAGGCCAGATCGTTCTGCACCACGGCAGGATCGATCTCGGGAAAGGCGGCGCGCAGCGAGGCAAGGTCGGGGAACACGATGACCGAGGCGAGAGCCACGAGGATCCAAGGCCATGGCCGCAGCGCGTAGTGGGCCACGTTGAACAGCAGCGTCGCGCCCTGGGCGTGCACTTCATCGCGGGCAGCGAGCATGCGCTGGGCGATGTACCCGCCACCGCCGGGCTCAGCGCCGGGGTACCAGGTCGCCCACCACTGGACGGCCAACGGCACCACGAAAATGGAGAAGGCCATCTGCGGATCAGAGAAATCGGGAACGAGATCCAGCCGGCTTTGGACCTCGGGATTGGCGAGCAGGCCGCTGAGTCCGCCCACCTCAGGCCGTGCCAACGCGTACCAGGCGGCGGCGAACGAACCGAACATGGCGATGCCGAACTGCAGGAAGTCCGTGAGGATGACACCCGTGAGGCCTCCCAGCATCGAATACAGAAGCGTTACGCTACCGGCCAGGAAGACCGTCTGGACAGGGCTCAGTCCGAGCATCACGCCGCCGATCTTGATCGCGGCAAGGGTCACCGTGGCCATGATCATGACGTTGAAGAACACGCCGAGATACAGCGCGCGGAATCCACGCAGGAAGGCCGCCGCTCGACCGGAGTAGCGAAGCTCGTAGAAGCCGATGTCGGTTTCCACGCCGGAACGCCGCCACAACTTCGCGTACACGAACGTCGTGAGCATGCCGGTGAGCAGAAACGCCCACCAGACCCAGTTGCCGGCAACGCCATTGGTGCGGACGATGTCGGTGACGAGGTTGGGCGTGTCGGTCGAGAACGTCGTGGCGACCATCGACACGCCGAGAAGCCACCACGGCATGTTGCGGCCGGACAGAAAGAACTCGGTGTGGCTCGAGCCGGCCCGGCGCGACACCGCGATCCCGATGGCGAGGGAGGCCAGGATGAACGCGGCCACGATGGCAATGTCGATGGCGGCTAGCTGCATGGCGGCGGAGTTTAGCCGATCGAGGCCGGTCCCACGCCGATCAGGGTGCCGCTAGTCCTGCAGTACCGACAGATGCTCGGTGTACTTTGCCCGGGCGCGAATGAACTCGGCGTGATCGAGGTTCAACTCGCTGCTGATTCGTCGGATCTCCTGATCCTCCTGCGCGCTGATCGTGTGATCTGCCGCCGACACGGCGTAGAGACAATCGAGCAGGGAGCGCTTCTGCTCGAGATCGGCGATCTGCTCGAAGATCCTGGTGACCAGAAAGTTGTCTGTTCCACCGAACAGTTGATTGCGCTGTTTGGCGATCTGAACCACCAGGGTGGCCTGGACGGCGGGCAGATCAGTGCGCTCGGACACCAGGCGCTCCATGGCCTCTACCTCTTCGTGCGAGACGTCGAAGTCGGCGTTGGCTACCCGGCCGAGGATGTACGCAAAGCACGCCACGAAGCGCGCGCGGTCCGGCGCCAGCGTGTCGAGTTCGCCCGCGATGCGGCGAACGGTGTCGATCTCGCCCTCTTCCGCGGCCTGCTGTTGGCTACCGCCGAGCCACTCGAGTAGTCCCATGCGTCAGTGAATCCGGGATGAGTCCTTCTCGGGCAGGACGGACATGTTCATGAGGGCGATGACCAGGCGGCTCCGACCCTCCAGATCAGGGGCTTCGAGGAGCGCCTGTTTCTCGGTGGCTTCGAACGGACAAACCATGGCCAGTGAGTTCACCAGTTCCTCGTCGCCGCTCTTCTCGATCGCTCGCCAGTTCGCCTCGAGACCGTGAGTGTCGAAGTAGGTTCGCAGGTTGGCGACCAGTTCCTCGCGATCGACGCGGGCGGAATCACCTTCTCGCGGTACCTTTGCCGGCTCGTCCCAGTCGGCTTCGACGACCCGGTAGAGCTTGTCCGACCGAAGTTCGCTGACGATCTCGAACCGCGACACGCCGACAAGACTGATCGAGTATTCGCCCCCCTCGGCCTGCTTGAGCGACGCGATGCGACCGGCGCAGCCAACCTGCTGCAGCTCGGGTTCGAACTCGTCGTCGTTGAGGGGCTGGACGATGCCGATCAACCGGTCGCCGGCAATCGCATCCTCCACCATTTGCAGGTAGCGCGGCTCGAAAACGCGCAGAGGCAGACGGCACCCGGGCAGAAGAAGAGCACCAGCCAGCGGAAACACCGGCAGACTCTCCGGAAGTTTCGAGCTTTTCGACTTCCCACCCTGATGATCGACCATCACTCAGTTATAGCTGATTGCGACAAACAATGCCTGTGCGCCAAGGGTTTGTAGGGTGTGGTGCAACCGTTGGTTGCCCAGGAATAGCACCTCCGCGCGCTCTGGTTGCCTGCTGGGCAACCGAGGGACAACCGGGCTTCTGGGCGCGGAAAGGTAGCCCTGTCGGGCACTGTTTCGAACACCGCCGAGCCCGCCGCTAGGCTTCCTGCGCGATCCTACGGCCAGCAGGGCGCCGGAATCTCGAGGTCCGTGTGTGTGCGCGACGGCCTAACAGGGTATTCATCAACCGACCGGCGGGTTGGCTTCCGCGGCTTGGCGCAGTTGATGTCGGATGGCGTCGACAATGATCGTGGGCTGTTCATTCCTTCCGCCAACCGTGTTCACCTGTTCCTCAAGCGTCCCTACGTAGGGCAGCACGACCTCTTCCAGACGGCTCCTTGACAGTACTTGGTCCCGAATCGAGTTGAACGTCTCGGCGAGCCGCGCGCGAGTCGCCGGATCCTGCCAGAGAACATTCGCTACCCGGCCGTTGGCGTGGAAGAGCCACCGCTGGTTCGTCTGCAAGATCTCGTCGATTCCCCAGTGGAAGAATACAAGTCGGGGGAACTCGCTATCCGGCCTGCTGTTGTAGATGTACGTGTTGTTGCGGTGGTAGGTGTACCCATCCCAATGCTTCAGCAGGGCCTCCATCGACCAGAATCGCAAGAACTCTTGGACGGGTACGACCTTGTCCAAAGCAGCGATGGACCCTGTCTTGAGTACCTCCCGGACAGCACGCAGGTCGTCCTTCGTGTGGTCCTTCCGGAAGCCCTTGTACTCGATGCGGCACAGATCGATTTCCGGGATCAGGTCCTCCTGATGTTCCAGTTCGTACAAGTTCCCGTCGGCGTCGCCGAAGCATCGGCGGACAAGCTGCTTCTTGATTGGCTCGACGTTCACGTAGGTGCCGATGTACTCGCCGTTTACTCTGACCTCAGCCAAGTTGCATCGCGGACCTGGCAGGTCCGCGTCGCGGATCAGCCGATAGCCTACGCACTGACGGACGATCAGCGGATCAGATTTGGAGTTGTTGAGTGTCAGCTTGGATGAGCCGATCACTTGCTTCCGGCTGTCGTCCTTGACGTAACGGTTGAGGCTGATCTTCAAGCTCGGCCTGACCGAGTCCTTGGAACTGCAATACGATTTTTTCCGTACGCCGACCCTGTCTATCGTCACAGCGTCGTTGAACGGTTCTACGCTCCCTGAGAGCGTGACGGATGCTGCTTCGTGCCACCGGTACCGCTTGCACTCGTATGCGTGGTTGCATGCTCCGCCGGCAGGCTCTTCCTGGCGCAACGACGTCCATGTTTCAGGGTCCATCGCGATTTCTACTACGGGCAGGTTCCTGCTGCCATACCAGACATCAAGCTTGGTTCGGGCTGCCGCAGCAGGTTCATGACGGTCGCCTGTTGCCTTCGCGGTATTGCGCCGTTCATCCATCGCGGCCTCCTTTCGGTCGCTTCCGAAATTCTGAGATCACGCTGGGAGGGGAGCGGGCCCCGAAACTCGCACGACGTGATCCGGCCGTCCAGGTTTCCGGCCGGAGCGACGGCAACAGGACCGTGCCGTGAACGCCACCTAGCAGACGGTGGGGCGACCCTTTCGGCCGGTGTCCCCGCCAGGACGAGTACGGTTGCCCTGCTAGTTCGCATCGGTTTTCAGGGTGGTCGACTACCCCTCCTATTGAGAGGAACCCGATGGTCCGCGTTGTGCGGTGGCGATCGGTTGAGGACGGCCGAAGTACTCTAAGTAACCCAATCCTCTTCAAAACCGTGGTGCATCTTGACCGCGAGGCCGGCGATGTCGAGCGCCACCGCTACGAGCCGCGCGGCGAACGCCCACCCCGCACTCGCGAAGAGAGTTGCCAAGAATGCCACGAACTTGGCGAGGGTGATCCCGAAGTCCCACCACCCCAGCTCCGCAAAGGTGTGAGTGAAGATCTCTCCGATGAGCGTTCTGATCTCAACGGAGTCCATCAACTTGAGGACTTTCTTCCAGTTCTGGGCGCGAATCGCTTTGAACAGCGCCGCCAACATTCGACGGTGCCGTGGATCACGGGCGAACTTCGATATCACCCGGCGAATCGCCCGCCGTGCGCCGCTTGGCAGCTTGATGGACACGCCACACAGGCTCGTCAGAAGGCTGACCCACTCGATGAGCACATCCGTTGTCCAAGCTGCTTGCTCTCCCTCGCCGAGCGGTGCTCCGCCGGTGCTCGCCAGGATGATCGGCAAACCACGCTCCGTGGCAAACAGGCGCCCGTCGACCGTCGACAACGCAGTCCCAAATTCCCGCTGGTTCGCCATCAGCAGCGAGCTGTCGAGGCTTGGAGCGATCGCGAACTCCGTCACCGCTGAACGGATGAAGATCTTGAGTGCTTTCCGGTCGTCGTCCTGCATTCGTCGTCGGCCAGCGACCTCCATTGTCTCGTCGTGAAGCTTCAAAGCGTATGCGGACGCCTGCTCAATCAGCTCCCGAACATCGCCATTCGACACCGGCGTGGAGGTTGCACCGACCTCGGGCTCTTCTTCGCCGGCGTACGGGAATCCGCTGAGAAGTCCACCAAGCTCGAGCAGTGACTCCGGCGTGAGGATCAGGTCATCAGTGTCCATCAGCGGTTCGGTCAGCGGCCGCACTGCTGGAAACTTCCCTTTCTCGCTACTGGACACTTGCGACTCCCTGGATCTTGCCCGCAAGGGCGATCCCAGTGGACCCTACCCCAACCCCTTGCTGCCTAGTAAACCTCCCGGAACTCGATTTTCCGAGGGTCGCGAGACACTACGCGGCGTGCTGCCGCCGTCAGAACCGCTGATCTCCGGCGAAAACGGCTGAGGGAGTGTCGCCGTTCTGCTGAACGATCATGCTGAGCTCTGCCGAGATGCGACGCAAGCACGACGTCACGGTCGAGGAGGTAGCTGACTCATGCACCCCAGACTCCTGACCGCCCCATTTTGGTCTCCATAATGCAACTTCTCACTGATACGAGCGATACAGCCAATACAGGAGGCGCAAAGTTGGCACAAGTCGACGACTCTGCGGGCACTCGGTAGCCCTGGCCAGTGCTCGGCCTTGCTGGACAACCTGCTCGCGTTATGCGATTTTCGCGCTCGGGGTGGAACAAGGAGACCTCTCATGCGCCCACTGACGGCCGTCGCCGCCCCTCTCGCCCTCGTTCTCGCGTTCGCCTCGCCGGCGTCGGCGGTACGCATCTACGGCTCTACGAACCACGCGCTCATCGAGTACAACATGAGCGGCGGGCCGATCCCTCGCTACCTGCAGCTCGGCACGAATATTTCGGGCACGCGCGTTGGCGACACCCTTGCATTCAACGTCGCCAAGAGAGGCAACGGAACGATCACGGTCACCGTTGAGTGCGGTGCCAAGAACACGATGGCCGGCAGTGCGGAAGGCCGAATCCGACCGGTGATCAACGGGGTTCCGGTCGGGGGTTTTCATACGTTCTGCAACACGGCCTCCAACGGTGTGCCTTTTCAGTTGCGCTCGACTCACGTTTGGCCTCTCGTTTTCCAGCCCAGATTCACGCAACTCAAGCTGGAAGTACACCTCGGTCCAGCGGCTTTCGTCGAGTGGGTCAGGGTCTTGGACCTACACCTCGTGATCATGCTGCAGAAGGCGTGATGCCCCAGCGGGTGTGAGAGCGGCGCTATCGATTCGATTCTGAATCTCCAAGCGAGTGGCCGCCGGGCGTCGCGATTGAGGAGAGACCTTGGAGTTACCCCGATCCGGTGGACGGTTGATCACTTGGAGTTCGGGTACTCGTAGTAGCAATGAGGTGGGCACGTCAGCTTCCACCTCCTTGTTGGCTCCTAGCCATGAGGTGCCCACGGAAGCGGGTCAACTCCAGGAGTGTCCTGCCGGGTGTCTGGGTGTCCGGCCCCCCCGGGGCGTGTCGTGTGGCTTCATGCATCCCGACAGGACGTTCATCGCGAACAGGACCTCGCGCGCTCTTTTGAGCCTCCCGAATCCTCGCATAAGGTCCCTGCCGTGTCTCGATCGTTTCCGTGCCTCGGAGGTTCGCATGCGCAGATTGATAGTTGCCGCGTTGACGCTGATGGTCGCTTTCACGGCCGGAACGGGGGTGGTCGCCACCGCCCAGGAGGGGGACAGCCCGACGCTGTCCTGGGTCGCGTATCTGCGGCCCACCCGTGGCATGCAGGGCGAGCTGGAAGAGGCCCTCAAGCGGCACGCCGCGTGGCACGCCGAGAACGCTCCCGGACCGGGCTATGCCGTGGGGCAGGTGATGACGGGTAGCCGCGCCGGGCAATACCTTTTCCTCTGGAGCGGGCTGCATTGGAGCGACCTGGACGGCCTGGACAGCGATGTCAGTCGAGCCGACGAGGCGAACTGGACCGCGACGATCGGCAAGTTCTCCACCCAGACGGCCAACATGGTCAGCCGGCCCCTGCCCGACCTCAGTCGAGCGGGGGAAGGCCCGGTGGCCGCGGTCAGGCTGACCAGATTCCGTATCAAACAGGGCATGGCGGGGCAGTTCCGCAGCGCCCTGAGCAAACTCCACGAGGGCCGCAAGGAAGACCCGACTCGCTACACCTGGAGTGTCACCGTCGCCGGAGCCGACGCGCCGTCGTTCACCAGCGCCGTGCTGGAGGACAGCTGGTCCGGATTCGAGCCGGATGATTCATTCTCGCTCGCCGATGCCATGGGCCAGGAAGAGGTGGCAGCGGCATGGCAGGAGCTCATCGAGTGTGTCGAGTCCCGGCAGACGAATTTGCTCCGCGTGCGGCCAGACCTTGCTTACGCGGGCGAGGAGTAGCCCGAGGGCGAAGTAGAAATCGGCCCCGGTCATCTCAGGGGATGACCGGGGCCTTTTCATGGTGTGCGCACGGAGGCGGCCTTGGCTGCCTGGCTAGCCGGCCCGGCGCAGCCGGATGCTGCCGTTCATCGTGCTCAGAGACAGGTCGCGGCCGCCGCCGCCGATGGTGCCGCTGCCGTGGTTCTTGCGTCGACCGTGGACCTGCACGTCGTCCCAGTCGGACGAGACGCGGCCGTTCATCGTTTCGGCGTCTACGGACACACTGGAGCTGGCAGGGAGGGTCACGTTGATCGCGCCGTTCATCGACTCGATCTCGATCTCGCCGCTCCAGTCGGCTGACCCCATATCGACATCGACCGCTCCATTCATCGTCGTGGCGCGAATCCAACCGGTGCTGTCGGCGGTGATGGCGCCGTTCATGGTTATCAGCCGGAGATTGCTCTGCATCGCGCTGGCAGTGACGCCGCCATTCATGGTGTCGCCGACGAACTCGACGCCCGCCGGTACCCGGATCTCGAAGACGATTCGCGTCTTGTTCCTGTCGTTGTTGTGGAGTTCGCTGTCATCGCCTGCGGCGCATACGTTCTCCCGGCCGTTCTTCGCCGGATAGATCGCGCAGATCGTCACGCCGCCAGCGTGTTCGACGACGTCGATGCGGACCTCGGCGATATCGCTGGCCGTACCTTTCTTGACAGCGACTACCTCGACCTCACTGCCGGCCGCGTATTCGGCCGCGATCGCGCCGTTGAGATTCTGGATCTCGACCACGCTGCCGCGGGCAACGGTGCCGGACCAGGTGAACTCTTGTTCGATGTCCTGGGCGGCCAGGGATAGAGCAGGGACAAGTAGCACGAGCGCGAGGAGCGCAAGGTTGCGTCGATGCACGGGGCTGGTCTCCTTGGTTTCCGGGGACGTGGCATTTCTCTATGCTTGGATGCGTCTTGCACCCAGTACGTTTGAAATGCGGACACGTTTCATGAATTCCGCCGGCCGCGGCGTACGCCTCTCGATCATCGTTCCCTTCTTCAATGAAGAGGAGTCGGTCGGCTGGGTCCTCGACGAGGTGCGCGATTTGTTCCCAGAGGCCGAGATCATCGCGGTGGACGATGGCAGCAGCGACGACACCTGGCAGGTGTTGCGGGGGGTCGACGGAATACGGTGCCGGCGCCTGCACGAGCACCGCGGGCAGAGCGCGGCACTTTGGGTCGGACTGTGCGCCGCCACTCGCGAGATCTGCGTCACCATGGACGGCGACGGGCAGAACGACCCCGGCAGCATCGGAGACCTGATCGAGGCACTCGGCGAGGCGGACGTCGCCTGTGGCTACCGCAGGCATCGCCGCGACTCGTGGAGCAAGAAGGCGGGTTCACGCCTCGCGAACGTCGTCCGCCGGGCCGTGCTCGGCGACGGTGTGCGCGACACGGGCTGTTCGCTGAAGGCGTTCCCGCGCGCCAGTGTCGTGTACCTCGTGCCTTTCGATGGCCTGCATCGCTTCCTGCCCTCCTTTTTTCGGCAAGCCGGGCTGAGCATCGCCGAGGTCGCCGTTGAGCACAGGGCCCGGAGGTTCGGTGAATCCAAGTACGACAACCTGGGACGTGGCTTGCGTGGCATCTACGACCTGATCGGCATGCGATGGCTGATCCGTCGCAAGATCCTCTTCCCGCGCATCGAGGTGAACGAATGAGCATGAACGTGTTGCGGTCGAGCGGGCGCGGCCGATGAACGAAGTCCTGTTGGAGACGTTCGGCGTCGTGGTAACGCCCTGGAAGATCGTCGGCTACGTCGGTGTGGCCGCCTTCGCCGGACGCTGGTTGGTACAGGTGATGGCATCGCACCGCGGCGGTGAGCCCATCGTTCCGCGGTCCTTCTGGTACATGAGCCTGGTCGGCAGTCTGCTGCTGCTGTCGTACTTCATCTTCGGCAAGAATGACTCGGTTGGCGTGCTATCCAACCTGTTCCCGGCCTCGATCGCCGCCTACAACCTCTTCCTCGACGCCCGCAAAGCGCAGCTGCCTGGTAGCCCATGACCCGCGTCGCCGTGGAGATTCGGGCGATTCTCGCCGGCGCCTGGGAACAGCTGCAGCGCCATCGAGGAGCGCTGCTGGCCATAGTGAGTGCGACCGCGGCGCTGACGGCCTGGCTAATACCGCGTGACGCCGCGCTCCTGAGGGCTGTGCAAACGGCCGGAGCGGCCTGGCTCGAA
>Ga0255047_10001612_pt1 | contig 16016 bp, 16 predicted proteins | sample JV7_2_1_MG_FD_183640 | JGI IMG/M metagenome (GOLD analysis project Ga0255047, IMG submission 183640) | Seawater microbial communities from Jervis Inlet, British Columbia, Canada - JV7_2_1 | ecosystem: Environmental > Aquatic > Marine > Inlet | place: Canada: British Columbia | collected 2016-10-06
ATCAGCTAAAGATTGAATATTTCCTGTTTTAGTTATGACCTTTGCTTGGTCTGTTTCAAAATCAATATTACTCATAGCTTTCTAACTCCTGTTTTATAACTTCTACTTCTTTGCAACATTTACGATACCTATTCCACCAAATTATATCATAAATAAAATCCCAAATTCTAGTAGGCAGGTATATAATCCTAAAAATAAATCCTAAAAAAGGTTTATCTTTGTTAAGAGCTTTAAGAGCTCTTTTAGAAATTGATCTGTGTTTTTCTACATCTAAAAAAGTTTCAATCCATTTTTCTGTAGTTCTTAATCTTTCTTTTAATCTATATCTTCTATTACTCATCTTATCCCCAATCTTTTCATGTTTATTTTAGCTAAAAGTAAACCTCCTACACCTATGTATCCCTTAAACTTACCTTCATCCACCGTAGGGTACAAATTTTTCTGTGTTTTTGTGGGTTTAATAAGTGAAAATCCACCTCTTGACTTTTTTGAAAAAGCCATAGTCTCTGCTCTTATCCACCTATGTATATATCCTGGCGGTGCAGCTGGTGCCCCCAAACTGGATGGTAGACCTTTTCTTTTTACTTTTTTACTATACTTATCCCTGTTTTTAGATATCTTAATTGTATAATTTAGTATTTTTATTTTAATTGTCATCTATTTTTCCTTTCTCGTATAAATCTATTGCAATGGAATAATATTTTCTTTCTTGTTTATCCCACTTTAATAAGTTGTATTTACCGTTGGTTATATCAGAAACTATAGAACATGCAACTCCAATAATGGCAGGATCTCCTGTCAATAAAAGATAATCTAGTGTTCTATATTTTGATAATTCTTTTCTGAGTTTAAAAATAAGTGGACCTGGCGAAAATATTATTTGTGAAAGTTCTGGTAATAAAAATTTAAATTTTCCATACTCTGCTGCACCCATAATATTTATTTTAGGTCTACCATCTTTAGTTCCCGGAATTTCTTGAATAACGTAAACTATTGGAGGTTCACTTTTTTTACTAATATCTTCATATCTAATTATTTTTTCTTTCATGCTTGACAATATAGGTTCGAATTGTTATCTTGTCAACTAGAAAGAAGAAAAATTATGAACTACAAATTTAAAACAAAGCCTTACGCACATCAAATTACTGCGTTAGAAAAATCGTGGAATAGAGAAACCTACGCTTATTTTATGGAAATGGGCACAGGCAAAACTAAAGTATTAATTGATAATGCTGCCATGCTTTACGATAAAGGAAAGATAAATGGCCTTTTAATTATTGCTCCTAAAGGAGTGATAGGAACTTGGTATAATCAAGAACTTCCCACTCATTTACCAGAGCACATAGAGAATGTGACCGTTTTGTGGCAAGCAAATATTACCAAAACACAAAGAGAGAAATTAGATACTTTATTTAAAACAGGGGAAGATTTTCATATTCTTATTATGAATGTGGAAGCCTTCAGTACTCAAAAAGGAGTTGACTTTGCATCTAAGTTTCTAGTGTCTCATAATACTTTAATGGTGGTTGACGAATCTACTACTATTAAAAATCCTAGCGCACACAGAACTAAAAATATTGTTAGGCTTTCAACTAAAGCTAAATATAGAAGAATAATGACTGGATCTCCTGTTACTAAAAATCCCCTGGATTTATATAGTCAATGTCAGTTTCTTAGTCCATGGTTATTGGACTTTAGTTCCTATTATGCTTTTAGAAATAGATACGCAGAAATGAAAACATTACACATGCACGGTAGGTCTATTCAAGTGGTAGACAAATTTAAAAATCTTGGGGAATTGTCTGACCAACTTAAAGGCTTTTCTTACCGAGTATTAAAAGAGGATTGCTTAGATTTACCCGATAAGATTTATATTAAAAGACAAATTGCTTTATCTCCTGATCAGAAAAAACTGTATGAACAGATGAAAAAAGAAGCTTTAGCTATTTTAAATGGCAAACAGGTTACAACTGTTAATGCATTAACTCAATTGATGAGACTTCATCAGATTACCTGTGGTCACTTTACTGCAGATGATGGCACTACTCAAAGAATCCCTAATAATAGAGTGAGTGAGTTAATGAATATATTAGAAGAAACTGAAGGCAAAGCTATTATATGGGCTCATTACCAATGGGATATAAAAGATATTATTAAAGAAGTTGTTAAAGCTTATGGTCCGGGGTCCGTGGTCGATTATTATGGGTTAACGCCACAAAATGAACGAGATGATAATAGAGAGAAATTTCAGTCCAACCCTAAGTGCCGGTTCCTTATAGGAACGCCAGCTACGGGCGGCTATGGGCTTACTTTGACGGCTGCAAACACCGTAATTTACTATTCTAACGGATATGACCTAGAGAAGCGATTACAGTCCGAGGACCGTGCTCACCGAATCGGGCAGAAAAAACCTGTTACTTATGTAGACATTAATGCTGAAGATACGGTCGATGAAAAGATTGTTAAAGCTTTAAGAAAGAAAATAAATATAGCTTCTGAAGTTTTAGGGGAAGATTTAAGAGCTTGGATATAGAATTTTATGAATGGGATTGAGAAGGACTCATATGGGCAAGTGGTAGTGTCTAGCTCTAACGGGCGACGTTGGTTCGGTTTTCTTTAATCCCTAATATTTTTGGCCGTTAAACCAACAACTACCACATAATTTAATCATGTAAAACGTAGGATATACGCGTGTGGTGCGCAGAATTTCTATTTTACGTATCGGTCAGTTGACAGGCCGAGGATCGGTTTGTAATTTGTTTTTCCATTGTCATCTTTAAAGGCCATTAGATATTCCTTTCGATTACTATTTATTTCTTTCTTATAACTTACATGCACCCATCCTGAGTTAGGTTGGCCTGGTTCATAATATTCTAGTATGAGTTGATCAAACATGAGGTTTTCCTTGATCCAATCTGAGACTTCGTTGTTAGGAGTGCCAAAGATTTCAAAATCGGCGGCCTCTCCCTTACAGTGCTGCGACTTGCTTGAGCTACCTATCTTATTTGACAGGATTTCGTTGCGATAGCCGCTAGAAATGGTGACTGTGTGGTTAAAGTGGTCTCTAATGGGCTGTAGAACCCTCTCACAGAGCAATCTTAGATTCTCCTGCTCATCTTCACTAGGGTTGTTATCAAGGCCCATCCTTGTGGCTGTCTGTGACTTGCAGAGCTCTGCAAGGCTAAAATTTTTAGATAGTTTCATTTAAAATGTGAAGTGGCTCACCAAAGTATAGATTAAAAAGGCCATGCCAGCAATCAAAGCTCCTGTGCAAGTTAATAATATTTTTTCAAGTCTTTTTACTCGCTCTTCGATTGAATGAATCTTTTTATGTGTTAATTTTTGCATGATTCGACAAAGCTTCTCATGCGATTCAATTTTTTGTAGAGCGTTTGGTTTAGCCATTACGTCCTCCCCGCAATTACTTTTTCAGTAGGAGATAGTAGTGCAGTCTCCGTTCGTGTCAAGTTAGTTTGTGGGTCTACTTGAGGTTTCTGACTTAAGAGTTTACTTGGCTGTGGTGTCTTACCTAATGGTGGTGTTTGTATTTTAGATTCATTGCCCGGTAATATTTTTATAGCTCTTTGCCAAGGAGCAAGTTTTTTCTCTTCGGGAAGATTATATTTCTCTAACACCTCTTCTTTAGGTGCACCAAATTTAAATGGGTTGACAGTTGAGATAGCTTTTTTAAGTCCTCTTTTAATTAGTCCTTCTTTTTCTTCTTTAGGTTTTGTTTCTAAAGACTTGCCTTTCCATTCATATTGAATATCTTTTAGCAAAGATTTTGGATATGCATAGTCCTCATCCAAAAAGAATTTTAAATCTGGATCGTCTTTAGTCATTTGAGCAGCTTGCTTTTCTAAAATTTTAATTTTCTTTTTAAATCTAGCGTCAGAGAAGTTAGCTGGTATAAATTCTCCATTCATTAATTTTCTTATTCTTTTCTTAGGCATCTGAGCATCTTTTAATATTTTTTTAATGTCAGATTCATCTAGATCTAATTCCATTGCATCTTGAATAATATTATACATGTCTTTTTGAATTATGAATGCCTCCTCTTGCATCTGTTCAAATTCTTGAGCGATAACTGTAGGGCCTCTGTTTATATAATCTTTTGCTGAGTATATTTTTTCAGCATCGTCAACTGCTCTCATTAACTGATTAAATCTTCCAGTTTTGTATGAAAGAGTAGTTCCTACATCAATATCTATAATTCTAATACCAGCCATCAATGCTAATAATTCATCTCTAAGAGAGACGGGTTGTCCAGAACCTTTAACATCAGAAAACATTCCTTTAATAACTTTTTCTCCAGAGGTCATTACTCCTGGTTCAATACCTTGCCATATATGATCATAGGCTTTTGTAAATTTATCACTTAGACTATCTGAAGCTGAGTAGACTAAAGATCCTGTAGAAGTTTTACCCCCTCTACCTCCCATTAAATATCCTGGTGGCATGATGTCTTGAATTTTTTCTAGTCCAATTTGTTCTGAAATAAATGGATCCATTAACGTCATGAGTGGGCCATCTTTTGCAAACATTAAACCTAATATATAGTCTTCTGTTTCTTGTGGATTTAAATTTTGTTCTTGTGCTTTCATTAAAGCTGCTTCAATTGGTTTTTGTAACACATCATACGGACTGAAGTATGAAAAGTTAACTGCTTTAGCTTTCCCTTTATCCCAGCTTGTTAAAGGAATAATGTTAGATGCTTTGTCCCAATCAAATGCAAAGGATCTTTTCCATGCATCCCATTCTTGATCAGTTCCTCCGGTTAACCATAGTGCCCCATGATATAAACCTGCACCATAGCCATAGAAACCTAGAGAGGCTCCCATTAATCTACGAAGGCCTTTCTGTCTTATTCTAGGATTAGGATGGGCTGCTTGTTTTAAACCCATGTTCATAATGTGCATCCCTGTTCTTAAGATTTCAGCCTGGAACGATACGAAGTTTCCAAAGAATGGAATCTTTCTAATGTCTTGAATGAACTGTGGTACTTTACTATAGGTCGGGTAAGTATTTCTTATCTCCCATGCAGAAGCATCATCCAATAAATCATCAAATGTTTTTTTAGCTCCGGTGAACAGGTCATCTTCATTAACATATTGTCCCATGTATCTCATATAATCCATTAAAGATTTTCGTTCTGGAAAAAGAGCACCCAACTCAGACTTAACCCAATGTCTTCCATACCATTTCCACATGTTGTCACCCCCTGCATAGACCCTACTAGCGTTCTTAACAAATTTAGTATCTTGAAACCGTTGAAAGAGTTCATCAAGGGTATTGATAGCACCTTTATTAATATCTTTAATTACCGCTTGAATCTCAGCTGCAATTACGTTTTCATCCATAGTTCCTAATCGAACTTCTTTTTCAATGGCGTCATAGAATTTTTTAGTATTTACTTTTCCAGGTGCAGGAAATATATCTCTCCAAACGATCTTCATTGAATCAATCACGCTGGCTCTTCCCCCTATATGCATATTAACTAAAGGAAATAAAGCTGAAGCTTCTACGTTACGAACTTGTGTTTGTGGAGAAAAAACCGTCTTACCCATTTGAGTCATGACTTTAAACTGTAAAGCGTGTCTCCAGATTGCAATGTCAATTAGTTTATCAAGCGATCCACCTACTCCCTCTAATGTTCTTTTCATTTGAGGAGAAACATATAACCCTATCATTTCACTTGGAAGAACACCTAGTTTTGGGACTTTAAAAATTTGTTTGGCGCCTGTGATAAAAGGAATAGAGGCTGCCTCTGTTTTAAAAGCAAGCTTATTATCCAACATGTATCGGGCCATTTTATCGTATTGATTTTTGGTAACCAGTTCGGATACCATTTCCATTCCTGTGTTACCCAGTTGACCTTTTAAATCTGTTTGATGACCCAGTAATTTTTTAATAGCTGCCGGTAAAAGCTCTCCTTTTTTAAGGAACTTAAATTTATCGTTTCGAAGATGTTTTAATCCAATTTTTTGCATGGCTGCTAAAGGATCTGATCCTTCGGTTCTCCCTGTGTGAAGAATATTTTGCATGATGGCTCTACCATATAGTTTATAGGCTCTGGCTCGCGTTACATTTGGAAAGGCTTTAACAGCTTCTTCCTTATAATCTTTATTTCTTTTAACTACATTTTTAACAATCCAAGTAGTAGCATTAATTTTATCTCTTGGAGGAACTAAAGTTAAAGGATTACTAAAAGTTGCAAAAGATGATCTTAAGTATTTATTAAAGTCATCTAATAACATTTTTTTATATTCTGCAAATTTTGCAGAGTTAGGTAAAGCATCAGCGTAGAGGTGTCTTAATTTTAGAAAATCATCATCGAGTGTCTTAGCAAAGAATCTCATTTCTTCAGGTAAAGCCTTAAGACCTCCTTTAAGTTGACCTTTTAAGTATTCTAATACTTGATCTGCAAAATATTTTTCTCCCACCGGAGAAGTCAAGTTGCTATTGTATCTTTTCTGGAAAACTTCAGCTAAGCCATAGGCACTTCTGTTAATATCATCTATTACTTTGAACATTTTTTTACCCTTAGATCTAATCATTAATTTTGCTTGTTCGTCCAGGGTGCCTAAAGCATTGTTGAATTTACCAAAGGAAGAGAAATAACTTAAAAAATCTTGAAACTTTCTTAATCTTTGTAATCCTTTATCAGGTATAGTTTCAGGAATCACTTTCCATTGATCAAATGGAGGGAGCTGCCTGATCAAAGACTTATTTCTCATCGTCGGCATTCTTAGATTTGCAGTTAATAATGGGACCACTGCTTTTTCTAACATGGCTCCTGTCCAGTTTCTTGTATACTTAGCAACGTTCTGTACCCCTGTTTTAAGTAGAGGAGTTCGTGCTAAAATAAAAGAAGCAGTAGAAAAAACTCCGCTTGCTCCTTGAAGACCGAGTCCTACTCCCTTACGCGTCACAGGTTTTATTAAATGTTTCGTTCCTAACTGAGCAACTTTTCCAACCAGTGGGAACCCACCCCCAATCATGGCTCCTTCTGTAGCGAATCTAACTTTATTAATTAAAGTAGCTTTGGCTAATTCTCTTCCAGTTAAACCTTTAGTATCAATGGGTTTATTAATTCTTCCTTTAGTTGGTTTTCCTATTAAAGCTCCCCATGGTAAACCTCTGTCCATATCAGGACGAGATCCACTTCCAACAAATGCATCAGCAAAACCAAGTATGAAAGCTCCTTCTGCCATTCGTGTTGCAATTTTAGATCCTTTATGAGTTTTGTTAAAAGATTGAAGTCTTTTTAATTTACTCCATTCCATTGCTTTGGATCTAATTTTAGTAGCAACTGAAATGGGAACCGCATATTCACCTATGAGTTTAGAAATAGATCCAGGGATTGTTTCAGCTTCATCAGCTGCAAAAGCTAGACTATCATCCATGTAGTTATTAAATTTTTCTTGAAATTCTGTACTAAATGCATAATCAATTGGAGTTAAGGCCCACTCACTCGCAGACTGAATAAAGTTTCCGAATCCCGACATAAGCTGAGTAGCAATGTCGGTATAACCTTCTACATATTTTCTTTTTTTCTGAAACTTTTTTGATTGTTGTTGCTTGGTAAGTTTGTCAAGAGTGTAAGCCTGAGGTAGCTGACCTACGAAACCTAACGTAGCCATTGCATCAAACAGACCTTCTTTAGTATATTTAACTGGTTTCTTTTTAGGTTTAGATACTCTTTCAGAAGTTTCGATAAGAAGCTTTTGAAAATCAGTATAGGTTTCTTTCTTTTTCTTTTTAGGTTTAGTGTAGAAAGGATATTCTTGAGACCTTAAGTCTTTTCTTATTTCTTTTTTTCCATACCCTCGTGTATCTCCTTGAGTTACATCTCCACTAAGACCTACATTAAAAATGTTTTTTTTAAGATCACTCAAAAGAGTTCTTTTGTCTTCGGCCATGTTACGCCTCCGATGGTAAGACTAGGTTGACCCCGTATTTAGCGTTAAAATTATCAACGTCTTGTTGTGTTTGAATCTGTGCAAAGTCTGTTAAAGCTTCAGCGCTACTCACCATAAGACGGATAATATCATCTGTAATTTCTACCGGTAATCTTGATCTTAATTCTTCATAAGAAAGTTGATCAGGTTCTACACCTTCTTCAACTGTTTCTTGCATAGCTACATCACCTTGAGGTGTCATTACATTTACATCAGCTTGCTCAACTAATTCTCCTTGTTGATAGCCGGCTCTTCCACCTTTAGCATGTTTCCATCCTCTTCTTTTGGATTTCATTCGTCCTACTTCGTCACCAATCATTTCAATTAGTTTTATTTGAAGATCCCCAGCATTGGATGGATCTGTATAGTAGTCGGAAATTGTTATGACTTCCCCATCTTCATCCACCATTTTTTGACCATCCGGTCCTATCATCGCGTTGTCATTTGTTTGTAATACTTTTTTAAATTTATCCATCATCGCTTCTGTGGAACCACTTTCCTTTATAATAAATTCTAGATCTATACCCGTCTCTTGTTCAAACTGATCTAAGTCACTATCAATTCTTTTCTTTTCTCTTTGCCATTCTGTGGCCTCAGCATCAGTGAAATCATCTCTCCATGCATCATCATGTGTAAACATTCTGTTGAGAGTTTCTTTTGCTAACCCAGCTATTTTTTCATCTTTAAAAATACTAGCTGCTGATTCTCCAGCCAATGCTTCTGCTTTACCAGCTATAATTTGTCCTATGATATCACCTCTTTCTTTTCTTGGAGTTTCTTGCTCGTACATTTTTCTTTGTTGAAACTGTGCAAAGGGGTCTTTAGCTGATGCTGCAGCTGTAGATAATAAACCCCCTTGAGGAGGTCTACTTGCTATATCTAAACCAAAGTTAATTAAGAAATCATTAAAGTTCGTGCTCCGTGGTTTAGGACCATAAAGTTTTTGTAAAGTTGATATCTCTTCTTCGGTAGGTAGTACTTGTTTCACCCAGCTTTGATTAGCATATCCTTGTCTTGGTGCTAGTCCTGAAGTAATACCTTCTCCAGTACTACCTCCTCTTCTAAACATAGGTCGTTTTAAAGTTCTGTTAAACATAATTAATTACTCTGGTTTCTCCACGGTCCCATCATGTTTCCATAGATTCCTGACAACACAGATCCAGTACCTAACGCAGTTTGCAACGGTGTTGGGTTAGGCATTACTGAAGATTGATATTGTCCTGGTGCTCCAGATGCAATGCTCGCGATACCTTGACCTTGATAACCTAATCTTTCGTAAGGTTCGTAAGCTGCAAGTCTATTTTGTTCTCTTACCGCATCTAGTTGAGCTTGCTCTTGTGCCTGTTGAGTCGCGCCCATTGACCCTAAACCTGCTATGTCAGCTCCTTGAAATTGTTGAATACCTTGACCCATTTGCATTTGATTTAGGTATGCTTGTTGTGCTCCTTTTTGTGCTTGACCAAAACCTTGTTGTTGTAGTCCAGCCATTAATAAAGCTCTGTTTAAATCTGATTTGTTTTGATATTCTGATCTCATAACACCTTCACGTCCTCCACCTAAGTTTCCAGACTGTGCTGCGAGTAAACCTATTCCTGATAAACCTTTAGCTGCTTGAGTATCATACTCAGTCATTGTCGTATCAATAACATCTTGTTGGTATGGAGACATGAAAGCTGCTTGACTTCCAGGTCCCGTGTATGCTCCAGCTTGCGTTAGATAAGGTTGGTAAGCACCAATACCTGAGCCGGCTAAATTATAAGCTTGTGTTTGAAAAGGATCTTGTGCCGCAACTGTTGGAGCAAACTTAGATGTATCCAACGGCGCTGCCGTCATTGCCGTTAACTGTGTCCCATAATCCTTTTGTAAATCTTCCACATATTGTGGTGGAAGCACCTGTTGTTGTTGTACAGCCATTATATTACCTCGCTTAACCTCTCTGATACACCAAACATCTCTTGAGCGCCAGTTAAACCTTGCGTCTCTTCAGATATTTGACCGCCTTGTTCTAAATTTTTCATAATATTCTCCATAATCTCTGCGCCTTTGTCAATGTCTCCACCGCCTGCGCCTCTTACAGCATCCGCTGTAAATACAAATTCGTTTTTACTTAATCTTGCTGGAACGTCGTCAGCTTTTTCTTTTCCTCCAATAGGTACAAAACCTCCTTCATTTCTATAATCTTTTTCCATGCCACCAAGGTCCATAAGACCTCCTTCAGCTGCATACATTTGACCTACGTCTCCTTTACGACTAAGGTCTGCCTGTTTCATAATCTCTGTGATGCCTCCCATTTTATCTTGCATAGAAGTTTTTCTTGCATCTTCCATAGTATAATCTGATGGAATCGATTGACCACCAGCGTATAAACCTATTCTTCCGCCTTCAGCCATGATGTCAATGTTTTTAGTTTCTTTAGCTCCTAAGAAAGGATATTTAATTCTGATTGCTTTTAATTTTTCACCGGTTGGATCTTTGAATGCTTCAATAACTTCTGTTCTAATCGCTGATATACCACCAGGCATTCCTACTCCTCTATCTACAGCTTCTAGTTTTTCTGGGGCCTGCATAGCTGTCATTAATCCCGCCACACTTGATGCACCTACAATACCCATCAGTGCTTTAGTGCTCATACCAGCTTCGTCTATGTTTTTCATAATTCCTTTTAGGAAACCTTCTTTTTTAAGGTCGCTCCCAAGATCCGAGGATGCTTTTTCTGTAACTGACATAAATTGATTTTCGGGATGACCTGCAGGTGCTAAAACATGGCCCTTTTGAGCATCGGAAATTGTTTCTAAACCACTCATTTCAGCTGCTTTACCTCTTTGATCGAACCATTTTCCTAAACCTGTTTCAGTTCCCATAGGAGAACTAAAAAATCCTGCACCTTGTACCCCTGATCCTGTCATAGGATTAATACCTGTTTGAAATCCTGCACCACCTGCATATCTTGCGGCTTGACCTAAACCATAATTCATCAATCCTGATTTTAAACCTTTACCTAAACTTCCATGTCTATCCCATCCACCAATACCAGACATTAAGCCTGCAGCTATTGGATTGAATGGTGCAACAAAAGGAGCTGCAACTTCTGCAACCTTTGCTACTTCATTCGGTATAAGTTTTCTTAATCTACTTCCCCAACCATAACGTCTTCTGCCACCAACATCCATGATGCCACCATAAGCAGCACCTTTTCTTCGTCCTAACATTAGTTCTATAAGTCTATCGGCCTCCGTATAAGCAGCTCCATAATCTAATCCACCTTCCATTAATTTTTCAATTAATTTTATTTTATATTCCGGGCTAGAATAATCTTGTGCCGCTATCTGTTGTTCTAGCATCATTTGTTGTTGTTCTTCTGGAGATTTAGGACCTTCGTTTCCTTCATATTTAATAGAAGGAGCGCTAGTTTCTAATTGTTCTGAAATGTTAATATCTGTTATAGCCATATTTATAAGTGTAATTAATTTTAAAGAGCAGGTATTTCTCCTGGGTTTATTATACTACTTGGTTTTTGCAAACAAATCAAGGGGCGGCATGATTACTCTAACATCTCTTCGCACATCCTCCTCTGGGATATTGGCAGCTTTTAAAGCCTCCTCATCCTTATATTTCTCCCCAGTCTTCTTGTTAGAAATCGTTGTGATTATTTCTTTGGGTTCTAGTACTTGCATTATGTTGTTACCTCTTTTTTGATGTTTAGATAGCTGACACCAAAAGTAAAGGCATCTGCGCTACCTGCTTTAATGGTAAGGGTCGTACCCCCTACTACTATTAGCGGTTGGGTTAATAATTCTCTGGATTCATTAGCTGTTAATTGAGCTGCGTTAATAACGACCGCCCCATCATTTGTAACTGTTGGCTTAGGGGTTCCTGCAGAAGTAACCAGTATAGATTTAATAACATAGGTCTCACTCACTAAAGGATTACCAGCTCCAAAAGGATTTTTTTCTGTGTTATCTGTGTTAGCAGCTAACTTTGCAAATAAATATTGGTTGACTACTGCCATTATTCCATAAAGAAGGCTTTAGCTTCTATCTCCTGTTTTAATTCTTCTTGAAAGGTAGTGTTTAATTTCTCTAATACAGCATCTAAATCTCTTACTAAAGAGTGTGATACGTCTGCGTTATACTCATCGCTTGCTCTGGTTAATGATTGAACTATCTTTGCCATTATGTATATAACTTTGAAATGTATTCTCTAATTTGAGGATCTAATGCTCCTTTATCTTGTCTATACTGATCATCTACTCTAAATCTTTGAGACCAATCTTCCATATTACCTATTGATGTATCTATATCTAAACCATCTTCCTCCATTATATTCTGAGCATAAAGATCATTGATGTATTGAGGTGGAATGTATGGTCCGTCTCCTCCTCTATCTGGCCCAGAAAATGGATTATTTTTATTTGGATTGTATCCCATATCTTCTCTTGGACCCATAGAAGAATCCCAACCAGTGCCAAATTTACCAAAAACATCTTTTAGTCCTCTGATACCCATACCAATCATTCCACCACCCATAATATAATCTTTTATACCTGTGCCTACGTCTGAAAAGAAATCACCAGTTCTCATACCTATAGTTGGTTTTTCAACTGCAAACTTGTGAGTAAGCATTCTATCTACTTCTCCACCTCTCTCGTTGCCTCCTGTTGGACCTGAAGTCTGACCTGCGTTTGTACTACCTTGAGTTGCTTCATGTGGATTACCCCCAAATCTAAATCCAACTCTACTCGCCATAATTCCTCCAAGAGCTGCCTCAACTCTACTTCCATAAGTATCTGTCCAGTCTCTTGCGATCTCTGGTTCGTTGGCCCATAGGTATCTTCTTTGCTTCTCTGATTTAAACGGCATTATCTTCTTCCTCCTGCATGTACATCTAACCTAAAAGTTCCCATTTTCCAATTAGTATCTACTGCTGTATTCGATATTTTTACTGCAACCGATCTTCCTCGTGCCCTGCACGATTGATACTTAGTAGCAGATGTAATAGTAAAGGGTCCTAATGAAGAGCTAGCCGCTGTTTCATTGGGAAAATCTCTTAAATCTAATTCAACTATTGTGTTTCCAGATTGAGTTATAAAGTCCGGTAAAAATCTACTGACTCTCATCACAAATTCTCCATCTCCTCTAAATGTAATTCCTTGTTTTTGATCTTGAGTAATATCAAAATCTCCTGAAAGAATATTAGCTGCAATAGCGCTAGTTACTCCTCCTTTAATTTGATTAACTCCGGTCTCATGTTCATAATAAATTGTTGTTCCATCCGTATTCCCAACTACATCAAATGAGGTATCCGTACCTGCATCATAAGAAGTTGCATGAGGTAAACCAAACACAGCTGAATCTTGCCAAGTGCTTCTTGGAAATATAGAACTCGCATTAGTAAACCAAATAGGTCGTTGGGGAGTTGAATCTAAATAACTATAAACTACACATCTATCCACAACGTTGGAAGTAGATGTTGGATAAAACCACATCACCTCACCAAACAAGTTATTAATTCCACAATAGATAAATTGATTTGAAGTTGTATTGAGATCATCATAAACATAATCTTCTACCAAACAGTCCATCGATTCTAGTTTACCGGTAAATCTAAAGAAACCATTATCAGACATCCAGTAAGCAGCGCCATCTACTTCAACAGCTGCATTCATTCCAATTAGTCCACAGTTGGTTCCCACTTGTTCATAGGCGAAAGTAAACGGAGCTCCAACAAATCTCATAGTAAATAATGAAGTATCGGTCCATACGTAAAGTGCATTTCTACCAAGTTTAGCTCCCATGATCCGTGAGCCGGCAGCCAGTCTTTGTGTGCCAGCACTATTGATTGCCGTAGGTACCCAGTCCGTTATATCTTCTTGATCAGAGAATCTGATAAACATATCGTCTTGTGTAGTGGTGTCTCCAATCGTGGTTTCTGTTCCAAATAAAACTAAGTGACGATCAGGAGTAGAGACTAACATATCTCTAGACGCGGTTGGTGCACCACTAATAATAGTAGCTCTTGTTCCTGTGGCAGTCGTAGAATCTGAATCCCATTCAAAGACAGGCCCATTATGAATTAAAGCAATAAGGGTTGATCCTAAATTGTCCAAGGACCATAGACCGGGATCCGTTACTTTATCTGTATTCGCTGAAGGAGATCCCCATCCGGTAAAACTAGAAGCATTAGTAACTGCACTTCCAGAAATCCATGATTGTTGTGTAGAGTTTAAAACTCCTCTAGTGATGCCTGTAATAGTACTTCCTGATACTCCTGTGTATGAAATTAATTCACTTCCAGCTACACTTCCAACTGTTCCTACAGTTATATAATTAGTTCCTGAAGAAGGCAACCCCGTAGTACTGGTTAAAGTAATAGTGGTTCCTGATCCCCCTGTTCCAAAAGCATTATCTGATAATGTTCCATTTAAAGTTGTTGTAACCGCTCCTAAAATATTACCACCAAATAGAGATATACCCCACCCATAAGCTCCTACTTGTTCAGCGGGACCTACATGATAATAACGATAATAAGTTATGCCTCCAGAAGTTGTGGCTCCTGTAACGTTGGTTTCAACATTAGCCATAGTAATGGTGATGGTCGTCGGAGTAGGTGCAGTTGTCACCATATATTTTTTATCTGCAAAATCAGATGCAGTGTAATCAGAATTAGTTATAGATGAAAAAGTACTTGCATCTCCAAATAAAATAATATCTCCGGCTACAAAACCTGGAGCAATACTAAAAGTAATAGTAACTTCAGTTGAATTATAAGTCGTGGTAAATGCACTCGTAATCGCGGTGCCTGATGGATTAACTAAAGGGTGAATGTCATAATAAACTCCACCTGTGTATGCGTATAAAATTCTGTTGGTTCCAATTGCTGCATACTTAATAGAAGATTTATTAACCATATGATGCAACGCTCGCGCGGCACCTGTTAATTTACTTTCTCCTAATTGATTCCAGCCACCTACTTTTTCAGGTGTACCATATCTAAATCTAACATTTTCACCGCCAGTCCATTGTGCTTCAGCACCTGTTGGGGTAATCTGTTTGTTGAACCCTGGTAAGAAACCTATTTTTTGTAGCATATAACTCCATATTATGTATTCCTTATTGGGGGAATACCTAACATTGGCCTTCTGTCGAACCTGTTCTTTTCAGCAAAAGGACCATTCACATGGTTATAATGAAGAAAGACTTGTCCACACACATCTCCTTCAAAAGGTTCTCTCCAATGCTCTAATTCGCATCCACTGTATACTAACATATCCCCGACATCAAGTATGACTTTAGTGCCTGCAGGAGCATTAGGTTTGATTAAATTTTGTTCTTCATTGATAACATTATCAGCTCCAGTACCATCGATGAAGATCGGCCAAGGGTTTCCGCCTAAATTAATAGTCGTTGAAATCTCACAGCTAGGCCTGTCTTTATGACGCTTTAATATATCGCCTTTTTTATAGAGCCTTGCATAAGAATAGGTAGGAACTAATTCTAGCCCAGTCTCAGAAGCCATAACGGGTAAGACCTTGACCAAGAGGGTCTCCATTACATTGTCGGCATAACAAGAAAACGTATTAGGAATCTGTTGATCAGTCCATGTACCAAGCATCCCCGTGTCGTAGGTTATGTTGTTTTTATACATCCACTCCACTGCATCCCGTTTAAGTAGAAAATAGTTAAAGATAAAGTTAGCTAGCTCATAGCTAATGGCTCCTTTGATGACTTGATACTTATTAAATTTTTCCATGTTTCTGATAATTTTTTGGCATCACTTCATATATAATGCCTTTTTGTTTTTTAATTTCTAGTCCTTCTTTACTATGAAACAAATCTTCTATCTCTTTTTCTGTGTTAAGGACTCTTCCATTTAAATCATTATTGTTAGGATTATATAATTTTATAACACAAGGAATTTTTTTAATTCCGAGTTCTTTGGCTATGACCATTCTGTTGTTGCCGACTGTTACTTTTAAAGTACCATCTTCTAATTGATTAATATACACCGGATCTCTTAAACCATCTCGAGCGACAGATTCCTTAAGAGTACTATTAA
>Ga0255047_10001615_pt1 | contig 15994 bp, 31 predicted proteins | sample JV7_2_1_MG_FD_183640 | JGI IMG/M metagenome (GOLD analysis project Ga0255047, IMG submission 183640) | Seawater microbial communities from Jervis Inlet, British Columbia, Canada - JV7_2_1 | ecosystem: Environmental > Aquatic > Marine > Inlet | place: Canada: British Columbia | collected 2016-10-06
AAACTGTGTATTGCTACTGTCATACATCAGCCAATAATCGGGAGCTGCTCCGAACTGTAATGCTCGGTCATCGCCCATTTTGATCTGATCTAGCTTGAAGCCACTACCCGATATATTCTGATTGTTAACATGAAATGTGACTGACGTAGATGCTTTAGCGAACATTGCATCAATGTAGTCCATGTCATTATTAAGATACCCACCCCACGCATCAGAGTCTCCTCCAACTGTAGGTTTCGTTAGTCCTAAACTTGCTGTTGTAGCCATTTTATCCTAGTACCCTTGATCGCATTCGTAGTGACGATCCTGTGTGCATCTCACGTTCTCCTTGCAATTTCAATTCTTCCAGAGCTTTGCTCAGTCTAGCACTCCACATAGGCATACGCTCATCATTCTTTAAGTATGGCTCTGCTTCCACCAATGTTCCAAACAGATAAATATCTGGATGGTTGGTCAACAACCAATTCGTAGTAGCTGAATCACTCAGTGCAGGAATCTTTGTGTAGTAGACAATCGAAGATGTGTAGGTCGAATCTGGTGAGGGCAATAACTCTATCTGGTTAGTGCTTCCACCGATAACTGTGAAATAGACTGGACGGCCTGTACTATTTGAACTTCGTCTTTCTGCTATCTCTTCTGGCGTTAAATATTCCAGGGTAATTTGTGGGCTTACATCCACTACGATTCTTATAACCTCTAGGGTATCCGCAGGTAAGTTGACATATCTGCTATCAAGTGAATAAGAGTCATTCTTGGTTATCATTCGATGATTCCGAATCGTCCGATTAAACGTAGACTCGGTAAGATCAATGAACTCAGGTACACGGGCCGTTAAATCTGTTCTATCTAGCCAATTCGCTGTTGCTGTTTGTAGCTCTGCATACGTTGATATTGCCATTAGACTCTGCCTGGCCTCGTTCTAAATACTCTATTGTCGGGATCGTTTAGCCATTTCTTAATCACTCTTTGATCCTTAAAGTTATTCGATATTTTTGCTAACTGGTGATAAATGCTCATCGGTATTGAAGCGATACGATGAGTATCGCCTTTCCAGTTCGCACGTTCATCTACTTGATTAAATTGTGATTTACTAGCTTCTACGATGTGGGTAAGATCCTGTTCAGTCTCCAATCCATACTCATTGGTAGACTCATCATAATGAAACCACTGAGTTGTTTTTGTTAACGGATCGTAATCAAGTATTCTTTTCATTAGTTCCTGCCTATCAGGGTGAGGGCTAATGCCCCCACCCCTTAAGGGTTAAGATTAGGTTATGCTGCTGTGATACCAGCGACAATGCCATGAGCAGCTTCGTTGTTAACCTGAAGCCCCCACTCGATCAATGCCATACGCTTATCAGCGTCACCAGTCTTGGCTAATGCTTCAATAGTGTACGGACGCAACGTAGCCATCTTCACCTCATCAGGATCAATGAGTAAGGCCCAGTCATTCATCAGTGAACCAGCACCAGCATCAATCACTGTCGTGAAGAAGCGATTAGGTACAACGGACAAATTACCAAAGTCGCTGACATAAATGTCTGCTGCCCCAATGATCACGGACGGCTCTGCACCATCCACATTGTAACGGCTGGAAGCGATTCCTGAGAATCCACTCACAACAGTCTTGTTAAAAGGACTCACCATCAACATTGATGGCTCACCACCAGACGAAAAACATTCCTGCATCGTGGTCTTGAGCATTGCTTCGGTAAACGCTGTAGGCGTTCCAAAAGTCTTCCAGACCTCTCCTGCACCTGTTGGGGTTGATCCCGAATAACTAGGTGCAGTTACGTTGGTGGAAGTTTCGTTGGTCTTGATCCAGCCAGGGAATCCAGCAGTTACTCTTGCGGTCCCTGATGATCCAACGACAGCACCCACTCCATTGAGTAGGCAAGCCACTTCCACATTCCTCTTCAGTTCTTTCGCTGCTTTTGCTGCTTGATAGCCTACCTCAGAAGCACGACCAGCTTTTAGCACAGTCTGCTCAGTAGCTGAGATAATGAAATCACGCATATTGATCTGACAGTAATTCCCCAAACGAGCGGTTGCAGTTACTGCCGTATACCCAGCTTCTCCTACATCATTACCTTCCATTACGGGCGTTGCAGATGCTGTTGCCAAAGAGTCTGTCTGCCACTCAAAGTAGGTATTTTCAGCATCTCTAGTTCCGATATTACTCTGGAATGGAGTCTGGGTTGGACTTATATCAGCAATCAAATCAGAAAGATCTTCCTTGATTCCTTTGGCTGCATAAGTCTGAAACGTATTAGCTAATGGATTTGCCATTGTACTGTTCTATTTCCTTATAGTTATTCCGTGAGCATTGCACCCAATAAAGACGCAGCATCTTTAACTTTACCAGTTTCTCTCAGCTTCGCTCTTTGGGCTTTTGCTTTACGGCCACGCATCTGTCGGCTCATTTGTTTGCCACCAGATTTTGCGTTTTTGATTTTAGATTTGGCCGACTTGACCTTCTTGCCATTTACAAGCTGGTTGTATTTCCACGCATCACGCAAAGCTATTAAGGCTCTGTGATCGTAGATATTATTTAGTTCACCCTCACTAAAACCCAGTGATAAACCAAATTGCAACAACTCTCTTTGCTCATGGCCTTGAACTTCATTATCGGACCATTCAGGGATTTTCTTCAACACCAAGGCACGTTCTGATTCAAGTTGTCCTTGCATTCTTTCAGAATTTTGCTGTTCTAAAAGTTGATGCATACGAACTTGCTCTTCCTGCACTGCGTGGACCTGTGCTTGCCGATCTCGCTCAAGTTCTTTGAGCTTTAGCCATTGAACGGGGTTCTCCCTTTCCAAGCGGTCCCAATCAACATTCGGCTGCGATGCAGAATCCATTTGCTGTCGAAGTTGCTGAAGCACAGTCGCATACGACTCTCGCTCCTGCTGAACAGCCACTGTATTAGCCTCAAAGGTTTTACGTTCTTCAGCTAATACCTGACTCTTCCGTGTAAATGACGATCCCCGTTGGTAACCAGATATGAGTTCGTCAAGTGGGACTTGCATCTCTTTGCCGTCTATAATTACTCGGTAGGATGCAGTATCACTTTCAGAATATTCATCATCAGTTTCCTCGACTATCTCATCTACTTCTTCTGAGTCTTCATAGGACTCAGCTTCGATGCCATCTTCTTCGATGCCATCTTCTAGCTCGGAGTCAGAGTGCTGTTCCTCTTCTTGAGGTTCTGCGTATTCTCCTCTGAGCATTGTGGTAAGTGCATCCTGAATCTCCCCAGGATTACGCCTACGTCCACTCCCTTCGGAACTTTCGGTCCCTACTGGGTTGGTGGTTGTAGTTTCGCTCACGATTTCCTTCCTCTTTTAGATTTTGAAACATTACGAGATTGCTCCATAGCCCAATCACCTACCAGGGTGCGGAGTCCTCGCACGATCTCATCAAGGCCTTTGCCTTGCATATATAAATTTTCTCTAACGCCTACTGCATTTAAGTCTGTTAGCGTCCATTGTGCAACTATATTCTCTCTGGTCTTTTTTAAGACCTCGACAAATACTGGATCTTCAAGGATCTCTTTCGCCCTAAGACCTTTCTGCTCTGCCGACAGCTCATTCACCTTGTGTTTCTTCCTTTATCGCTCCTCTAACAATTTCAAGATCGACATCATCTTCAAACTTCTTCTCTCGTAATGCTAAATCGCCAGCTATTCTTGTGGTTTCACGCTCGTTAAGCATTTGAGCTTTCGCAGCGTCAAGTTGTAATTTTTCCTGGTCGATAGCAGTACGAGCTTGGATATCAGCCATCTGCACCTGTGCCAACTGTTCTTCTGGGGTTGGTTTAGGTGGTGGTGGTGGTGGTGGCTGATAATCTGGAGGTATCGGATTAAAGAACTGATTTGAATCTTTGAACCCACTTATCTCTAACATTTTAGCCAATGTATGACGTATTTGTCCGAGTCCTACTAATGGGTTATTTGGACCCATCTGTTGCATGATTTCTTGTTGTCTACCAGCGATCTGAGTTAATGCAGCTAAACGCTCATCGGTCATGCCTGAACCTAATCCGACATTCGTGGAAACATCCATAGTAGAATCCCAAACTCTAGGATCTATAGGAGTCCAATTATTGCGAAGTCTAACCATTCGTTCCTGATCTTGATGTTCAATAATGAGTCGTAGCAAGCCTTTGAACAATGGTTTGAATCCTGTCTCTGCAAACAAGCGAGCAATCATTTCTAAGCGTTGTTCTGCACCTTTCATTGTAGCACTAACTGCTGCTCTCGTTGTGGACTGAAGCACATCTGGATCAAGCCCCTGTGATGCACCACTCTGTCCAGTTCTCGATGATTTCATCTGATCGAGGTATTCCATCATTGGGAATGCTTCTCTGCCAAGGAATGGAACATTCAACTGCTGGACCATCCCTGGCGCTCTCATTCTAATGATCGAACCAACTTCTGGGTTCAGCACATCGTCAATATCGACCTGGCCTTCGACAATTCCAGTGCGTGGATATAATGCGAATGATAAGCTATCAAGCATACCTCTAAGCACTGCTGATTTCACACGCTGAATGTCCTTAGTCATATCTGCAACATCAGAACCGAAGAATACATGAGGCTCTGGATCACAAGCAAATACAGCGAATGGAATGCTACTAATAGGTTCATTGTTTACCACATGGTATCCTGAACCGACTGTACATACACGCCTGAGTTCGGCTAGACCATCTCCGTCATAATCTACATAGCAGTACGCTTCGACATACAATACTCTGCGTTGGTTATATGATGACAGTGGTCCAGGAACTGTGCGATCTGGATATCTAGCCCAGTATTCATCGTTATCGGTAAACGCTACTTCATCAGACAGATGCTCATCTAGCATATCCTTGTCATAGCCCATAGCTACCAAGTCGCTGACTGTGGACATCGTTCTATGTCCGACCACCATCGCATCATCGAGGCTAGTAGCAGCCGAGTCTACAAAAAATTCTTCAGGTGGCATAGTCTCAACACGAACACGATCCCTATGTCGTTGACGTTTAATTTCTACGTCATAGAGCATAGGTGGTTCCATGCCCTGTGCTGCCATCATCTCAACTTGTTCTGGGGGTACTTTCGGGTCTGGGACTCCTTCTACTGAGACTGCCTCAACACCTTCTTCCTCTAGTAATAATCCCAGTGTTGCCTCATTCAGTCCTTCAAAGTTATAAGTATGAACTTCGACTGAATCATCCCATGACCATTTAACAATACCGCCCTTATTTACCAGTGCATCCTTAAATACGCTATAAAATATTCCCACTGAGTCATTATCTTCACGAAGGATATAATTGACATAATCTGTAGCTTGTTCTGCTGTTGCTACATCTTCTGGGCCTCTCGGTACAAACTCCACCATGTTCTCTGCACCAAAAAATACTCGCATCAATGATGGAAGCATGGCTTGTACACTATCACGGACATCCCTGCTGACTACCTGGCTACGCCCATCTACCTCATTACCGAACGGCTCACCGTTGTAGTAGCGAGTAGACTCCGCCCTAAGTGGACTGATATCATCATCAATGAATCGGATAGCGTCTTCGATGTACTGGCGAACTACAGTTTGCAGTTCATCCTCTGTCATGCCTATACCAGCTTCGGTTTCGGCTTCGTCTATATACGCCAAATTATACCACTCTGTTAAAAGTTAGCTTTCCGAACTTACTCTTATTTCTTCTAATGTTCAACAGTAACGGCCTTTGAGGGCAAGCTCGGCGAAGAGAAACCCCCAAAGACCGCGGAACGGACCGCAGAGCGGTCTTCTTCTAATCTGTTGTGTGGTGAGTCTAGGGGCAACACCCGTGTTGGAGGGAGACACCTTTGTTTATTTAAGTCAGGCTACCACGCCAATAATAGCCGTAACCCCCTAGACGATTCCTGCTAAATCTCTTTTTAGTTTGCCCATCCTTCTGCCAGATCTACCCCCTATAGCAGTACCAGCATCGGACGCAAAGGTCAACACAAACGCATCCGCAGCATCGGGACTGGCAACACCACGCTTCTTCAAGTCTTGTTTAGATTCTATCTTCACCTTGCCGCTAGATGTGTAGGTATATCGCAATGTTGTTAGTTCAGCCTTCAAGCGATCATCTTTGGGTAGCCGTACATCACGCCCTTCTAACCAACCTTTAGCCTTATACCACAATTCTGCCCGAAGGTTCAAATAGGTATCACCCATTGCAGGACTCTCTGACACATTGATTGCATAAGCTGGTAAGCCAAGCTCTCTGAGCCTGTCGGCCACACCAGCACCGAGTCCGATTGCATCTACGAATATCTCTTCAGGTTTCTCAGTTGCCGTATCATATTCTGCTTTAATCGCACCCGTGAGCTGCATAGTATCCAAGCCACGCCAGAGTCTAATCGGTTCTGTAACAGCATTACCTTTTCGCTTACATAGGGCAGAAGCATCCGACCCAAATCGTGCTACGTCAACGCCCCAAGCAGTCGGGCTGTACTGAGTCGGCATCACATCTCGATTGATAGCATTCTCGGTGAGATCCATGCTAATTACTGTGTCATCATCGCCTCTTGGAAATTCTCCAAGTACACGCACACGATATGTATTCGATTCTTCACCATATCGCAGCTTACATTCATCTACATATTCTTTTGAGACTCTTGGTGTTTTCTCACATGATACATGGAATGTAGACCAACGATCAGATAACTTGTGAAACGTATCATAGAAATATCCAGAACTTCTGACAGGGTTTCCAGCCAGTACCATTGAAGCGTGTAATGCACTCATGCTACCACCAGCAGCTTCATACACAGATTCGGGGACACCACTGGCTTCATCACAGATCAGCAAAACGTGTTCAGCGTGTACACCTTGCAATGCGTCAGGCTGTTCAGCTCTCGATGTTCTAGCAGATATAAAATTACGCTCTGGATCAGCAGCCAGTTCTATTCTGTCGGCCCTAATAATAAACATATCCCTAAAGCCTTCAGGTGATTGCTTGAGCCATGCCTTTGCTTCTGGAAGCAGTGCATCATGTAGCTGTGCAGATGTTGGTGCAGTAATCACGACCTTTGCATTATGATGTGAGGAAATCCACCATAGTGCTAACCAGGACAAGCAAGAGGTCTTACCGACTCCATGACCAGACCGAATCGAGATACCACGATCACCATTAGCGACAGCAGCCATCACTTCAGATTGCCATTCATCGGGATCGGCATTAAGGATATTCGTAACAAATAGCGTGGGGTCTTTGCGAAACTTCGCAATCGAGGTGGAGAAATCCATTAGTTATTTATTGCCCAATAATCCTCTAACCTCATTCAAGTTGCCCATGCGTGTTCCTTCTACTGACTGACCCATCACTGGAATACCTTCTACTGGAAGAATGCTTGCCAGTAATCCTGACATAGGCCGATCTGACACAACATCTTCAGGGAGCTTATGTGGAACGCCTTCCCATCCTTGGTCCTCTGCTGATGGTGTAAACAAGTCTGTAAATGGTAAGCGAAGAAACTCACCCTCTCTCTGCCTACGAGAAACAAGTGTGGTATCTTCTGGATTTAGACCTTGAATGGCTAGAGCAACGTCTTCCCTGTCTCCAGTCTTCAGTGCATTTAGCACTTCTGCTTTAATGTGTCCGTAGTTGTAGGTTAATGAAGTTAAGATAGCCAGAAGATTTGCGTCCAAGCTATCAAATACCTCTTTACCCACTGAATGTCTGACTCTAGGCAAAAACTCACCACTCAGCCTTCTGGCAAAGTCTCTCTCGGCAGCGTCTGTAGAATACTCCATACCCTCTGTTACGTCACTATAACTTCCGTCTTCGTGCGTTATGGTATCACTGCCATAGCCAGCCCTGAACGCATCTCTGTCTTTCTTTCCTATAGGTGCATAGCCTTCTTCTGCAAGAATAAAATCATAAACTGTCTGGTAACGTGGATCTTCCAACAAAGTCTCGTCAGTCTTGATATCGGTCTTTCTGCCGTCTTCGGGGTTGCCCCCCGTTTCAGTCTCTGTGCCTGGAAATAATAAAGCCATAATGATTAAAACCTGCCCCTTGTTAATTATTTGCCTGTGTTAATTTTTAAGGCTCGTAAGTGCTTTCGTGCCATGTTCAACGTATTATGAGTCTTTAGCGTGTGCCACAGTCCACCCTTTCGTTGGACCTGAACGGCCTTCCCTTTAAGGCGATACGGCATCTATACACCTCCCGTTTGAACAGCAGACAACACTCTCGTTTCCATACCAGCAATTACTCATGCTCGCAGAACAGGCAAGGGCTATCAAGAGAAAAAGCAATATCACCAAGACTCTGGCTGTCACCACCACATCTCTAGGGATGGATACTTCTTCTCGACTGCTCGTTTAGCCTCATGCCTCTCATCATCTGTGGCCCTCTGCCAATACTTAGTCATTGGGATAGATGTCATACCAATCTCGGTGTTTTGCCGAACATAGACAATCTCAGTAGTCGGACAATGGTAAACTGTAAGAGTGTCTCCCAAGGAAGAGACTTCCTTCTCGGATTTTATCTGTGCCATCATCTCTCCTAAAGTGTGGATGTTCCTCAAGAACTATACCACAGTACTCACAAGTAAGCCAGAGGATCGTAGGCTCCTGACTCTGACCACAGGCCATGCACGTTATGCGTTCAGTCATAAGACCTCCACATATAATCTTTTATTGTTTTAACTGTTTACTTTGTTTCCTCTGGTTTTCCATACCCTACTTCCAGACTATAAAATAATACAGGAAAAACTCGTTGTGGTGCAATAGCTTGGGGGGTGTATGGGGGTCTTCCAAACGTGTCTTCCATACCAGAAACAACTATGGCCCTACTCTTTAGGCTTACTCAACAGCTTATTTGTTTGCCACGGAAGTAGCTTGATTTCATGCTTCGTAAAGTATCCCATTACAGTCTCACCAGTTATAGAACCAGTACTCTCTAACGCATCCGCAGCTTGACGCATTAACTTCCAGTCTAATCCAGCATGAAACTTTGCACGGGATCGTAATTGCTCAATTAATTGCTGATTGTTCATAGTGTCTCCTATAGTTATTTCAAAATCGTATATGAGTCCCATTACGTCAAGTTAGTGTGTGTCGGGCTACATAAACCCTCCCCCCCACCTGAACTCCAAGGGGGTCTATTCGGCAGGTAAATGGGCAGGTAAATCAATACCTATAATAGATTTTGGGATGCCATACGCTGCCACACGGCTATTTCGTCTATGTAACATGACTCATGACATTAGTTAGCTCCTGGGTTGCCAAGGATCGGCCCTAAAACCGATCTGAAAGGATAGGCAGCAAGGCTCAAGTTTTTGGGCCACAAGGACCAAAACCCAACCGAGGGAATTCCCTCACTCGGAAAAAGTAGCGAACCTTTTTTGTATTCGGTTCTTATGCGCTTGATTGATTCAAGCCGATGAAAGAAGGCCCGCCATTCTCCTATTACTTCCCTATCATATTACACTTGCATATGAGAGAGTAAACCGCTATTATACTTGTATAGAAAATCACAAGGAGATACCATGCCAAAAATACAAGCCTACAGAAATCTAAAAAAGATCAATGACCCAACTAAGGCACTACAGAACCAATGGTCCTACAAGAGGCCACAAGATAAGAAAGTACAACACGCCGCTAGCTTACTTCTTGAGGACGTAACCTTCAAGCATCCTAGTGGAATAGCTTTTGAGGAGTATTACAGCGGAACATCTACACATAAAACCTACAAGTACAAATCTGTATTCGCTAAAGTACAAGCCAACCATATCTCTCTAGAAGCTGCCGAGATTTACCATAGAAGACACCAATATCCGAACCACACTTGGCAGAAACTAGGCTGTGGATTCTATCCACAAGGAGACAGATACTTCCACATTGACGGCAGAAAAATCGACTACGCAAAAGCTGTATTACTCGATGAAAATCGTACCGCTTGGGTAGCAGTATAATGTACATAGGAAAACTGAAACAAGCGCATAGAAATTTGAATGCTAAAGATTCTAGCTCCTTGTGGTCCTATTATCCGCAAGGAGAAAAAAGAGTGCGCCACACTTCTAGCTTAGTCGCTACTAATGTTACATTCAAACAGCCTAGTGGTAAGAAATTCGAAGTCACTTTGAATGGCGGCAAGCGCTCGGTGTACGCATGGTTAAGAGCAGAAGAGTGTTGGATAGGGACATCAACTAATCGGCAGAACATAGACCCAAAAAATTCCCAGGAATTAATTTTCAATCCCAAGAAAGGCCACAGATATTTCCAGGATGCCGACGGCAATAGAGTAGACTCGGCCTCCATCATAATCCTTGCCGATAATGGTAAGGCATATTTCCAGAAGTAAAACCCAGAAACTAAAGGAGACGCCATGTTTTACGAAACAGTAACAAAACACACTTTCATTGATGCATTCAAGCTATCGGCAGAAAGAAAAGAAGACTTTTCTTATGAAGCATTGGAACAACTCTTCCAGTACTACGATGATCTAGCAGAAGATACTGGATCAAATGTAGAGTTTGATATGATAGGCATCTGCTGCGAATGGTCTGAATATGACAGCAGAAAAGAATTGGAAGAGGCATACGATATGCCACTAGAGGAACTACACGACAACACGACAGTAATAAGAGTACCTGGATTTAGGTATTTGGTGCTTGAATTTTAAAGCGATCCGAGAATTTTAAACCGATCGGCACAAAATCGGCAAACAGAAACTAAACTAAAGGAGATACACAATGACACTAGGAGAGGCTAGAAAAATAGTGAAGATAATAGGGTACGATATTCAAATCTATAGCGGAGACAACTACATGGAGGCGATTCTTGAGGCTCTCGAATATGTAGAGAGAGAATTGGGACACTTGAAAGAATTGAGAGACATTATAAACAGCAATCCCACTATATCTAGAGACATTAATAACCTATAAAAACTGGTAAACTAAAGGAGAAAAATAATGGAAAACACAACAGAACAAACTCTCAGGATTCAAGTACCTACAGAATGGTCTAGAGAATGGCCTTGTAGTAGGCTTGCAGGTAAAGAGATAAACGTAGTTCTGGATAGTGGGGATTTAGTTGAGTTCTGGATTACACGTGAACCAGAACCAGAAGATCTTGAGGGAACAGAATTGACGGCAGTAATTGAAAGACATTTAGAAGAAAAAGCAAAGAAAAGATTTATAGACGAAAAAGTAATATTTATAGCTGTATAAGTTGTCGGGGTTAGGAAGTGTCAAAACTATCCTAGTCCAATGTAGGAAAGAAGTAAAAACATCAACGTCAAATAAGGAGATAAACCATGTATGGTAATGACGATATCGCAGTAATAGCGTTTATAGCTTACCTAGTGATATGGGCAATAGGAATAGGAATAGCCGAGGCCATTATGCGCACCGAAAAATGGCGCAATAAAAACCTATAAAAACTAGTAAAACCAGAAACTAAAGGAGAATAGAATAATGAAATGGCAAGGAGATAAGGAAACACAAAAAGATTTTATGAGATTAGAATACACCATAACCGATTCCATACTATTGACATTCGGCAACGGCAGGGACAGGCAGGTATTGAGAAACTGGCATACATCGGCAAAAGATGAAGCTGAAAGAGAATATGAAAGGTACTTGGATATGGACCTTAACGATTTACCCATGAAGGTATGGAGATGGTCATATAGTGAAGGCATCAATCTAGACAAGCTATATGCAGGAAATAAGGAGATAGGATTCAACACACTAAAGGAGATAGAATGATGACAGTAAAGATAAAGGCAGTCTATGATTTTGGACCTAGCGTTGCGGATCGGTATACAGTCTACTTCAATATAAAGGGAAGTAGATTTGAGTTTTATGAAGCTAGGGCAATGGGCGAGAATCCCCATCATCCGCAAGGATTTGGACAATGGACAGAAGGAGCATTAGGCGAGCACAACGGCAAGGAGATAAAGTTTTCCGAGTTGCCAGAGCCTTGTCAAAAATTAGTGAATACCGACATAGAATTTATTACAGCGCAAAACTAAAGGAGATAGACACAATGCCAAAAGTAACAGAGATAAATCCAACAGGAATTAGGGATATTTTAGAAAAAGAGATGACTCCTATTCTAAATGCGCATGGCTTGACATTTGAATTAGGCAATGCTCGGTATGATTCGGACTATATAAGGTTTACAGGTTTTCGAGTTTCTTTAGAGAATGCAGAAGATCCAACAGCAAAGGCATTAAAAGAAGAAAACGAATACCGACAAAAGTATGGCGGCAAGGTTTTGGATTTGAATAAAATCGGGCAATGGAATCAAAATAGTTTTTCTCTGGTAGGATACAAACCTCGCAATCGGAAGTATCCATTTGTCTGTATGAATCTGGAGAATAACCAAAGATATAAATTCACTAAACAACAGGCAGAAAAAATGTTTGCCGCATCCAAAGGAGATACGCAATGAAGGGTATAACCAACCAAGAAGCTATTACGCTAGTCACATTAGTATATGTCATTATTGGATGTCTATGGTATGGTGGTTTGTTAGGGTAGGTACACATTATAAACTGGTAAACAAAGGAGATACACAATGCCAGAAGATCAAAGAAAAAAGGAAATTGGGATAGTGAAAAAGTTAAGCATCTCAATAGCTACTGCTCAAGATGATATGTTGGATGAAGTCCTCAAGATGTCAGACCTTGAAGACATCCAAAATCATATCACAGAATTAGAGAACTTGATGTATCCGATACTCAAAGGAGACACACAATGTCAAAAGTAATCAAACAGGTAGGAACTATCACAGTAGATTCTGGGACAATCGTTATTGCCGATCCTTGCTATCTGGATTCACTGGATAGTAGCTATATGGATGCGGTCATCGGTGCCACAACAGACGGCATGGCAGGTAACGTCAAAATATTTACTCATCTTGGGGAAGCTGTAGTCTCTCGGACAGCATTCGGTGACGGCAGGTATCCTGTGTTTGTAGAGTATAGAGAGGACGGCAGAGTCTCAAAAGTTATCATTGATTTTGAACAGCTTGATATAGATCTTTGATAGGGGGACTAGCATATAGGTATTGTATATTGTATACTGATTATATCGAATATCATTCGCCAACAGGCAGAGGGATTCTATGAATGACAATCAAGAATGGGCAAGGAAAGAGCTTGCGCAACGTATAAAAGATAGTGGTTTATCCAAAGAGAAGTTTGCAAGGACACGCCTTATTCGTACACCTTCGACAGTATACAGGTATCTGGCAGGTGGCGTTATCCCCGAAGTCGTATGTACATGGCTATTAGGGGACTGGCGCTTCCTTGAGGACAGGCAACAAGAAGGTGAATAAGACAGGCAGGGCTATGCTCAAAAAAGCGATCCGAGCCTATGGGGTTGCATCATTCAAACTCGGTCAAATCACGGCCAAGAAAGATTCTAAGAGACTTCCCAAATGGTGGATAGCAAGGAATGAATCCATGCAACGAATTAACAACTACCTTGACTGCGAGGTGGACATTCACGCCAAAACAGGAGCTGATAATGGCGATTAACAAAGTGTACCAAATAGGCTGTGACAGATTTTTTGGACCAATCACGGTACAAAAAACAACAGGAAATGATACCTCAGTCGTGTTGTCCATCAACCCAGAGGAGCCAATTATCTTTTCAGAAAAAGAATTTGCAGAGACTGTACAAGCCGTCAATATGTTGATGGGGTGGGCAGTTGATGGGGTTATCAAATGACTAGACCAGATTCTACAGATCGCAAGAAACTGATTCGTGACCTTGCACATATGATTAGCCTTCTAGAAGAGAAGGTGAAGACCTTAGAAAAACAGGTGAGGATCTTGAAACGTAAACTGGGAGAAAACACCGATGCCAATAAGTAAGCAAGATCTCGAAAAAATTGAACGCCATTCTGCGTATGTGACAAGAACCATGAACGCCATGTTTGATTTGCTAGATGAAGGTAGGAAAGAAGCCGAGAAACAACGCCAACAAAAAAGAGAGGACACCGATGCCAACGAAAACGAATTGGAATAAGAAAATCTGGGATGAGCTTTCCGACACTGACGTAACTGAATATGCACAGCGAAAAGGGACCACAGGTTTCAATCCTCTGTACATTCCCTGGTCGGTAGTGCATTACATACTCAGTAGCAAAGAGATGACTTCAGAGTTTACCAGAACCGATCATCCGCTTGAGGTGTTGCCAGATGGCACAGGCATCGTAAGTGTCACAATCGAGATCAAGGGACTTACAAAGACTGCGATGCTCGCAGTGATGAACCACAAGTTCCAGGCAGTTCAATGCGATGCCAGATCGGTGCAGGATGCTTACCAGAGAGCATTCGTAAAGGCAGCAGGACTCTGGGGTCTGGGGATATCCTTGTGGGTCACAGGCGATGGCGAACCTGTGGACCTTGAACCGATTAGCGCAGAAGAAGTGACAGAGGAGCTACTTGCACTAATTAAGCAGGTAGAAGCAGACAACATCACAGAAGTATCTGCCGATATGCTTGCATCAGCTAGAGCATTAGCAGAAGAAGGTACGAACACCACAAGAATGGCGAGTGCCATTTCTTATATTAAAAAACAACTCTAAAGGAGAAAGACATCATGGCTGACGTACAATTCCCAGAAGGTATCTCAATTAAAGATCCCCATGCTAATGCACCCGATTTCGTTAAAGGAAGCATTAGTATAAAAAAGTCTGAGATCATTCCATTCCTAGAAAAGCGAAGTGAGTGGACCAATCTGGACATCAAAAGAAGCAAAGGTGGCAAGCTCTACCTTAGTATTAATGACTTCACGCCTTCTACACCAAAGGCAGAGGATGGCAAAGATGGACTCCCCTTCTAAGCTGTCTGAGTTGGTGGGATCGGTATTCCCTGCGCTCAAGAGTGAGCTTTCCTCAATCCAAGACGATATCAGGTCTGCGGAAAATAAGATTAAACGCATACCTGCTCAGTTGAGGCAAGAGGATCTAGGAACATCGTTGTCGCAGTGTACTGGTCATTTAGCAGAAGCTCATCATGCTGCTGTTACTGCGTTGAAGGCTGTCCACCAACAGTATCCACACTAATGGCGAAGAAGTATCTGCCGACTGAGAAAGAGGTCGAGAGGGGTATCATTGAGTTGCTCAAGACTCTGGGTTTTGCTGTTTATAAAAACTCACAGCCTAGAGTACCCTTAGTAACCAGTGGTATCCCTGACCTCATGGTGTTCGGTCCGAGCCATAAGCCATGCTTCTTTTTTGTCGAAGTGAAGACTGAGAAGAAAGGGTCTAAGTTACGTCCTGCACAGGAAGACTTTCAGGCTGAATGTAAACGAGCAGGTATCGACTATTTTGTATGGAGAAGCTCTGAAGATTCTTGGGACTGGCTCGTAGCCAATAACTATGTGGTAGAAAATTGAAAGGCTTTGTCTTGCTTGCTCGGCAGATCCAAGAGAACTCGATCTGGTATCGAGATCCCGATCACCTCAAGCTATTCCTGTATTTGTTAATGAACGCCAACTACAAGAGAGATCGAGTGTTTGAACTTAGAGACAACAAAGGGTATGTCGTGAAGGTTCGGTATGCTCAATATCTGTGCAGCTACTCGAAAATCTCTGAGGATTGCCAGTACAGCGCAGGTAACAAGTTGGTACGTTGGGGTCCATCCAGAGTCAACCGAATGTTAAAAGCACTAGAGAGTGATGGACGCATTAAGGTGCTAGGCAAGAGTCAGCTTGGAAGTCTTGTGCAGGTGGAGAATTACCATGTATATCAAGACGTTTCTACATATGTCCAGAAGGGGCTTGGAAGACCAGAGGAAGACCAAGAGAAAACCAGAGGAAATAAAGTAAACAGTAATAACAATAAAATAATATTAGATAATCTCTGGAAAGTTTACCTGGACGAGATGTGTAACAGCAAGGGTAAACAACCATCCTTGACAGCTAAGAGACAAAAAATTCTTGAGCTTTTATACAAAGAACAATTAGATCCTGAGAGCTATCAAGAAGGGTTTCGGGG
>Ga0255047_10001616_pt1 | contig 15989 bp, 10 predicted proteins | sample JV7_2_1_MG_FD_183640 | JGI IMG/M metagenome (GOLD analysis project Ga0255047, IMG submission 183640) | Seawater microbial communities from Jervis Inlet, British Columbia, Canada - JV7_2_1 | ecosystem: Environmental > Aquatic > Marine > Inlet | place: Canada: British Columbia | collected 2016-10-06
CGTGTAGCCACGATCTTCGGCGCCGAGGGCATCGGCATGGCCAACGATCTGGGTTCGATCGAGGCGGGCAAGATGGCCGACATGATCATTCTGAGCGCCAACCCGCTGGAGGACATTCGCAACACCAGCGCGATCAGCAAGGTGATGAAGAACGGCCGCCTCTACAACGGCGACACGCTCGATGAAGAGTGGCCCCGTCGACGGAAGCTGGAAGGCCTGTACTGGTCGGGCAGCTACGACGCGCCCACGAGGGCCGGGATCCGCTAGCACTTGCCGTCAAACGCGTCGCGCGAGGCCGCCACCCCACGGGGTGGCGGCCTTTTGGCGCGATGTTCACCAGAATTTCGTCTACGCGCGCCGACGGAATGCCGTCCGAGCGGGCAGGCTGGCCGTCGCAGGCGAGGACATGCCGTGACTCCAGTTACTTTTGATGTCTTGTGCTACGTATGAGAGATTGAAGTTTATGGTTGATATCTATGAACGAGTTTTGATGAGATATAGAGATCATGAGAGAGCGCAAGGACAGATCGATCGGGGTCGGCGTGGGCGACACCAACATGTCGTACGCGTTCGTCACCGTGCTCGATGCCGCCTACGGCGGCATGTGGGCGTTCGAGAGGTCCCTCCGCTCCCTTGATCGCTCCCTTGATCGCGAAGACGAACTCGCACGCGCGGAGAAGGCGCTCGAGCGCCTGCAATCCTGGCGGCGAGGCCTGCCGGAGGGGAGGGTGCTGTTCAGCCTCGAGGAACGGCCGGTACTCGATGTCGACGCGTCGAGCGCGTGGCGCTTGCTCCATGTAGCCGAAGGACGCCTGCGCTCGCTGATCAACGAGTTGATCGCCTCCAGCGATCTCGACACATTGCGGCGCGATGAAGTCGCCCGCAACATCCGGGTCGCGGCCATGGTCGAGTGCGCCCGGGCCGAGGAACTGCAAGTTCTCGGAATGGTCGATTGGATGGCAGCCACCGGCCAAGAGGAAGCTGCCGATGCCTGGAGGCAGCGTTTGTTGGCTTGCACGGTACGCGTCGAGGAAGCCGATCGCTGGCTAGCGACGTTTCGCGAGCTGCGCGACGAGCCCGAAGCGAATCTTCTCGAACAGTTCCTCGATGACACGCTGTTGCTGGCCGCCGACGTGGCGGAGCGGGTTGTCGACATCTGTCACACCTGCAGCCTCTACACGGGCTTGTTCGACTACGCCGACGTGGGTGTGGCAGAAGACCAGGTGGAAGCCTGGTTCGCTGGCGGCTTCTCGGTGCACGATGCGGGCCGTTGGTTCGCGGCCGGGCACAGCCCTGACAGCGCCACCGAGTGGATTGCCGTGGGCGCCGTTGACCCGATGGTGGCAGCAGGATTCATGTGGCGTGGATTCGCGCCGGCCGAGGCCCGACCCTGGCTGAACCGGCACATCGGCGGCCGAATGGCCTCCGCCTGGGCACGTTCCGGGCACGATCCCGAAGATGCCCGCGAGTGGATTGCGTTGGGCGTTCCCGAGCCGCACATCCTGGCCAGCCTCCCGGCACTCGAAACGCGAGTGATGTAATAGGCGCCTTGCGGCGGTGAGATCCGGGCCGGCCGTGCGCTACGATCCCCACCTGTAACCAGGAGGGAGATGATGGCGATCGAAGGTGGATGTTTCTGTGGGGCCGTCCGTTATCGCGCGGATGAACACACCGACTCGGTGGCCCACTGCCACTGCCGCCACTGCCGGGCGGCGAGTGGCGCAACGCTGATGACCTGGGTGGAGGCGCCGCGAACAGCTTTCCGGTGGACTGCCGAGAAGCCAGCGGCGTACCGGCACGGGTCCGACTGGAAGACGTCGATCACAAGGCGTTTCTGTTCCAACTGCGGAACGTCGCTGACGTACGAGCGCGACGGGTCCGACTCGCTCGACATTGCGGTCGGCAGCATGGACGAGCCTGACGCGGTGGCGCCGGAGCACCACGTCTATGACTCCAGCCGCATCGGCTGGTTCGATGTTGCCGACCAACTGCCGCGCTACGACAAGGGGCGGCCGGACTCGCAGTGACGCGCGTCAAGATCTGCTGCATCAGCACGCCCGCTGAGGCTCGCGCCGCCGTGGATGCTGGGGCTGCCGCCCTGGGGTTCGTATCGGCCATGCCGAGTGGTCCCGGAGTGATCGGCGAGGCCGAGATCGCACAGATCGTCGCGCGGGTACCGCCGGGCATCGCGTCCTTCCTGCTAACGAGCGCGGTCGACGCTGCAACGATCCTCGTCCAGCAGCGACTGTGCCGGGCGACCACGCTTCAATTCGTCGATGCAGTGGACCCCGACACCTACGCGGTGCTGCGCGAAGCGTTTCCCGGAGTGGCAATCGTGCAGGTGGTTCATGTGACGGGTCCGGAATCGATCGACAAGGCGATCGGGATCGCGCGTCATGCCGATGCCATTCTTCTCGACTCCGGCAACCCTGACCTGGAGACCAAGGAACTCGGTGGCACGGGTCGCACCCATGACTGGGCGACGAGTCGCGGCATCCGCGACGCGATCGACCGGCCGCTGTACCTTGCCGGCGGCTTGTGCGCCGACAACGTCGGCGAGGCCATTCGCGCCGTACGGCCGTTCGGTGTCGACGTCTGCAGCGGCGTGCGATCCCGCGGCCATCTGGATCGCGCCAAGCTCACGAGCTTCTTGGCCGCCGTCGCGCGGGCTGACGCGGGAACGAGCTGAGTCAGCCATGGTTGGACCGACCGCGCCGAGGTCACGCCGCGGGCCGCGGGGGGATTGACCAGCGCGGCACGGGGGTCCGATACTGACGACCCCTCCGCCCTTCCTGCCCGGAGTCTCCATGACACGTTGCAGCTCTCCTCCCCGCTGGCTCTGGGCCGCCTGGTTCGTCGCGCTCGTCCTGATCGTGGTAGTCCGGCGGGTGATCGATACGGGCGATTCCGGGTTCACCAACGTGCTGACGGCCGCCTTGCTGTTCCTGGCCGCACTGATCGGCGTCGTCTGGTTCGTGTTCCGCTCGGCTCACAGCGCCAAGCTGCGCTACGGCAGCCTCGTTGCCCTGATCGCCGTGATCCTCCTGTTGCCGTGGGTCGTAGAAGTGCGAGGCTTTTCGGGCGAGATGGTACCGGCGCTGGGCCTGCGCGGCGGCGTCGCCACGGGCCCCGCAGCGGATGTGCCGGTCGCGCCCGGCGCGGCCATCGACCTGATGGCCACCACGCCGTACGACTTCGCCGGGTTCCTGGGTAGCGGCCGCAACATGCGCGTCGACAACGTGCGCCTGGCACACGATTGGGAGACGGCAGCGCCCGAACTGCTGTGGAAGCAGCCCGTGGGCGCCGGTTGGGGCGGCTACGCCGTGGTCAATGGCTATGCGGCGACGATCGAGGAGCGCGAAGGTCGAGAGCTCGTGACGCTGTACGACGTCGAGACGGGTGATCTGATCTGGGCCCGCGAGATCGGCGGTGCGTTCCACCATGTGCTCGGCGGCGCAGGTCCGCGGAGCACCCCGCTCATCCACGAGGGCGTGGTCTATGCGATGGGCGTGCGTGGTCATCTCGTTGCGCTCGAGGGTGCTACCGGCTCGATCGTCTGGGAGCGTGACCTCCTCGCCGACTACGGAATCTCGATCGCCGAGGAGGATGCCAACGTGGCCTACGGGCGGCCAACCTCGCCGCTCGTCGTGGGCGACGGCCTGATAGTCGGTGTTGGCGGCTCGGTCGACCGCCGCGTGTCCGCCGTGGCCTACCAGAAGGGACATGGCGAAGTGTTGTGGGAGGGAGGCGATCGCAACATCAGTATGGCCTCGCCGGGCCACGGCGTTCTCGCCGGCGCCGAGCAGGTTCTGCTGGTCAACGAAAACTGGGTATCCGGACACGACCCGGCAACGGGGCAAGTGCTGTGGGAGTTTCCCTGGCCCGGCATCACGGCGGCCGATTCGAGCGTTTCGCAGGCCGTGCCGGTGCCGCCCGACAAGGTTTTTGTTTCGAAGGGCTACGGCGGTGGCGCGGCGCTCTATCAGTTGGACGCGAGCAGTGACGGCACTTTCACCGCCGAGGAACTCTGGCACTCCGCGCGCGTCATGCGCACCAAGTTGACCAACGTCGCGCTCAAGGACGGCTACGTCTACGGGCTATCCGAGGGCGTCCTCGAGTGCGTCGACCTGGCCACCGGCGAGCGCGTGTGGAAGGCCGGACGCTATCACCACGGACAGATTCTGCTGGTGGGTGATGTGCTGCTCGTGCTCAGCGAAGAGGGCGAGCTGTTCATGGTCGAGGCTTCGCCTGAGAGCCGCAACAACGTGCTCGCCCAGTTCCAGGCCATCGAAGGGCACACGTGGAACACCTTCGCGCTCTATGGGGACATCGTGCTGGTGCGCAACGCGCAGGAGGCGGCCGCGTACCGGCTGCCGCTGGACCTGCCGCTCATGTTCCCCGCCGAGTTCGAGGACGCGTCGGAACAGTAGGCGGATCAGTCGCCCGCGAGTGCCGCCCGCAGAGCTTCGACGCGCGCAGTGAGTTCGCTGACCGCCTCTACGTAGACGTTCTGCCAGAAGGCGAGTTGCTCCTCGTTGTCAGTCTCGATCTCGTAGCGTAGGCCGGGGAGCATCCACGAGGCGTAGCCGCTGAACGGGTCGGGTGAGGCGTACAGCGACCGGAACCACGGTCGACCTTGGAGTCCCTCCTCGTGCACGAAGGATTTTTCCAGACCGATCAACATGGCGTTGAGAGCGCGCAGTTCGTCCGCCGGGAACGTGGTGTTCACCATCGCGGTGTCGCGGGCGGCCGCGTAGGCCTCGGCGGTGGTTTCCAGATCCGAGATAGCCGCGCGCAGGTCCGATAGCTCGGCCACCATCCCGGCTCCTCTCGCCAACTCCTCGATGGTACCTGCGTGCGTCGCGAGGTCGCGCGCGTAGCGCGACACGTCGTACGGCAGTACGTCGGCGTTCGCCAGGCGCAGGCCGAGAACGCCATTCACGCGCGCCAGGGTCGGACCGAAGATGAATTCGTGGTCGCCGAACCTTTCGTACCAGGCGAAGTTGTCGTAGTTGGAGTGATACACGCCGCCGCTGCCGCCGAATCCGAGTGAACCCGAGGGCACTCCGATGTGCGCGTAAAAACCCACGTGATCCGAACCGCCGCCGAGATTGCCCATGCCCGGCTCCTCGCTCTCGGTCTCGCCGGCGTTCAGCCACGTCTCGTAGACGGTGAGGCCGTTCGTCGGATGAAGTACAGCCTTGGTGGCCTCGACGATCGGGCCCTTCAACGAAGGTGATGCCGACGAGCCGAAACGGGGTCCGGAGACCGCCGAGTCGGCGTTGATATAGGCGATAGCGTTACTCGTGAGCTCGTCGCGGAATTGTTCGACCCACTCCGCCGAACCGAGGATTCCGTACTCCTCGGCGTCCCAGTGGCCGATCAGGATGGAGCGCCGCGGCGCACACCCGTCGGCGGCGAGTTCACCGAGGGCCTCGGCCATGGTCAGCAACATGGCGGTACCGCCGTTGGGGTCGATGGCACCGAATCCCCACGGGTCGTAGTGCGACCCGAACATCACCCATTCGTCCGGCAGCTCGGTGCCGCGGATCGTACCGACGACGTTCACGGCGAGAGTGAGTGCCTTGGGCTGGTTGACGCGCACGCGCACGGTGAGCGCCTCGCCGCCGATTACCCGGTAGGTCACCGGCAAACCGCCCTGCCAGTCTTCCGGGGCGGCTTCACCATCCATGCGCTCGAGGATCTGCTGCGCCGCCCCGTAGCCCATCGGCAATACCGGGATCTCGTGCAGGTCCACTTCACTCGGATCGAGCCGGTGAACCTCCTTGCCGGAGTCGAGGGTGTAGGCCGGTTCGAACGGGGTGAGAGGGTCGCCCGTATAGGCGAGCGTCAGCACCGAGCCGCGCTGGATCGTCGTGGAGTTCATGTTCGGGCCGTCGGGGTACTCGTCGACGCCGAGGTTGTCGCCCGGATCGGAGAACATGATCACCCCGATGGCGCCGTACTGCTGGGCGAACTTCACCTTGTAACCACGGAAGTTGCCGCCATAGCGAGCGATGACCACCTTGCCCTCGACGTCGACGCCCAGCTCGATCAGCTTCTCGAAGTCCTCCTTGCGACCGAAGTTGGCGTAGACGATTTGCCCGGTAACGTCGCCCGAGCCGGAGAACGCGTTCCACCCGTTGAGTAGCTCGGGATGTCCGGAGAAACGATCCTCGGCGAGTGCGCCCTCCTGGGTGGAGAGGGCCACGCGCTCCGGCGTGACGATCTCGGCGGTGACGTCGTCGGTGAGTTGAGGCAGGTAGAGGTCGTACGGGTAACGCGCTACGTCGAGCCCGGCGGCCGTCATCACATCCACGAGGTACTGCTCGACACGGCGCTGGGCCTCGGATCCTGCCGGATGGGGGTCCTGCGTGATGACCCGCAGGTGCTCGCGGAACTGCGCGGGCTGCGGTAGTTCCATCAACCGGGCTTCGCAGCTCAGCTGTCCGGCCACGCGATCGGGGCTGAACCCCGTGGGGGCCGGCGGCTCCTGCGCCGCGGGAGCGGCGGGCAGTGCGAGCACGGCGGCCAGACCGGGAATCAACATTGCAGGGACGAGAACGCGCAGCTTCATGGTCTTCGACTACCGGACAGGAGCGACAGGATCAGTGGCAAGGGCCGCAGAACCCGCGGCCGGGAGCGAGCATAGCGCCTCGGGCGCGGCAAGGCGTGCTACTCGAGTTCCCCTCTCGCCTCGAGCCAGGCCCTCTCGATGGCCTCGCCCAGTGTTTGGTCGAAGAACAAAGCGGCGATGTCGTCACTCGCGAGCCGACTGCGCCACGACTCCAGGGAGACCTCCGCCACCGTGCTCTCGAGGTCCCGGCCCGTCGCAGCCGCCGCGGCGGTCTGCTCGATCAGGGCATCCAGGAAGCCGTACGCGGCGTCGAGCTTGCTGCCGTCGCGGAACACCGGCCCGTGGCCGGGCACCGTAACCTCGATCGGCAGGTCGCGAAGAGCCGCGAGCGCGGCACGCCAGGAGGTGGGATACCCGTGCCCGGCGTACGGAAGGTCGTCGAGAAGGTCGCCCGTGATGGCCACGCGGTCCTGCGGGAGCCACACCACAGTGTCGCCTCGTGTGTGTCCTGCGAAGTGGATCAGATCGAGCGTGCGACCGGCTCGCCGCAGGCGCTGACGCGAGCCATAGGTGCGATTCGGCACCACGAAGCGGGCGTCCCGGTTGGCGGTGAGCCAGCCCTCCGCGCGAGCCAAGAACGCCTGCTGCTCCCTCTTGTTCGCGTCGGTCATCGGGGAGCCGTCGCGGAATACTCCCTGCTCGAGGCGGTCGTAAGCGGCGGGGAGCTCGGCGTCGAAGTAGGCGATGCGCTCGCGGACAAAGGCTCTCGCCCGCCCCGGTATGTCCTCCACGAGGCTTGCATGCCCGATGATCTCGAGCTCCTCGCCGTAGACGTCGCGATAGACTGCGTTTCCCTGCGTGTGGTCGCCGTGCCAGTGCGTGTTGATCACCAGCCGGACGGGGACCTCGGTGACACTGGCGATCCAGGCGACGAGTGCCCTCACCGCATCGGGATCGGCCTGAGTGTCGACCACGACGACTTCATTGGCGCCGATGATGACGGTGGAGTTGGAGTCCTCGAAGCGTGTCTCGGTTGGCTGTAGCGCGGCGAACACACCGTCGGCGACCTCTTCCATTCGCCAGGGGTAGGCAGCTCCCTGCGCCTGGCTCGGAGTCGGGAGCGATAGCAGCATCCCTGCCGCGAGCGCCAGTCGGGTCTGCAGCTTCATCGGAGTCAGGCTCGGCGGGGATCAGGGGTTCTGTGTAGCATCGCATTCGAGGCTACCGACCCGAGCGCGAGGATTCCATGACTGAGCCGATCTTCCATACCGATTCGTCCGTCCGCGAGTTCGACGCCGAGGTCACGGCGATCGACGCGGACAGCCGCCACGTGGTGTTGAACCGGACGGCCTTCTATCCGGGCGGGGGAGGGCAGCCCCATGATCTCGGCACCCTCGGGTGGTCCAGCGCCGGTGCCGACGTGGCCCGCGTGGCTTGGGGCCCGGGAGGAGTGGTTCATCATCTCTCAGGTGCCCCGCCAGCCGTTGGAACAACGGTTCGCGGCGTTGTCGACTGGGAGCGGCGGCACGCGCTGATGCGAACCCACACGGCGCTGCACATCCTCTGCGGCGTCGTATGGCGCGACTACGGCGCGCAGGTTACCGGCGGTAACATGCAGCCACTGCGGGGTCGGCTCGATTTCGAGTTCGAGCGCCTGGGGGGCGAGCTCATCGAGCATATCGAGGCCAAGATGAACATCGAGGTAGACGCGGCCCGCGAGGTGCGAGTCGCTGTCCTGCCGCGGGAAGAGGCTTTCGCCATCCCTGACCTGATCCGTACGAAGGTCAACCTCGTGCCCGAGAGCCTGCAGCAGATCCGCACCGTGGAGATCGTTGGCCTCGATCTGCAGGCCGACGGCGGCACCCATGTGGCCAACACTCGCGAGGTCGGGGCCATCCGAATCGCCGGCTACAAGAGCAAGGGCCGGATCAACAAACGGATCCAGATCGAACTCGAAGCCAGGGCGGGCTGACAGAGCGGCCGCAGCGGCGGTACTCGACGGCTCCGATCTCGAGTTGCCAGCGTCAACGGCGCGGTCGAGCCTGGTACTTCCTGTAGGAGTTATCGTGCTTGTTGTCGTAGGGATCGATCAGCCGACCCTGGATGACCACGTGGGTCACCTGCGTGGCGATATCCAACGGGTCGCCGTCTGCCACGAACAGATTGGCAATCTTGCCGTTCTCCACGGTGCCGAGGTCAGCATCAACGCCCATGATCTCGGCCGGATAGCGAGTGATTGCCTTGAGGGCTTCCGCGGCCGGCAGACCGTAGGGAATCGCAGTGGCCGCCTCGTAGGGCAGCGTGCGCGCGGCCGACGCGGTGAACGTGGAGATCGCGAACTTTACCCCGGCGGCGTGCAGCTTCCCCGGCGCCGCGTAGGGTGCGTCGTAAGGGTCGTCCTCGCGACTGGGCAACGACTGGGTGGCGCCGAGGATGACGGGAATCCCCGAGGCAGCCACTTCGTCAGCGATGCGCCAGGCCTCGCTGCCGCCTGCGATGACAACGTTGACCTCGTTGCGTTCGGCGAACGCAATCACGTCGCGGATTCCTCGCTCGCTGTTCACGGCGACGAGCATCGGCTGATCGCCGCTCAGCACGGGGCCGAGCGCCTCCAGCTTGAAGTTCCGCTGCGTCGGATCGTCGTTGACGTTACTGGTGTCGTAGCGGCGAGCAGTGTCGAGCATCGCCTCCAGATCGGCAATCGAGGTTTCGTACTCCTCCTTCGCCTCGGCGAAGGAACGGTTGAATGCCGTGAAGGTCGCCCGGTCGAATCCGCGCGTCTGCAGGTTCGGCCAGCGAACCACCATGTAGACGTTCTCGACAAACATCTCCTCTACGGTCCAGCCGTCGAGGTGGATCAGCGACCCTTGCCCTGAGATGCCGTTGCCCTGCGGGGCCGCGACCGCGTGTGTCGTGCCGTTGGCGCGTGTGACTGGAATGACCTCGCTCGCCGGATGCACGGCGGTAGCCGCTTCGAGATGCGGGTTGTTGTCGCCCAGTTCACTGTAGTCAGACGTGACCTCCACGGCCCCGATCTCGGTTAGACCCAGGCGGGTCACGGCATCGAAGAACCCCGGGTAGACGTGTTGCCCGGCGACGTTGATGACCTGCGCTCCCGGAGGAATCGGGGTGTCGGGCCCGCCCACCGCGTCGATGCGGCCATCTCGGATCACCACCACGCCGTTCTCGATTTCTTCATGGCCGTCCACCAGCGTGTGTATCCGTCCCCCCTGGAGGACGAGCACGCCCTCCTGGGCCACGGCCGGGGCAACTGCCCCCACACTGACGACGACAGCCAACAATACGGCAGAGATTGCGAAGCGCTTCATCGGCCCGCCTCCTGTTCTTTCGAGGAGTCCGTAGTGGGCCGACGTTTCGGTCGCTCGCCGGAATCGGCCGCTGCTTCGAGTTCCATCAGCTTTCGTTTTTCCTCATCCCGTTCGCTCTGGACGGCTGCGTCGTGCTCGCGATCGAACCACAGGACGCCGTCGATCATGGTGGCGTCCACGCGCCCGTATACCGACAGAGGGTCGTTGGTCCAGAGGACCAGATCTGCGTCCTTGCCGACCTCGACCGACCCGACGTAGCTGTCGATGCCGAGTTGCACAGCCGGGTTGATCGTGACCATCGCCAGTGCGGCTTCGCGGTCCATGCCGCCCCACTTCATGCCCTTGGCGGCTTCCTGGTTCAGGTGGCGCATTTCCTCGCCGGAATCCGAGTTGATCGATACGCGCACACCGCGCTCGGTCATGAGCGCGGCGTTGTGCGGAATCGCCTCGTAGGCTTCCACTTTGTACGCCCACCAGTCCGAGAACGTCGAGGCGCCAGCGCCGTGCTCAGCGATCTCGTCGGCAACCCTGTACCCCTCGAGCACGTGCTGGAAGGTGGCGATGCGGAAGTCGAATTCCTCGGCGGTGCGGAGTAGTTGGAGGATCTCGTCGGCACGGTAGGAGTGGGAGTGTACGAGCCGCTGGCCCTCCAGGATCTCGGCCAGCGCTTCGAGCTTCAGGTCACGCCGAGGCGGAATCACGCCTTCGACACCGTCGGCGAGCGCCTGCTCGTAACGCCGCCCCTCGGCCTGATACGCCTGCGCCTCCAGAAACGCCTGACGGATCACGTCTTTCACACCCATGCGCGAGTTGGGGTAGCGCTCCGGGGTGCGGTCGCGCTTGGTGTTCTCGCCCAGCGCGAACTTGATCCCCGGCGGCGCACCCTGCAGCAGCAAGCCGTTCGCGTCCTGACCCCAGCGCAGTTTGATGACGGCGTTCTTGCCGCCGATCGGATTGGCGGAGCCGTGCAGCACGTTGGCCGTGGTTACGCCGCCGGCCAGGCCGCGATAGATCCCTATGTCGTAGGGGTCGATGACGTCCTCGATGCCGACCATCGAGGAGACTGAGACCGAGCCCTCGTTGATCGACTCCGCGGCGATGTGCGAGTGGGCGTCGATGATTCCCGGCGTCACGTAGCGCCCCGCGGCGTCGATGACATGGGCACCCGCGGGAGCGTCGACGTCGGTGCCGATCGCCGCGATCTTGCCGTCGCGCACGAGAATCGAAGCGTTCTCGATCGTGCCGGTATCGGAGGCTGTCATCACGGTGGCGTTGCGAATCACCGTCACGGCGTCGTGCCGGGCGGGGCCCAGCGGGGGAGCCATCGGCACGAGTTCGAATGCCGGCTCGGACGCATCCGCATCCGCATCCGCATCGGCATCCGCGTCAGCTTCGGCCACCATCGCGTCGTCGAAGGCGAAACGAGCGCCATCGACGATGGTCGTCTGCACGCGCGTGCCAGCCGCGAACAAATCGCCATCCGTGAGGATGATGTTGGCGATCTTGCCCGCCTCGATGCTACCGATGCGGTCTTCGACGCCGAAGATCTCTGCCGCGCCCAGTGTGAACGCACGCAGCGCGTCGTCGGGGTCGAGACCGGCCTGGATCGCTTTGCGGGCCCCGGCGATCGTATCGCCGGGTTTGTCGGATCCGGAATAGAAGGCGAACGTGACGCCTGCCTCGGCAAGTGCCGCCGGTGACGTCTGGGCGCGATGGCGGTGGCGGAGCGTGGCGAGGCTCTCGTCCGCTTCGGGATCGGCGTCGGGGGCCTTCGTCGGCCAGTCGAGGTTCACGAGTACCGGAACCCCGGTGCTGTCCAACTCCTCGGCGAGGCCAGGCGAGTACGCCTCGCGGGCGCCGTACACGATGGGCCGAACGCCAACCTCGCGCGCGATGCGCATGGCGCGCCGTATTTCCTTGGCGAGATCGCCCGGCAATAGCACCGGCCAGTCGTCGCGTACCACGGCGCGCATGGGCTCCAGGGCACGATCGTATTCGGGGCGCTCGCGGCCGGTTGGAGAGCCGGCGTAGACGCTCCAGGCAGCGTCGTAGTATTGCGCGTCAAGGAAGAGCTGCTTGACGTAGGCGATGACCCCCATCGACGAGTTGGGGTAGCCCTGGAACTGCCGGCCCTTCGTGAAGGTCACGGGGAGGGCTACGGGCGTCGCGATCACCATGTCATTGGGCCGCTCGCCGGCGAGGTCGATCACGGCGGCCTGGCCCGGAAACAATCCCAACGTGGGCGTGGAGATCGCAGTGGTGAAGCCCGCCTGGCGCCAGGCGTCGAGGCGTGAGTCGTCCGGTTCCAGCTGGTCGGCCGCATTGACCCACGTGAAGGTCGCAGGACGATCCTCCGGGCCCCAGGAGCGGTCCGCGTCTTCCCCGCCGCCGCGCGGTCCACCACCGCCGCCTCCGCGCCGCCCGCCGCCACTGGGCCTCGCAGCGCGCAGTTCGGCCGGCATCCCGAGCGTGCTCATGGCATCGATGAGGCCGGGGTAGGCGACAAGACCCGTCGCGTCGATCTCCCAGGCTCCGGTCGGCACGGCAACGTCAGCGCCCACCTCCTCGATGATGCCGTCGCGAACGATGATGGTGCCGCCATCGATCGTCTCGCCGGTGCCGGTGACAACGCGGGCGCCGGTAATTGCGAAGTAGCGCGGCGGAGCCTGGCCGACAACACCGGTGGCGCTACCGAGCGCCAGGAAGAGAGTTAACGCCACGATAGCCAGGCGCTGGCTGGAAAAGCGCATCGAGATGCTCCTGTGATTTGACCGGGCAACCGGGAATATGGACGGCGGTCACCGCGCCGGGGCGGTTCGTTCGTTCAGGAAGGCAGGAGTGTATCCGGATACGAGGGTGCCCTCCACATCGCACCGTGCGGATCGCCACGCCACGCCAGCGGCGTGCCCGCGGTACATTGGCCTCCCGTACCCGCCGCAGCCAGGAGTTCCCGATGCGCCCATTCGGCCGCGCGATCCCGAGCGTTTCTTTGATCGTCCTCCTCTTCACTGCTGCCGCGGCGCCAGCGCGCGCGCAGCAAACGGATGGCGACCAGCTCAAGCACGAGGCGTTCGAGCAGGTCGCGTCGATGCAGAAGCTGTCGCAGGTGATGGTCGACAGCGTCTTCTCGTTCGCTGAACTCGGCTTCCAGGAGCACCAGACGGTCGCGTACATCACCGGCATCCTGCGCGACGAGGGCTTCGAAATAGAGATGGGCTGCGCCGGCATGCCGACCTGCTACGTAGCGACCTGGGGATCCGGCCACCCGGTCATCGCGTTCATGGGCGATATCGACGGGCTACCCGAAACGTCGCAGAAGCCCGGTATCCCGTACCAGGATCCGCTGATCCCCAACGGGCCGGGACACGGCGAGGGCCACAACAGCGCGGCAGCAGTCGACATCGTCGGCGCCATCGCCACCAAACGCGTGATGGAGGCGCACGGGCTGCAGGGCACCCTCAAGATCATCCCGGGAGTTGCGGAGGAACTCGTCGCGTCGCGCACGTTCATGGTCAACGATGACCTGTTCGAGGGCATTGACGTGATGCTCTCCACCCACATCAGTACCTCTCTCGGCACCCAGTGGGGCATCTCGGGCTCCGGTCTGGTCTCCACCCAGTTCACGTTCCATGGCAAATCGGCGCACGGCGCCGGCTCCCCGTGGGCCGGGCGCTCGGCGCTCGACGCGGTCGAGCTGATGAATGTGGGCTGGAACTTCCGTCGTGAGCACCTGCGCCTGCAACAACGTTCCCACTACATGATCCCCAACGGCGGTAATCAGCCCAACGTCGTGCCCTCGGAGGCCAGCGTTTGGTACTACTTCCGGGAACTCGACTACGAGCGCATCAAGGAGTTGCACGAGCTCGGCCAGACGATGGCTGAGGCCGCCGCCATGATGACCGGCACGACGGTGACCGAGCGTGTATTCGGGGCGGCATGGCCCTCGAACATGAACAAGGTGCTCGCCGAGGTCATGCACGCCAACGTGCTCGAGGTAGGGATGCCTGAATGGTCGGACGACGACCAGGCCTTCGCGCGCGCGGTCCAGGACATGATGGGCACGCGCGGTCAGCCCGGCTTCGGAGGTGCCGTCACCGACGGGCTGCCGCAAGAGTTCTTTAGCGAGGAATTGCGCGAAGCGGAGCAGGGAATGGGCGGCGGTTCGGATGACATTGCGGAGGTTTCCTGGAATCTGCCGACGATTCGCCTCGGCTACCCGGGGCAGATTCCGGGCGTCACGTTCCACCACTGGTCGGCGGGGATCTCCATGGCAACTCCGATCGCGCACAAGGGCGCCAACTACGGCGCCCGGGTGATCGCCATGACTGCCATCGACCTGGTGGCCAATCCCGCGAAGGTGGAGGAAGCCTGGAAGCACCATCGTGAGGTAACCACCGCCGAGCAGCAGTGGGAGTCACTCATCCCGCTCGATACTCCGCCGCCGACATTCCTCAACGAGGAGAAGATGGCGCGATTCCGTCCGCTGCTCGAGGAACTACGCTACGACCCTGAACGCTTCGCTACCTACCTGGAGCAACTCGGGATTACGTACCCGACATTGCGCGGGCCCGAATCAGAACAGGAATAGTCTTACCCCTCAGACGCCAGGAGCCTCCAATGCATCGACTCAACCGGTTGCCTCCGATCGCCGTGCTGGCCGGTCTCTTCCTTTCCGCCACCGCTGTGCCGGCACCGGCCACGCCGCAAGACCCTGATGGTGAGCAGCTCAAACACGAGGCGTTCGAGCAGGTTGCGTCGATGGCCAAGCTGTCGCAGGTCATGGTCGACAGCGTCTTCTCCTTCGGCGAGCTGGGCTTTCAGGAACATGAGACCGTCGCGTACATCACCGGGCTCCTGCGTGATGAGGGCTTCGAGATCGAGATGGGGTGCGCCGGCATGCCTACCTGCTATGTAGCGACCTGGGGGGCCGGCGATCCAGTCATCGGCTTCATGGGTGACATCGACGGGTTACCCGAGACCTCGCAAAAGCCCGGCGTTGCCTATCACGACCCGCTCATCCCTGGTGGGCCCGGGCACGGTGAGGGACACAACAGCGCGGCGGCGGTCGACGTGGTCGGCGCGATCGCCACCAAGCGGGTCATGGAGGAGCACGGTTTGCAGGGCACCCTCGTGGTTATCCCCGGCGTGGCCGAAGAGCTCGTCTCCTCGCGCACCTACATGGTCAACGACGGTCTGTTTGCGGACATCGACGTGATGCTCTCGACGCACATCAGCTCGGGCTTCAGCACCGCCTGGGGTATTTCCGGCTCCGGCCTGGTTTCAACGCAGTTCACTTTCCACGGCACCTCGGCCCATGGTGCCGGATCCCCGTGGGCAGGCCGGTCGGCGCTTGATGCGGTGGAGCTGATGAACGTCGGCTGGAACTTCCGGCGCGAGCATCTGCGGCTGCAACAACGCTCGCACTACATGATTCCGCACGGCGGCAATCAGCCGAACGTCGTGCCCTCCGAAGCGAGTGTCTGGTACTACTTCCGCGAACTCGACTACGAGCGTATCAAGGCGCTGCATGAACTCGGCCAGACCATGGCCGAGGCCGCAGCGATGATGACCGGAACGACGGTCACCGAACGAGTCTATGGAGCGGCGTGGCCATCGAGCATGAGCAAGCCGCTGGCCGAGATCATGCACGCGAACATCCTCGAGGTGGGTATGCCCGTGTGGACCGACCAGGATCAGCAGCTGGCGCGGGCCGTTCAGGAGATGCAGGGTGTTCTGGGCGAGACCGGGCGGAGGGGGAACGTCATGGACGGGCTTCCGACCGAACTCACCAATATGGAACTCACCGAGTCCGATCAAGGAATGGGGGGCGGTTCCGACGACATCGCCGAGGTTTCATGGAATCTCCCGACCATACGGCTGCGTTACCCGGGACAGATCCCGGGGACGACGGGGCATCACTGGTCTTCGAGTATCTCGATGGCAACGCCCATCGCTCACAAGGGGGCCAATTACGGTGCCCGCGTAATCGCGATGACGGCGATCGACCTCGTGGCCAACCCGGCCAAGGTCGAGGAGGCCTGGAAGTACCACCGCGAGGTAACCACGAAGGATCAGCAGTGGTC
>Ga0255047_10001618_pt1 | contig 15986 bp, 12 predicted proteins | sample JV7_2_1_MG_FD_183640 | JGI IMG/M metagenome (GOLD analysis project Ga0255047, IMG submission 183640) | Seawater microbial communities from Jervis Inlet, British Columbia, Canada - JV7_2_1 | ecosystem: Environmental > Aquatic > Marine > Inlet | place: Canada: British Columbia | collected 2016-10-06
CATCGCGGACATCAATCGGCAGGGAGCCGATGCAGTGATCTTTACCGGCGATACTGTGCAACACGGCCAGCCGGAAGAGTACGCGCACCTGCGCGAGTTACTGGCGCCGTTGGACGCGCCGCTCTACCTGGTCCCCGGCAATCGCGATAATAATGACGCCCTGCGTTTAGCTTTTAGCGACCAACCCTACCTGCCCAAAAACAGCGGCTTCCTGCAATACGCGGTAGAGGACCATGCCCGACGCTTAGTCGCCATCGACTCGACCTCCACAGGCGAGCGCAAAGGCGTCTTTTGCCCGGCGCGCCAGGCCTGGCTCGAGGCGGTGCTGAGTGACCAACCGAATCGACCGACGCTCTTGTTTATTCACCATCCGCCCTTCGACATCGACGACCACTATATCGGCGGCTACCGCCGGCCCGAGGAGGCCGCCGCGCTCGCCGACGCGGTCAGCCGTCACCCGCAGGTCGAAGGGCTGCTCTGCGGCCACGTCCACTGCCCGGTCAAACAACACTGGGGCGGCACGGTGGCAAGCGTCATGCCGAGCATCGCCGTCGACCTCCGCAAGGGCGTCGACGAGACCAAGGCGCGGGAGCGGCCCATTTACCTGTTGCACCGCCTGTCGGACGAGACCGGCATTGTTAGCCAAGCCAGGACGGTTGGTGCAGGGGCATGATCCCGAAAGCACTAATGCATAAATTCTTCACGCGTTTAACAACCGTAGCGATGCTCACAATCGCGTTGTCGGGAACGGAAATCCGAGCCGATCGCACCAAACTCGATCCTTCTACCGGCCTTATCATGACCGGCGATTGGGAACTCGTTCGCGATAACTGCGCCGCCTGTCATGTGGCAAAGCTCATAACGCAACGACAACACATTCGCGTAGATTTCGCGGGAGAGATTGATTCAGATCGTCTATGGACGATCTTCACCCCTTCGGGGCGCACTTCGTGCGTCTAAAACGCTGGCGCGTTTTATCGAACAGCAGTCCTCATCTTCATCTGGACACCCAAAATGAAAAAGGGCCCCCGATGGGGACCCTTTGTCATTTGGCGCGCCCGGAGAGATTCGAACTCCCGACCGCTCGGTTCGTAGCCTCAATGGGCGCCGTAACTTACTGAAAAATAACGCCTGAAAGACGGCGCTCGTTGACTAACTTTCAGTACGTTGCACAACAATGCACAACTGGTGTCGGAAATTTGTCGGAACTCCGGCGATCGATTCAGCAAACTACCCGGCGGAATTCAGAGCAGCAACAACATGCTCCGGATCATTCTTAATCGCAGTCAATAAGGCAGCTGCCGGACGCGTCTCCCACCGTCAACTTCTACTTCGGGGATGGCGACTCCCTACTCGCCAAACAGCCCAAGAACAACGCTGTAAATAAGCGTCGCAAAGATGGCCACGTTTATCAGTGTCAGTATCGCTATTGAAAACCGAGCGGGGCCTTCCGAGACATCGGCGTGCGCGCGAGTAGGTGCATTGTCTCGTGATTTTGGAATGATCATTACCTCATTTCATCGACAAATAAGCGACTCCGGATAGTTGATACGCCCCCCTCCGGCCGGGCCAGGTTCCTGCCGGGCTCGGTCTTACCAGTGTGCCCTTTGCGACTTCTGCCCCACAAAACCACTGACTGGAGAGGTACGAATGGGTTGGCTCGACAGAAGTCGCGACTGGATTGATGGGTAATCGCGGTATCAAGACAGCATTCTTGGACCTAATGTTGACGGTGCCTCACGGCGATTTCTGCAGCCATTTTAGTGCAGGACAATACAAAGGAAAATTCGATTTTTACGAGGGAACGATGCACTTTTTCCTGACGATTGCGGCAATTATTCGCAGCGCCTAAAGATCGGGTTCCCATGCGCGCGTACCGTGGTTCGAAACAGCGGCTGTTCCCACGTGTCGAGATAGACTATTGATCAACGAGCAGCAACGAACGAGCCGCGTCTATCACTGTGGCAACGACGGGATGCAGAATCCTCCGCTCAGCTGAGATGGCGTAGAAACGCTCTTTCACCTCGTCTACCCGGCCAATTTCGGTCACCTGATACTGTCGTTCCACCTCTACTCGAATCGCCGCGGGCGCGACAAATATTCCTGCACTCTCTTGCCCAAATGCCTTCATTAGCGCGCTGTCATCGAACTCGGCAATCATGCGTGGGCGGATACGCTGCTTGTCCAGCCACAAGTCGATAGCTGAGCGCAGCTGGTTGTCACTGCTAGGCAACAGTATCGGTGCACCGTCCAGGCAGTAGGGAAACACACCTTTCAAGTTCCTCTTGATCTTCTTAGTGGCAAAGAAGCTGATCGCGCATTCGCCGAGTTTGTGACTGGAACCGCGCATGCTGATGGTGGCGGGAATTGGCCGATCCGCTAGTAGCAAATCCAGACGATGCACAGCCAACTCGGCCAACAATGTGTCCAGACTCGATTCACGGCAGACCATTCGTACCGGCTCCTCCATTCGCAGCGCGGGTATCAAGAAACGGTGTGCGATAGACTTCGGCACAACATCAACCACCCCAACCTTGAACACATGTGGGCGTCCGACCGGTAGTTGATGGACCGCCTCTTCCAACTCGCCCCCGAGCGAGAAGATCTCCTCCGCATAGCTTAGTACCAGCCGACCGACCTCAGTGACTTCCAGGTTGCGTCCTACCCGTGCGAACAGACTCGTGCCAAGATAGTCTTCCAGTAGTCCCAACTGTCCGCTGATGGTTTGTGGCGTTACGTGCAGCCGTTCGCTGGCACGGGCGATGCCGCCTTCCCGGGCTGTGATACAAAAGTAGTGCAGATGTTTGTAGTTGATCATTGGCTCGCCATTACTTCGTAATTACCGATGAGTATACTCACTATAATCGACTTTTCCTGCTAATCGAACCCGTCTAATATACCTATTCAGGCGTCAGGAAAGACGCCCCGAGCATCCTGCTAACGTGAGCCCCAGCAGTGAAGAGATTTCGTAGTATTTTGCTGATTGTCGACCAAGGCACGGACTACTCGGTGGCATTGAAACGTGCGGTCGCACTGGCGAACAACAACCAGGCGCTTCTTACCGTATGCGCTGTCGTAGATGCGGTTCCCCGCGACTTGCAGATGGCCATCACCGCGGTCACGCCTCTGGAGTTACAGAAAATTGCGATATCCGAGAAACAAGTCTGGCTTGACGAGGTTGTTAAGTCAGGCGCGGTGGCCGGAGTGCCCCTCGAGTCAATAATTCTTGTCGGAAAACCGTTTATTGAGATTATCCGGCAAGTACTGGGAAACGGTCATGATCTGATCATCAAATGTGCGGAAGATTCCGGAGGCTCGCGCCGCATGCTATTTGGCAGTACGGACATGCACCTGATGCGCAAGTGTCCGTGCCCGGTTTGGATTACCAAACCCACAGAACATCACCAGTATCGTCGCATACTTGCGGCCGTCGATCTGGACCCGAAGGAAGCTGTGAAGGATGTTCTCAACCGTCAGATATTGGAAATGTCCACGTCCCTGGCTATAGCGGACTGCAGCGAAGTGCACATCGTGCATGCGTGGAAATTGTATGGCGAGGACATTTTAGAGTCACCACGCTCGGGTATTTTGAATGCAGAACTTGACCTTATGTTGGAAAAGGAAGCAGTCGAGAGAGCGTTCTGGCTCGAAAATCTCGTGAACAACTACGGCGCAAAAGCAGACAAGGACGCTATCGACTACGTGAGTCCCCAGTTACACCTGATCAAAGGCACTGCCAAAGCCGCTATTCCGAAGAAAGCACGGGAATTAGATGTCGACCTCATCGTAATGGGAACCGTCGCACGATCTGGCATTCCCGGATTCTTCATGGGCAATACCGCGGAAAGCATATTGAACCAAATAGATTGTTCGGTGTTGGCAATTAAACCTCCGGGTTTTGAAAGTCCAGTAACCCACTAGCCACAGGTGGGCTAGGAAAACCATTACGGGAGATTCGGCATGAAGGTAATTTTGGTTCCAGTTGCTGACCGGCCCGAGTGCGTTGTCGCGCTGAGCGCCGCATTTGCATTCGGTCACACAGTAGGCGCTAGTGTCATCGGCTGCCACATCCGACCGCACAGTCACTCGCCGGTAGCGCTGCCGCCGAGTCGGAACTTGTCGTGGATATCAAACGAAGAGGTTGAATGGCAGGCCACCTCGAATCCACAAAATGCTGAAAACGCGAGTACTGCGGCGAAAGCCCTTTTTGCGAAGTTGGCCGAGCGCCACGAGTATGACATCTTGCGCCGTCCGCGAGCCAAACCGGGCGCGGTCTGGATGGAAAAGGTCGGCTCACCTCACAAAGTGATCGGCATTCTGGGGCCAGTAACGGACCTACTGGTTGTTTCTCGTCCGTCCGCCAAAGGGGGTGCCCTTGCCCGGATTTTTCTTTCGGCGTGCCTACTGAGGTCCTCGCGCCCGGTGTTGGTACTTCCCCAAACGAAGAGGCGGACGATCGGCAATCGAATCTGCATAGCCTGGAACCAAAGTGTCGATGCAGCACGGGCGGTCGCCGCAGCTATGCCTTTACTAATGCATGCAGAACTTGTCTCCATCGTTACGAGCGGAGCCGAAACACGGGCGGGACCCAAAGCCGGTCAACTGGTGACGTACCTGAAGTACTGGGGTATCCAGTCAGAACGTATTTCAGCACAAGGTAAAGATGAGCCCAAAGACATCATCGCTGCATACAAATCGACAGGTTCTGATCTGCTGGTGATGGGTGCCTACAGTCGCAATCGAGTAAGCCAACTGATTTTCGGCGGCGTTACCGAGTACATGCTCAAGCGCACGTCGATTCCCGTTCTGATGTTGCATACGTGAAGGCCGATAAATTACGAGCAATGAGTGTCATGTCACAGCGGTTAGGTGGTGGCTGAGCAAGCAAATGGAGACCCGAAACGCCCTTCGATGACGACATTTTCCGACCCTTTCTCTGAAATAGCGGCCGTACTGGCAGTTGCGGCCGCGGGCGGTGCGCTCGCATTCTGGTTACGCCAACCGCTAATTATCGCATTCATCTTCGTCGGTATTTTGCTTGGTCCTGCGGGACTGGACTGGGTACATGCCCTTGATCAGGTAGACCTCTTCGCGAAGCTCGGAATTGGGCTATTGCTATTCGTCGTTGGTCTGAAGCTCGACCTTCACCTGATTCGGTCGGTCGGTCGGGTAGCCATGGTGGCCGGATTGGGCCAGATGCTAATAACAGCAGCAATTGGTTACGCCGTTAGCCTCGCGCTCGGAATGACGCAGATGACTGCCTTTTACGTGACGGCGGCTCTGACATTCTCCAGCACCGTCATCATAGTCAAATTGTTGTCGGATAAACGAGAGATCGATTCACTGCATGGTCGAATAGCCCTGGGTATCCTGATCGTGCAAGACATTGTGGTCGTAATATTGATGATCGGAATAACTGCCTACGGCGGCGAGGTGCAGGGGCCGCACTTAGGTAAGCAGACGTTGGAGGTTATCGGCAAGGGCGTCGGCTTCTTGGCATTTATTGCTCTGGCTACCCGCTTTCTACTCCCATCATTATTGCACTCATTCGCACGCTGGCCTGAACTGTTGACTCTGTTTGCTGTTGCCTGGGCAATCGGACTGGCTTCGCTCGGAGCCGGATTGGGATTTAGTAAGGAAGTCGGTGCCTTCGTTGCCGGTGTGGCACTCGCAGCGACGCCTTACAAAGCGATACTTGCAGCTCGCCTGGTGGGCCTGCGAGATTTCTTGCTCTTGTTCTTCTTCATAGATCTCGGTGTACAGATAGATATGGGGCACCTTGGTGCGGCGCTGGGACCAGCGATCCTGCTTTCAGTAATCGTGTTGGTAGGAAAGCCGATCATGGTTATGGCGCTCGTGCGTGGCATGAGCCATACGAAGCACACCGCAGTAACAACGGGTCTTACCATGGGGCAGATCAGCGAGTTTTCTCTAATCCTCGCGGCCTTAGGCCTCAGCCTGGGCCATATCGACAAGCCAGCCATGGGACTAATCACTTTGATTGGCCTAATTACGTTTGGCCTGTCAACGTACATGATTCTCTATAGTCATTGGCTTTACCGATGGCTTGCCCCAGCGCTTGGATTCCTCAATCCCGGAACGCCCGGCACCGTCGAAAAGCAGGTTGATTCTGCAGGGGCAAGCCCGTCTTCGGTGAATACCATTGTGTTCGGATTGGGCCGGTACGGCAGAAACCTCGTTCAAGAACTACGGCAACGCGGAACGTCGGTGCTCTCTGTGGATTTTGACCCCGAGCGTGTGAAGTTTTGGCGCGAGAGAGGACTAGTGGCCGTCTACGGTGACCTGGAAGATATCGAGCTCGTCCATGACTTACCACTCGCTGATGCACAGTGGGTCGTGAACACGATACCAGGGCGGGATAAGTGTCTGGTGCTGCTGCATGCGTTGGAGCACAGCGAGTTTTGCGGCCGAACGGCATTAACCGCCGACACAATGCAACATCGCGAGTTTCTTTTGGCGGCGGGTGCTGATGTGGTGCTGCTGCCGTTTCGTGACGCAGCGGCAGAAGCCGCCAGCATGTTGACCTCACACAGTGAACCACTCCCGGTACCGGCCATTGACAAAGCGGATAGCCTCGAAACGGTGCAGGACGATGGTTGAACGTAATCGAGCGCAATCCCCTTGGCACACTCAGTCGATTCAGGAGGTCGCTTCCAAACTGGGCGTCGATTGCCAAACCGGTCTGACCATGGCCGAGGCGCGCGCACGTCTCGAACGAGACGGCGCCAATCGACTAGTGTCGAAACCACAGCGTCGCGCGTGGCATCTTTTCATTGATCAGTTCAAGAACCTCTTGATCATCATCTTGCTCGGCGCTGCGGTTTTGGCGTGGGCGATTGGGGACCTGATCGATGCGTTTGTCATCCTGGGAGTCGTGATATTTAACGCTCTGCTCGGGTTTCGGCAGGAGTACCGCGCCGAGCAAGCGGTCGCAGCCTTGAAGCGAATGCTGGCGCAGCATGCCACTGTGCGTCGCGACGGAGTCGCTATTGAAGTCTCGCGTTTTGACTTGGTACAAGGCGATGTGGTGTTGCTGGATGCCGGCAGCAAGGTGCCGGCCGATGGGCGAATCATCGTCGCCCAGGGGCTTGAGATTGACGAATCCACGTTGACGGGCGAATCGGTTCCTGCGGGCAAGACCATTGAAGTACTGGACGACGTATCTACACCGTTGGCCGACCGGGCCAACATGGTGTACATGAATACCATCGTTACCCGCGGACGGGCGGAGCTGACGGTAACGGCGACGGGCATGACTACCGAGATGGGACGCTTGGCAACGATGCTCACTGAGGATGTTGAGCCACCCACACCGCTGCAAGTGCAGCTCGATTCGCTCGGTAAGCGGCTCGCGGTCATTGCGGGTGTTGTCGTGCTGGCCATAATGGCGGCCGGCCTGTGGCGCGGTGAACCTTGGGTTCAAATCGTTCTCACTTCAATCGCGCTGGCTGTTGCGGCCATTCCAGAGGGATTGCCGGCGGTGGTTACGGTCACGCTTGCCGTCGGGATGCATCGAATGGCGCGGCGTGGCGCTATCCTGAAACGCCTCGCAGCTACCGAAACACTGGGCTGCGCAACGGTCATCTGTGCGGATAAGACCGGCACCCTCACAATGAATCAAATGACCGCGCGCTCACTATTTTTTAGAGGGCAGCGATTCAAAGTCAGCGGTAAAGGCTACGGAAAGGCGGGAACGATTGAGGCAGAAGATGGAGACAACCCGAGTCTCGAGCTGCGCGAACTTCTGCTGCCTTTTTGCCTTTGCAACGACGCCAAACTTCGCGACGACTCCGTCATCGGTGATCCGACCGAGGGTGCGCTGCTGGTGCTAGCCGCAAAGTCTGGGCTGTCAATCGACCAAGAGCGGGCCCATTCATCGAGAATCGCTGAAATTCCCTTCGACTCAAAACACAAATTCATGGCGAGCTTCCACCATGACGGTTCGAGAATAAGAATCTATGTTAAAGGCGCGCCCGAAGTCTTGCTCGATCGTTGTAACACACTCCTTACAGCTCAAGGTTCGTCACCGCTGACAAAGGATGAGCGCAGCACGCTTCTGGATCAGGGCGAGATTATGGCCCGTGACAGTCTGAGGGTGCTGGCGGTCGCATCCGCAACGCTACCTGCTGATGTGTTCGATCCGCGAGGCGACTTGCTTGAACACGTCCAAAATCTGACGTTTGTCGGTCTCGCCGGTCTCTTGGACCCTCCGAGGCCGGAAACGCGTGAAGCAATCGCTTTGTGTGCGCAGGCCGGCATTCAGGTAAAGATGATTACGGGAGACCATAAGACGACAGCGAGTGCCGTCGCCGAGATGCTCGGCATTACTGGCGGCGCCGTTACCGGTACCGAGATTGACGCCATGAGCGATGCGGCGCTCTCGGAAAAGATCGAATCAACAGGAGTGTTCGCCCGCGTAGCGCCCGAACACAAGGTGCGTCTGGTAGACGCCCTGCAGCGGTGCGGGCACGTGGTTGCTATGACCGGCGATGGTGTGAACGATGCACCTGCGGTGCAGCACGCACACATGGGTATCGCGATGGGGGCCACCGGAACCGACGTCACCAAAGAAGCGGCTGACATGGTGTTGATGGACGACAACTTCGCCACCATCGTTCGCGCCGTACGCGAAGGACGCACGATTTTTGACAACATTGGCAAGTTCGTGCGCTTTCAGTTGTCGACCAACATCGGCGCGATGCTGACAGTTGGTATTGCACCGATATTGGGAATGCCCTTGCCATTCACAGCGATCCAGATCCTGTGGGTGAACATCATTATGGATGGTCCGCCGGCTATCGCACTCGGTGTGGACCCGACTCGACCCGGGATCATGAACGAACCCCCACGGGGTATAACAGAACAGCTATTGAATTGGCGATTATTAGTTCGACTCGCCGGTCTTGGCACTATTATGACGCTTGGTACTCTGGGCGTCTTGTATTACGCCTTGGGGACAGGTACTGCACTGCATGCGACGACGCTGGCGTTTACGACCTTTGTGCTTTTCCAGGTGTTTAACGTTTTCAATGCACGCTCGGGGTCGGGCTCTGCCTTTACATCGTACTTATTCACCAACCGAAACTTGTGGCTTGCACTGGTCGCTGTCCTCAGCTTACAGGTCGCCGCTGTCCACTGGCCACCAGCACAAACTGTATTTACAACCACGGCGCTGTCCCCTGGGGATTGGTTACTGGCTTCTTCGGTCGCTGCGAGCATCCTGGTGATCGAGGAGATCCGAAAACTGGTCTTCTCATTCCTTGGCTGGCCACTCCGGCGAACGACGCAGAGTCAATGACATGCCGATGCAAATCGTTCCGGATGCTCATGGAGTTGCCGTTTTATTGCTAATCGCGGTAGCGCTTTTTCTTTTCACACGCGATCGTTTGCCACTTGAAACATCAAGCCTCGCCATCCTGATTGCGCTCGTTGTCGGGTTTCAGTTATTCCCTTATGAGAGTTCTGGCGTACCGCTGGGTCCGGCCCAGTTTTTTGCCGGATTCGGCAGCGAGGCACTGTTCGCGATTTGCTCGCTCATAATGCTTGGCAAGGCGCTCGAAACCACAGGTGCTTTGCATCCGCTCGCGACATTCGTGAGCAATACCTGGTCGACCCGACCATTGCTGGCGTTGTTGCTTATGCTCGTCGCAGTGGCAGTGCTAAGTGCCTTCGTCAATGACACACCCGTCGTGGTGCTTATGATTCCGATACTGGTTGGCATTTCATTGCGCGCGAAATCGCCGGTCTCTGGCGTCATGATGCCGATGGGCCTCGCAACGATTATTGGTGGCATGTCGACAACCATCGGCACGTCAACAAATCTGTTGGTAGTCGGCGTTGCCCAGGATCTCGGCCTGGCGAGGATCGGCATGTTCGATTTCGTGCTGCCGGTTCTGCTCGTGGGCGGTATCGGTCTGACATTCGTTTGGCTGATCGCACCAAGACTGCTGCCGACTCGTGAGCTGCCGATGGCTGACACCGCCCCGCGCGTATTCAACGCTCAACTTTTTCTCGGGGAAGATAGCTTTGCGGCGAGCAAGACGCTGTCCGAAGTGCTGGCGAAAACGGCCGGACAGATGCGCGTAGACAGAATTCAGCGCACCGAAACCGTGTTCCTTGCGAAATTACCCTCTATGAAGCTGCAGCCAGGTGACCGATTGTTCGTACGAGATTCACCGGAGAACTTGAAACGTTTCGAGAGCCTGCTCGGCGCGACGCTGTACAATATTTCGGATAGTGCGCACCCGATCGATGAGCATACGCCGCTCAAAGCGGAAGGCCAGCATCTCGCCGAGCTAGTGGTGACCCGGGGATCACCGCTGCATTTGCGCAACCTCGCGGCTGCGCGATTCGGCGCAAGCACTGGCCTGTTGCCGCTGGCAATTCACAGAGCCAGGGCTCCCAGCTCGCAAGTTGCCGGAGACTTGAACAGCATTCGCCTCCGGGTGGGTGATGTGTTGCTTGTCCAGGGTAGCCCCGATGCAATCGATACCTTGAAATCCAGCGGCGATACGCTGGTGCTCGACGGTACGATCGAGCTGCCGCGCGCGCATCGTGCAAAACGGGCACTAGCTGTGATGGCGTTCGTCATCCTGGCCGCAGCATTGGGAATCATGCCGATTTCAATCAGTGCTCTCATCGGTGTCGGCCTAATGCTGGCACTGGGCTGCCTGACCTGGCGCGATGCGGCACATTCTCTGCCCACCCCGGTGATTATGATCATCGTGACCAGCCTTGCGCTCGGCAAAGCGCTTGTTGGAACCGGTATGGCCGAGTATTTGGCAGCAGGCTTCGTCGGCATCGCGTCGGACTTACCAGCACCGGTCATATTGAGTGCCTTTCTCCTGATCATGACTGTGCTGACTAATATTGTGTCGAACAACGCGGCGGCGGTCATCGGCACACCTATCGCAATAGCGACCGCACAGCAACTGGGTGTTGATCCGATGCCGTTCGTGCTGGCGGTTCTGTTCGGTGCGAACATGAGCTTTGCAACACCCTTCGGTTATCAGACTAATCTGCTTATCCTGAGCGCCGGCGGCTACAAGTTTTCGGATTTCATTAGGGTTGGTATTCCACTTGCGATCATCATGTGGATCGGTTTTTCAATCGTGCTACCACTGCTCTATGATATCTAGATGCAGTGATCTGTCTTGGAGGGGTTCATGACGATTTTCATCGCCGCAGTATCCGTGGCGCTCATCGTGTCATTTTTGTGTTCGATATTTGAGTCAGTTCTACTGTCTGTGAATCACGCACAGGTCGAGTCGCTCGCCCGACAGGGAAAACGATCCGGACGACTTTTGAAAAAATTCAAAGGTCGGATCGAAATGCCAATCGCCGCCATTCTTATCGCCAACACCATCGCCCATACGATGGGCACCACGGTGGCCGGCGCGACCTATAAGGATGCTTTCAGTGCAGAGACACTGTGGGTTTTCACGATCGTTTTTACGACGGCCATCCTGATATTCACAGAAATAATACCGAAGACCCTCGGAGTCACCCATGTGAGACGACTAGCCACACCGGTTGCCTACGGCATACACGCGCTGTCCGTCGCATTGCGCCCTCTTGTATTCTTGAGCGGGGCCGTCTCCCGAATGCTGCCCGGGGGGAAGGACGTACCGGTAACCTCCGTTGACGAAATTCGACTGCTCGCCGCGCTTGGCCGTACCGCGGGAGTGGTCGGCGCGCAGACTGAGCGAATCATCGTCGGTGCATCAAGACTGGGCAAGCTGAGTGCGTCGGATGTGATGCTACCCCGGAAACAGGTCGTCTATCTTTCGGCAACGAGCAGCAGGCAGCAGGTGCTGAAGATAATGAAACAATCTGGGTACAGCCGTTTTCCTTTCTTTACAACGGGTCAGTTGGACCAGGTCTCCGGCGTTGTAATGGCGAAGGAACTTCTCTTGCAGTTACAGGATGGATCCGATGAGACGATTGATTGGTCGCATCTGGTCCATGAGCCAATCGTCGTACCAGAAACTGCACGCCTCGATTCGCTGCTGCGGATTTTCAAGGAGGCCCGCCGCCACATGGCAATCGTCGTCGACGAATACGGGGACGTTCAAGGCATTGTCACTCTCGAAGACGTGCTGGAGGAAATCGTCGGTGACATTATTGATGAAAGTGATCGGCCGATAGAGGATCTATGGCCTCAGGATGACGGTTCAATGCATGCATTGGGAACGATTGAGCTTCGCAAACTTTGCCAGCAGTTGAATACCAAGTTGCCGGCCAACACAGAGGCCAGTAGGCTCTCAGGACTGGTAATGGAGTTGCTCGGACAAGTTCCGGTAAAGGGGGACACGGTTGAATGGAATGACTGCTGGCTTGAGGTGCTTTCGGCGAGCCAATGGAGCGCAGAGTTGGTCTCGATAAGAAAGAAAACCTAACCGTTCGGGCCAACGCCGACGCGAGCGCCCGAAAACTGCCGGGACAAGCGCGGACCCGTTATGTCTGGTTGGGAACTCGAGTCCACGGGTGTCTCCTGTAGTCCCGATAATGACAATTACTAATAGACGCAATGTGATTCAAGATTATGTGTGACAGACCGCACTTGGCTCGTCACCGGGTCGTCTCGTCAGGATCAAAAAGCGTCGACTACTGCACTGCGGGAAATTTGCGGGTATCCGATCAGGCCGCGTATCAGTTCGACGATACTACGTGATTCCATGTCAGGCAGCCGTGCTAAGAAAATGTACGTCGTTCGACCGGGTTGAAGCGGTATAATTGAAATATGTCTCTTGAACTAAGTAGCGATGATGCGGCAGTTATTGAGCGCGCCAAAATATTCGCCCGAAAGGAAGGCAAAAGGCTCGCTACCGAACTGACTGATGAAAGTATGTTCCCATCGGATCTCCAGCCCGTTTCGGTGTTCATGGCAGGTTCGCCAGGTGCCGGAAAGACAGAAGCATCCAAGGCTCTGCTCCGAGATATTGAGGGGCTCGTCAGCAAGACCGTTCGTATCGATCCCGACGAGCTTCGCGACTTATTTGACGAGTACTCAGGAGATAATTCGGCCTTATTCCACCCGGCAATCTCAATTCTAGTTGACAAAATACATGATCGGGTATTGAAAAATGCGCAGAATTTCCTTTTAGACGGGACTTTGTCCAATTATCATATTGCCAAGAGTAATATAGAAAGGTCATTGAAAAGAGAGCGTTTTGTCCAAATATTATATGTCTATCAAGAACCTGCGTTAGCCTGGGAGTTCGTTAAAATCAGGGAATTGATAGATGGGAGGCGGATATTGCCAGAACACTTCATTGGGCAATATTTCGCCGCCAGAAAGGTAGTAAATCAACTAAAAATTGATTTTGGGAAGGAAATTGTCGTTTCGGTTATTTTGAAGAATCTAGATGGTTCAGATAAAGTATATAAGGCAAACGTCGATAACATTGATAATCACATCCCTGAGAAGCACTCTGAAAGTGATCTCTTGGAACTAATATCGGAAGATGCGTCTTAGATAACCATGAGTATGTTTTCCAAAAAAACGAAAAAAGCGACGGAATCGAGTGAATTTTCTGTATTCATTCGAGAAGCGCGCTCGAGCGACAAAAAGCGCGTGTATAAGCGTGTGATCAATGAGGCAATTGAATCTCAGGACAAATTGATCAGATCCGCCGGTTCTCGCCGGGCGAAGGAAACTGGCTAGCCAATAGATTGTATTTCGTAATTCTGTCCGCTCCGGACAGGATGCACGAGCCGGTCATGTGCGAACAACGACATGGCAACTATTCTGGTCGCCGATAGCATCACCTCAAGCGCCCGCTAGAATACTGCGGGATTTTTGCGTGGTTGGGATGAAGAGCCAAAATGACCGACCACCATTTCTCGACGTTCCGCCCATTTATGTGACTGGCAAACCGTATTCCCGTGCATCAAAGATTGGACACTGCGTCGGCAGTGTCAAGAATGCGTGACCGAGCGGCAACTGCGCTTGACTGACTCGATGTCGTCTCTACTTGACTCGGTCAATCGGATCGGACTCTGTGTCAAGTTCAGCTGACACAGGATCTGTCCAAGATACTTGGCGCGAGGTCGTACACCGACCCCGAATCCACGAGAAGATGCAATCCATCATGGGCTTGTCAAACAATATTCGAAATCATCGATTCAAGAACGGCGAAATGACGCAGAAGCATCTCGCCGAACGCGTTGGCGTCAGCCGGCAGACAATGAATGCAATCGAAAACTGCCGACACGCGCCGACGGTTGATGTGGCAATTCGGATTGCAGATGTGTTTGGCATAACGGTAGACCAGCTGTTCGACCTCGACTATGACGGTAGGCCGACACGCCGCGAGAAAGCAACGACGATCGCCGTGGATCGATCAAAGGCCGCCGTTGAGGAATCGGTCGAAATCGAGGGTGACGACGAACCGGCGCAGAAAGAAGCTGAGCATGAGATCAATCTGGCGAGTCTGCGCAACGTCATCGGACCATAAAGCATCTCGGTGCTCTACCCGGAACCTCGCGCCTGGTCGTCCGAGCGTTGGCAGTCAGAGCCGGGCGTCGAGTGAATACGATGAGTTCAATCTTGCAGGTGAGATCCTTTGCTTGCCGCGTCACTACCAACAGCGAAGCGGTTGTAGTGACGCGGTACTCTGAACCAGCAAGCGCGCTCATTCCGGCGGGATTTTGCAAGTTCTCGGTAAGTGATGCGGAAGCAAATGCACGCTTTTGCCTTGATGCGAACGGACTTCCCTGCACACCATCGAACGCCTGTGGATTGGTGCGAATATCGCCCCAAAAAAACCTGCAGGGCTTATCTATAGACATATCTCACGATTTGTACTAGCTTAATTTGCATGATACGCAGCCGCTGCGTCAAAGCGGTACCTGGCAGGGGTATATCTGCATAGGGTCAAGGCTTGCGCTGCATGCCGTTCGAACCGAGTCGGGATTAAAAAGCCCGGCATCTTCCAGACCAGCTGAACTTCTACGTTCAGCATAGCTTGGCACTCCCGCCAGGCATCTAAAACGCATCTGGACGTGACGTCCGGAATTCTCATATGAGCGCCTTTGGCGCATTTCTAGCCTATTGAAAAGGAGGTAATTGTTTACTCGTTTGAAACCGGCCCTTTGGGCCAACTGGTGGTCCCCGACTGAACTCAAAAGAGATCGTCGGCGAACCTGATTAAGGCTTCAGGCCTTAAGGGACTGGTGTCCCGTGACCGTTTCCGATCTTTGATTGGACCTCGTACGCCTCACGGCTGCGAGCAGGTCATCCAAACTCACCAACGAGGTAATACGCACCATGAAAGACCTGAACTACCAGTTAAGCGAAATGTGCCGCAATAACCGTGATGGCAGTTATTCAACACAGGCGACCCGGTCGAGGCTATTGGACCTGATCGCCAGTCAATTATTGGAGATAGGCTTTCGACGCATGCAGCCGAGATCATTAAAACCAAAACACGTGAATGCATTGATTGCTCATTGGCAGGAACAGGACATCGGCGTCGGTACGTTGAAGAACCGCTTGTCGGCACTTCGCTGGTGGGCAAAGAAGATCAACAAGCCGAGCATCATTGCCAAAGACAACAGCGTCTACGGCATTGGCAAGAGGACGTATATCGCCAAAGAATCCAAGGCACAGGAACTGGATATTGAAAAACTATCGTTAATCTCGGATCAGTACGTCTGCCTGAGTATTCGCTTACAAGCGGCCTTCGGTCTCAGACGAGAAGAGGCGATCAAGTTTAGTCCTTCCTACGCAGTACAGGACGATCACATCAAACTCAAACCGAGTTGGACCAAGGGAGGGCGAGCGAGAACGGTACCAATTACAAATGAAGACCAACGTCGGTTGCTTGCAGAGGTTAAAGCGTTGGCCAGGGGCGGTGCACTAATACCGCCCCACCTGAACTATGTGAAGCAGCTTCACCGTTACGAGAAACATACTGCAAAAGCAGGGCTGTCTCAGCTTCACGGCTTGCGGCACGGCTATG
>Ga0255047_10001620_pt1 | contig 15979 bp, 12 predicted proteins | sample JV7_2_1_MG_FD_183640 | JGI IMG/M metagenome (GOLD analysis project Ga0255047, IMG submission 183640) | Seawater microbial communities from Jervis Inlet, British Columbia, Canada - JV7_2_1 | ecosystem: Environmental > Aquatic > Marine > Inlet | place: Canada: British Columbia | collected 2016-10-06
GGAAACACAATCAAACTTCGGAGAACCGGGTCTGGTGGACATGGTTTTCTGGCCGAGTGGTACTGGTGTTCGGATTGGACGGTTTCCAACAACACATGGACCTTAATAAGCGATCAAACCGGAGGAACGGGAACGGACTTTTCGTTCGCCGTTAGAGACTCATCAACGGCATGGTCGATTACGAATAATAATTTCAATGTGTCTGGTGTAAATGCGGCTCATTTTAGTTTCTATCACAACGGCAGCGTTGGTGTGCATGATCCCCTTTCTATCACGAATAATGTATTCAACTTTTTTGATTCGGGGTCGGTTGGAGCAGAGGACGGAGGGATACTTTTTGATGAGATAGCCAAGGATTTAACGTTCACAGGGAATATAGTAAACGTACGTGGCAACAAACATGCGGTCTATTTTGAGTCAGGAGTAAACGGCGCAGAGATCAGTCACAATACGCTTGCGACTGGTGCCATTCAGGTGATGGGGATTGCTGGTGATTCGTCTGGCACTAACGTAATAGACCACAACATTTTCTATTCAAGGAATGCTTCGTCTCCTGATGGAACGGGAACAGATATATATTCTTCCAGTTATCTTGTTTGGCTGAATCAGTTATGGAAGGACACCAGCACAGACAATTTGTTTTTCTCTAGTGCCGGAGGAGCGGGAAGCTTTGCTGTCAACGACAAGGGAACAACACGAACCTTTGATGCATGGGGCAAGAAGGGTCTTGATGGCGATCCCAAGTTTGTGAATCCGGGGTTCAGTGGGTTCGATGGAGTTTTAGGAACAGGTTCTGCTGCGGTTGATACGGGAATCACAGATGGATACACGGGAGCTGGCCCTGTGTGTGACAGAACAGTTGTTTCGGGAGCGGTGCTGTATGTGAAGCCTGACGGTTCTGGCTGTGAATGCACCCAGACCACTCCCTGCGCTCTGAGTATGGCCAACGCCATTGCGGGGCCGGGGACCGAGGTCATCCTAACTTCCGCCCAGCCATACGATGAAGACATCTATCCACTCAATTCGGGAACTGATGATTCTACTCGTGTCACCTACATGAGTGCTGATCTGGATTCGGCGGGATGGACCCAGGTCAGGCACATAAAGCTCGCCAGAGCCTACGTGACGGTCAGAGGGCTCACGGCGAACGGCGGGGCGTACTTCCAGCACTACGCAGACAGTACGGAGGATGCAAACGGGCGTGAGGTTGGAGCGTTCAGGGATTCCATCAACGATGTGAGTGCGAAATATCTGGTGTTTTCGGGCTCAGAGAGATGCGTTGCCTATCAAGACTCGATCTCTTTAGGAACCAACGCAAGCACGGTGATGGCTGCGGTGAGATTCATGCCCTCTGACACAACGGCAAACAACGCCACAACAGGAATGGCACAGTCAAGCGACAACAAACTCGTTGAGTCCTATGTGTCAGTAGATTCTCTTGATGCTGGTGAAATTGGAATCCTCGTTACCAACTCCCTGAGAGACACCCTATTACAAACGGTTCTGACGACCACGTATGCCAGTGGCGCAGATGAGGAAACCGTGGGAAGAAAGGTCGTCAGGTCTACCGATACTAACGTTACTGATAGCAGGGTGAACGCAGAGAGCTACGGAGAGTTTGGGTTCGGCGTTCTAGCGTCTGCGTTAGCTGACACCGTTGTCAGTGCTACATTCTTGCGTGACACCGTAATGGCCAATGAAGAAACCTCGATGAACGGAGTTACGCTTTCTACTGTCGATGTTGCTCTGGCCATGTCTGGGAAAGAGGGATCGAAGCAGAATACATGGCGTTCGAACTACTACAAGATTGCAGGGCGGGTGAGAGCGGACGTGAAGCTACAACGAGCAACCATTGATTCATCTGTTTATATATCGCGTTACGATTTGGCGCTAGTGCTCGCAAAGGGTGCGACGGGTGACATCGTATACAACACATTCCTTGCTAGGGGAACTGTTTTCCGCAACCTGGGAATCGGCCTGATGGAAGCAAGGCTGTCTCACAATATTTTCATGGCTGATTCGTTCTTTGCGTTCAGAGCAGAGACGGATGCCTTTGGTGTTTTGACCGGAGACACTACTTGGACAGATGCGGTTGTGGATATTGGTGGAATTCAAGAGGTTCCTATGGATTTCAACTTGATGTATGTCCGTTCGTCCAGAGATTCTTCCTTGCAGGCCATCAAGTACCTGACCCAATCAGATCCCCTAACACTCAGGGGACACTTTCTGGAAACCCGGTCGAATCAACTATCCAAATGGGGCAACCCCGTATTTACCGATTCGCTTTTCCCATTTGCCTCTGATGTAAACTGGAAGGGATATGACACGTCCGGGAAGATCACCCCCCTAGCTTGCACTTGGGCAAGAGATGTGGTGTGGGCACAGGGATACGCGGGAGCGGCGGTTCCAAACGAACCCGCAGGGCCTGATGCTATCTCCGACCTTGATGCCGTTGTCACTACCGGAGACCCGGCTACAGTGACCCTAGTATGGACTGCTGTTGGCGACAAGAACGATGCTGGCTGTACTCCTGCATTCGTTGAGATGGCCTATGTGGCAAATACCGACACGCTAGGGGCTCCCGAAATAGTCCTTACGTCTGCCAACTTTGAGACATACAAGACATCTGTTACCAAGATCGTTGCTCTAGGAAACGGGAACACACAGCAGTTTCAGGTACCACCGGAGTTCTTCCATAATGTCCATGGCGGAAGAAACAGATATCTCATCCGGGTGGTGGACCGCTTTGGCAACTTTGGATACGCCACAGCAGATGTTGGATACGCTCCTTGAGAGAAATCACCCTGAAGATGATCCTTGCTATCAAGGAGTATCACCGCAGGGTGAAGCTCGATCCCCTGAAGTTCTTCCGTTTCAAGTCTGTCGGTCAGAGGAAGCTCATAGACTACATCGGCAAGAAAGGCTGGCCCGAGGTCTACTGGCGTTCGTCGAACCAGGGAGGCAAGACTTATGGGGGCGCTTTCCTTGGTGTGGCTCTGGCGCGTGGGGAAGCATCTATTGACGGCCGACCTATCCCTGTCCTTGACAGCCCGAACATTGGGTTCGTCTTGGTGCAGGGGTATAAGCAGTCCTCAACAGCGACCCTGCAAGCCTACCGTCAGGCCATTGGGAAGTGGCCCCATAAGGAAGGCAAGATTGATCCTGCGCTGGATCATGTGAGCAGGATCTATGTCAAGCCCACCCATTCGGTTAGCGACAAGCACGAAGACTGGTCCCAGATCATCTTCATCTCTGACGAGGGAACGCCTCCTGCGGGCGCTAGAATTGACTGGGCGCAGATGGACGAGCCTTGTTCCTTCCGCAACTGGGATGAGGTCAGATCCAGAACTCGGGCGAACAAACCATTCATCAAGTTCATCACTGCAACTCCGTTGCATAAGAAAGACTGGAAGTGGCTGAAGGAGGATTTCAAGGCCTGTCGGGACATAGTTGTAGAGGGACGGATCGAGATCGTTACCGAGCTGGACGACAACAAGGCTCTGTCCAAGGAGCACAAGGACCGCCAGAAGCAGCAGTGGAAGAACAGCGAGTTCTACGATGCTCGCGTGGCTGGGGAGTACGTGGACATTGAGGGGCAGTGCCCGTTCCCCCGGAATCCGATGAGTCGGTGGATGAAGAAGGCCCGAACGGCGACTCCGGCAACGGCTCTGGTGCAGAAAGAGAGGGACACGAAAGATGGGCGAGTCTTCGAGCAGGTCTCAGTTGAGTACGAAATCTTCCATGAGTACGACGACCAGTTCCGATATTACATGGTCGTGGACCCTTCGCTGGGCATCAAAGACAAACTCCACGATCCGGCAGCCATTCACATCTACTGCGCGGACCCAGATCGCGCTCATCTGGCGGTACGATACAACGGATACATCCCACCGATGGCACTGGGATCCCTTGCTGCACAGATGGGCAGTAATTATGGGAAGTGTCCAGTAGATGTAGACAACACAGGTGGTTACGGAGAGGGCGTGATTACGGCGCTGTCGATGTCCCGATACACCAACATCGCCTCAGACGACTTTGCGGACCAGCCCGGTAAGATCAGCAACCGGCTGGGGTTCAGGATCACAGCGGCCAACAGGGCTGAGATCATATCGTCCATTCAGAGGGCCTTGATAGAGGACTCTGTGCTTGTTGAAAGCAGGGGGGTGGTAGACACACTCATGAACTGCGTGGTGGACCCCAACGGCAAAGTCCTCGCTACTGCCGGTGAGCATGACGAGGATATGATTTGCCTTGGCAGGTTCTGTCACACGCAGGAGAAGGTGAAATACTGCCCTCCCACCGCACGCAGGATGACGGGAATAGAGAGGTTGCAGGCGATGATTACCGGGAAGGTTCCCCATCCCAGACAACACCGGGAACCCATCGAGAGTTGGTAGGTTGACGTATAATGCACAAGTGTGCAACAAAGCAGTTGGTGGCTACCTAAGTAAAGGAGGTAAAGCAACATGCGGAAGTTTGTTGCTCTAGTGCTGGCCGTTGTGGTCACACTTACAATGGTTCCTGCTGCAAGCGCTTATGATGGGTTGCTTCAGTTGGAAACCAAGGGCCTGAAGTGGCGAACCCATCGGTTGGGTGGTGTCGCGGCGACGAATTTTGTCGATTCCACGACCATCAATCGCGTGGGAACGCACGTTGGGCTGACGTTTACCCAGGCGGATACTACGGTTCCGTTCAGCCCGCACAATATGGGCTTCCGTCTCCCGCCCATGAAGCGTGGAGCCGGTGTTGATACGGCTGTCTTTGTGGTTGTCAACATTTACGATGATCCACAGGGCACGGTCACGGCGTCAGCGGATACGTTCAACATCGCTGTTCAGGTTAGTAACGACGGCAATAACTGGCAGGATACTACGCCTAGCAATCGCTTTATCGCTACCGCAGCTTCTGGTGCTGGGAATGCGCAGGTTGTGCTGGACGTTAGTGACAGTTTTTGCACTTTGCCAATTGATCTTTCGACTGGCGGTATTCCCATTGGATATCCAACCGCTATTTCTGGCACCGATCCGGCTTTGCTAATGGCCGGGTTGTATCAGCAATGGCGAATTATCCTGTCTGGGGATGCTGCGGGGTCGTATAAGATCAGCTTGACCGGGTTTGTCGCACCCAGGTAGATGAGAAAGTTCTGGTGGGGTTTGCTGGTTCTTGGAACACTGGCGGGGATTGTTGCAGGACACACGCATGATCCGTCTATGGATGAGGGGCTTTTCGCCCATCATTACAGGGTGTATGACGACGCATACAGTGATGCGAGAACCAATTACAAGCTCTACAAGCTGTATGGAATCAGGTGGTAAACAATGAGGACAGGCCGGATGGGTCGTAGGGCGTCGGGGTTCTTATGGTCTAGAAGGTCTGTCCTTTCTTTCAGGGGGATAGTGTCATAGCTGAAAAACTGACTACTACGCTAGAAGACAAGCCTCTTGAGGGGTCTGTTGCCCATAAGGTAAACGACTTGTGGCGCGATGGGGTGAAGTTCTTTGGAGAAGATCACGCGCAGTTCGTAAGAGACATTGAGTACGTCCTTGAACACAAACACTACAAGAACAACAACCCCAACGAAGACGATCTTCGCAGGATTAAACCCACCACTGGCGACATCTACAACATCATTCGCCACAAGCGGGCAAGGGTCGCTGGGTCGGAAATCTACATTGACGCATGGCCGAACAACGCGCAGGAAGAGGACGACAGGGAGAAGGCTGAGACAGCCAGAATCGCGCTTGAGAGCGTAATCACCCACCCCAAGTACGGATACACCAAGCCCAGACGCAGGGCTGTGGGGTCGGGATTGGCCGGAAAGTTAGGCGTTGTAAGGGTTTACTGGGATGAGCTGACAGACAGGTGCACGTTCAGGAACGTGAGGGCAACGAGGTTCCTGTGGGAGCCCGGCACGATGGGACCGGAGGATCCCGAATGTACGTGGGTGATAGAGGAATCCCGCCCGACAATACGCGAAGTCCGCGCTAACGCATTTGACAAGAAGAGAAACCCCCGAGGCTGGAAGAATACAAACAGGGTCATCTCTGACCGGGGACGTACCGGGGAGGTCGTCAACACATCTGACGACGACAGACTTCAGGGTGCCAACCGATCCGGCGAGGAAGAGACAGACACCAAGCGCGCAACACTGTTGTTCTTCTGGCAGATCGACAGAAAGACTACCGAGACTGTAACGCGCAAGGGCCTGAAGACGCTTGAACCTGAAGACAGGTTTGCCTTCTGTCCCAACTGCGCTGCTGAGTTCCACCCTGAGGCTGGCGGCAGTTCTCTTGATGAGAACACCGCTGGCGAGTGCCCAAACTGCTCAACCGATGAGGTACCGAGACAACTTCAGATTGCCACGGGAATCAAGACTGACGACGAGATTGTCAAGTATCCTAAAGGGCGTCTGATTATTGTCCATCCTCACACGTTGACAGTTCTGTACGACGGTCCGTGGCCGGAGAGAATGTCTTCGTTCCCGTTCATGACGTGGCAGCCCTACGAGCACATCTACAAGGCATGGGGAACGTCAGACGTGGAGCTTCACAAGTCCATTCAGAACTCTCTCAATGCTGCATTCCGGTTCGGTTACGAACAGATGCACGCGAGCAAGAGGCTGTTTGGCACGCTTGAGGACGGGATCAGGGACTACCGGGGTGAGGCGTGGATGTTTGGGGACTGGCAGGGGAACCATTTCTATGCCGCTGATATTCCCACGCTTCAGAATGGAATCAAGGAGTTCCAGGGGCAGGCGCTTCCTTCGGGCTGGGGAGAGTGGGTACAAAACCTGCGCGGGGCAATGTTGCCAAACGCGGGTACGTCAGACATTCCGCTGGGACCGGGAGACAGCAAGAAGATTGCAGTAGGGACGATCAAGGCCCTTCAGGAGACCGGAGAGATTCCGGTGGACGATCACATTGAGTCTTTGCGGGAGAACGAGTCTATCTTCTTCGCGGTGGTCCTTGACATAATCAAGGCTCGCTGGACTGCGAAGCGGTGGATCAGGTGGTTCGGCCCTGACGGCCGGAGACATTTCTCATGGCTCAGTGGCATGGACATTCCCGATGCAGATATCAGGGTCACTGCGAAACCCAAGATCAAGGAATCCAAGCTGGAGACGGTACAGGCCATGACGCAGGCCATCGAGATATTTGAGCGGTCGGAGGAACTGGGAGTACTTGCGTTGGAGGCCGCAGAGGTACCGCAGGCGAAGATCAATCAACTGCGCGAGGACGTGGGTATTACCCGCCAGCTCCAGCAGGCAGTAGAGCAGTTGCAACAGGAGAACCAACAGTTGAAGCAGGCCGTGCAGGGCGGAGGGGCACCTGCACAGCCACAGCAACAGCCCCAAATTTAGGAGAATACGATGTCCGAGGAAGCCAACCCGAACACCGAGAGTACTGAGCAGGGCGCAGCAACCGGCGATGCTGAAGTCAGCACCGAGAGTACTGCCACCCCCTTAGCAACCGGCGATGTGAAGGAAGGTAGTCCTACAGATGAAGACTGGAAAACCCTTGCCATGCAGTACAAGGACAAGATGGAGAAGGCACAGGGGAAGCTGGCTGACGCCCCACAACAGCAGTCCCAAGAAACACAGCCACCAGCTAATGGGACAAGTGAGTGGGACCGGAAGGTAGCAGAGGCTCGCAGGCAGTTGGAGTACAACGCCTGGGAGTTGAACGATCCCAATGCTATTGTCACTCTTGCCAATGAGCAGAGGTCTAATCAGTCTTTCTCGCAGGTCCAGATCACTGCGTATCCAGAAGAGGTACGCACTGAGATTCAGGCCGCAATGAATACAGGACGCTTTGCCGATGCAGAGGCTGCGTACTACGCGGTCCTTGGAGCGAAGTCCAAGAAGGAGCAGAAAGAGCTTGCTGTCGCCACGGCCAAGAACGACAAGTTGGTCAAGGAGGCAAAAGAGCAGGCTCAGAGACGCACTGAAGGGGTTCGCTCGACCACGGAAACGCCGATGACGGAGGCAGAGGTCAAAGAAGAAACCATCAAGGCATCTGAGTTCAACCGACTGATGCTAGGGGACCCAACGGACCCCGAGGTTCAGAAGGCTGCCGCAGATGTCCAGTATGGACGTAGACACATCATTCCTGGCTGATCCCGAATACATTGCCTTGCTTGAAAGATAGGTGAGGATTCGTTGGCTAACACAACCTCTTACGATCTTAGTACCAGTTCGACCATCAATGTTTTCAATTGGATCGAAACCAACTGGGATCCCAGTATTCATATCACGGCTTACAACAAGGCCCAGATCATCAACAAGTTTTCTCAGTTGAATTCTGATGCCGGTAAGCCGGGTAGGAATTTCAACGTTCGGTCTCTCGCGAACTTCGCGGACCAAACGGCAACGGTCAACAACAACCACAATCTCGCTGGCTTGACCAATGCGGGTACCGCTGAGGCTGTTGTTAGTGGCACGGCGGAAACCCGGTATGTGTTCATCAGCGTGAAGGAGCAGACGCTTGCTCAGTTGATTGTTGATCCCATGCAGCCATTCCGTAACGGCGCAGAGAGCGCACTCATGGAAGGCATCGACGAGGTAGGGGCGGGTCTGTTTGACAACCTCTCCAACACCATTGGTTCCCCTGCTGCGAACATTGATGCTTCGCTGCTTCTGGAAGGCATCACGACTCTTGCGTCCAACGCCAAGCAGTACTGGCAGCCGGGTACCAGCAAGACTGCGTATCTGTGCTCACACCACAACCAGATCAACGATATTCTCGATGATCCGAAGTTCGTTCAGGCGGACTTCCGTGGTGACAGCGCAAACGCGATGGTTAACGGCTGGGTTCACAAGGCATATGGTGTTACTGTTACGACTTCTGGAAACATTCAGAGTTCGTCCAGTGCGTATCACAATGCCCTGTTCATTCCCGAGGCTTTCGGTATCGGGTGGAACCAGCGCATGAAGGTTCAGAAGGATCGTGACGGTCTGGAGATTTCGATTATTCCTTGGGCCGATTACGTCATCATGGAGAAGCAGGACTATCTGGCCGTGGACATTCAGACCACGACCGCGTAGAAAACGGGTGGGGGCTTCGGCCCCCTTCCCGAAACCGGAGGGTTTTGTGACAAAGATTGAGGGAGTGCATGAGTTCTACCATCCCGATCCTGTTGGGACACCGGAGGCTGTCAGGGAGGCTGGATTTGATCTGAAGGGAGTGGGTTCGTGTTCCGAGTACGGAGGGTCAGTCGGCAAGTCCCTGGGATGCCAGTTCTATGAGGCGTGCCCGTTCAAGTTCAGGGACAAAGGACCGAAGAATGTTGCAATGCGGCTGGTTAAGGTGAACGGAACGCTGAAGGAGAAAGAGGTGCCGTGTTTCCGCTGGATGCGGCAGTATCATGACAATGCAATGGCGGGACGTATTAACGCTGAGGTCTATGGTGATGAGACCAAAAGGAGTTGCGTGATTGCGGTTACGGGCTCTGAGGCTCGATATCCCGGGGACCCCAAGAAGGCCAAAGCAAGGAAGAAGATTGCCAAGGAGATTCCGATTCCCAAGTTCCCGTCTATTGTAGAAGCTTATCCCGAGCAGGTTCAGTCAGCGCGTGTGGTTGACAGAATCTCTGCTCGCCGGGCTGGACAGAAAATTTTTAGTGACACAGAACCCACATAGGCCAGTTGGCATCAAGGTCACGGACGAGGACTTCAAGGATTTCAAGAAGATCCAGGAAGCCCAGCCAACCATCGGTGACATTCAGTCGGTTTGTCCAGATGTAAAGGTAGATCAAAACGGTCAGGTGTCTGGCTCGGCAAAAGGCCGGGATCAAGTTCTGGCTGTGCGAGAGATGTACATGAAGCAGAACGCCTTGAAGGGCGCTCGCGATTCCAAGAAAGCAGAAAAGTCACACTGGGTGAATCTGCGTGACAGGAACGGCAAGACAAGAGAAGTTCGGGCCAGAAACGCAGAACACGTAGCGAAGCGACACGGGCTATACGAGCCTGTGAGTTGGGGCAAGGGAACGCTCCGACTGACCGAGGACGGAACATGGTGGAAGCGAAAGGGAGATCAATGGTTCGTAATGGACCCCCAGCCACAGAAACGGCCATTCTGGTGAGAGGGTAGACAATGGGTGCAGACAGAAACACAGTAGCCATAAATGCCCGTAGCTGGGTGGACGACTCAGACGCAAACCAATACGCAATTTCCAATCCCCGCATTAACAAGATCATTGAGTCGGAGATGCAGGAGACTGCGTCTCGACTCGACTACGGCCCCTCATGGGACAATGGTGCTGTAACCTATGTCAGTGGGACCAAGGATTACGAGATCCCCAACTCGAACAATACAAAAGAGTACCAGAGGATTTTGTATATCAAGCGTCAATCTGACGGCAACGAGATTACAAAAGTCACACAGGACGAAATGGAGAGGCTACGCTCCGGCAACAGCACGGCCCCTGGCGATCCTTACGTTTACACGGCGTGGGAGACTCCCGATACAAGCGGTAATCTTGAGATCAAGATTCGCGTTTATCCCACCCCAGGGCCAGATGAGAGCGGCGAGAAACAGGACCACCTACTGGCCCTCATTCCAGCGGCTCTTACTTCCGGAACGGCGGTGTTGCCGTTTTCTGCTCCCGTACTCAGAGCGTTGGAGAAGAACATTGCCGCACTTATGTATCGCATGATGTCTCAGGACGAGAGGGAGAGACGGAAGATTTCAGGTGATGTGGTTGCCCGCTGGGAGAACAGTTATGAAGCGGCAATAGGTTTTGAAAGAATCAGGATCAATCGCCAGAAACGACTGAATCACACGCAACTCAGAGTGGGTGGATAAGTGGCTGATCGGGGAACTGGCGAGGCAATCACTCTCTTTCATTTGCTGACTCGTTCAGATGCCAGCGTGTTCCCCACTGACACCGTTGCGGGTAATTCGCAAAGGAGCGTTTACGATTTCTTGCGACATTCTTTGCGTGCGTATTGGAGTGAGTTTGTCAACCTTAGTTTCTTCAAGATATTGGCTCTTGGTGGTTTAACCAACAAGAATACGTTTGATGTGGGAACCGACCCAACCGCGCTTGCTATAACTGATGTGTATCTCATGAATACGGATCAAGGGAACTTTAATGAGCGCACCCCGCTTGAGAGAGTGGATTTTGGGGAAATCCGAGACAGACAATTACTCAATCCCGGCGAGTTTGGAACACCCGAGGCATGGTCTGCGGTTAAGCGGATCAACAGTGATGAGATTTGGGACATCTATACACATCCACAGGATGCCCGGTCTTTCACCTTAGAAATTCACTACCGTGCAGAAATGCCATTATCTACTTCCGGGCCTATAGTTTCTTTTGGCGCCTTGACGGATGCAGAATTCTTCTGGGTGGTGCAGATGGCTGCTGCGAGGGGGGCTTTGGCTATAGGCAGGCTTGAAGATGTTGCCCTGATTCTTCAGGGCGTACCTGATGCTGTGTTGTTGCGGGCGGGTCTTGATTTACAGGAAGCCATGCCCAGCCTGAGACCACAGGACGTTACCGTTGGCTGAGAAAACACTAACACTGGGTGAAAGCCGTGTGCTTATCAGGGATCTCATCGGAGACCCTGATGGTGATGGGCTTACTGATACACAGATTAATCTCATCTACAACATGACGTATCAGAGATTCCACGGGGAACACATCCATAATCAGGTGGCCATAGCCAACGACACCTCGAACAACGCTCCAAGGACGACGGGTAATAATCCCTACAAATTTGTAAGGTTTCACACGAGCACAACCATTCGTAGTATTCTCAGAGTGGAGATAATTGAGGTGTTTAGCAGGGTTCCGATAGAAAGGGTTAGTAAGCAGGAATTACTGCGGAGGGTAGGAGAGGATCTGTTGGTTCTAGGAATTGGCAGCACCAATGGACAACCCACAGCGTATGCGGCAGAGAGACACCCCAGGCTCCAGAGCAATACGTGGAACTTTTGGTTCCATCCTATTCCTGATGGGCTTATCACGTTCTACGTGACTACCGATACCAGTCCGGTTGATCTGACAGGCATAGACCCATTTATCAGGCCCAAAGGTGTAACCTCTGGCGAATCTGTGGCTATTGCTCACATGGCTGCATATCATTGCGCGATGCTTCAGAACCGCAGAGACAGAATGAAGATGATTATAGATACCATGCCTGACGTGGAGCGTTCGAGGTTCAACCTCAGAGACGTTGAGAATCGGCCATCTGTCCGACCCCGAGAGACGCATGTCTAGTGGCTAAATACGGATTTCCATTCAAGGGATTCAACGGCGTACTGGACCGCTGGCTGCTCCCCCCTAACTTCATTGGTGACGACTCCCATGATGTGGTGCTGAATCCCCTTGCGGGATCATGGGTCCGGCGCAGGGGTTCGGTGATTCAGGGCGATACAGTTGATGGTACGACGGCGGCTGCCGGGGTGCTTGAGGCTAAGTGGTCTGCGAACAGCACACAGATGTTCTCGCTCAAGTCAGCGTCCCTGGAGGAGAACACCAGCGCCGACGACTATCCCACCTATGCGGTTTACTACGGGAACGAGGCCACGAATCAGGGCCAGTTGTACCTGAGGTCTTCTGATACCAGCCTGAGTACGGCGAACAGGAATTACTCGTATGGCTGGGAGTTCGGAACGACTCACTACCGGCAGGACAGCTCGGGTTCTGGGTCGTCTTCGTGGAATCTTCACTGGATTCCCATGTGGTACGACTCCGGCAACGGGGGAATGACCCGAGGGGCAACAAAGCTCACACGCCGGTATTTGATGTCTGGAAGCCGGAAGGGTATTGACGTGGGCCGAGAGTTGTGTATGCCCAACTTCACCGGAACTCCGACAAGGTGGATGCGGAGGTTCAACGAGGTTTCCAATACGGGCTCAGAGAAGAATCAGCTGTATCCCATCGGTCACATTCCGGGCATGGGAATTCCGACACTAGCCGATACAGACACCCCTAATACTGGGACCGATGTTGGGCCTTGGCAAAAGAACAACGTGTTCTTCTATGGCTATGCTTTTGTAGATGAGAACGATGCTGTGTCTATGCCGCTGTTGCCGAGAAACATCAATGTCTCACTCCCTTCTGGTTTTGGGAAATTCACTGTTACCTCGGCGGGTGATTACGTTGAGTTTATTACGTGGAGCAATATTCCCCTTGGTCCTCCGGGAACCAAGGCTAGGCTTTTGCTGAGGACTCCGGTGAAGGGTGATAAGACTACTGCGGCGATTGTGGACCCCGATATATCCGATCTTCGTGTGACAGCCATTTTGGAAAATAACTCGCAGAGAACATTCGTGGACACCAATGGGAATGACGGGTCGCTAGTCGCTGACCCCACCCGGATCAGATACGACCATCGGTGGATGCCTCCTTCAAGGTATATGTGGGCGTCTGACCATCATGTCATCTGCGGCTATTTGGCTCCCCATCCGGGTGCGTTGATTGTCGCTCCGTTCACAAACGCTGCGACGGGGGATGTGGCTAATGATGTGTTTGATACTGGGGCAAATCATCCGTTCGGCAATAGCGTTATCTACATTGCAAGAATCTACAATGATAATCTTGAACTTGCTAATTCTGCTGGTGATGCGTTCGGGGGTTCAAGAGAGCTGATAGACATTTCTTCGGGAACTGGTAACGACCTTCAAACGGTCATTGATCTTGTCAATGTCAATTATGCGAGAGCAAGCGGTGTTAGGGGTTACGTGGCGCAGCAGGTTCCCGGCGCCGATGTCTTCGCGGGTGCGTCCAATCTTTTGCCGACGTACTTCACCATTGCGGCCTGCACATATTCTGATGCCAATACCACAATGACGACTTCTAACAGTTTTGCCAATGTAGCGGTGGGGATGGAGGTAAGCGGTCATGCGGAAATTGAGGGTCTGTATGTTGCGTCTATAGAGTCCAACACCAGTCTCACTCTTAGCGCTACACCTTCGGGTGCAGTTGGTTCTCCCGTAACGGCAGGATTTTCGTTCGACTTTGGCGATGATGGGTTTGCTTCTGCTGAGGGCGCCGATGCGGATAAGTGGGGATGGATGCGGTGTTTCGCGCCTGCATGGCCGGGAGTCTTCTACTGGGCCAACTCCTATCTTGACGACTTTGAGGATGACAGAAAGAGCGGGTCCAAAGACAAGCGGTCGATCATCTTCTCTGGTGGAGAACCCGGGCACGCAGTCAATGCAGTGAACAATTTCTATGTGGGCAACAAGAGAACCGGGCTCGCGGAGTGGGGCACGCTGATGGGTGGGGCTCCTGTGGAGATCGGGTCGCTGGTCTATTACACTGATGCTGTGGCGAAGTTCAGGAACATCCGTGGTGGTAAAACTGGTAGGGACGAGGACTTCCGGCTTGAGTCCCATGACGAGAAGGGTTCGTGTATTTCTCCGTACTCGATTGCCTTTGGTAACGGGTGGGTCGTTGCTCTTGAAAGGAATGGGCTTGTAGCCCGAGTGGCGAACATCAAGGAGGGGATTGTACTCAGCACGGACATTGTGACCAAGGACGAGAACGGCGATTACCACGGTGAGTGGGCATTCGAGATGAACAAGTGTGTGGCCGCTGCTGACTCTGATGCTGATGACTTCGGGTTCAGGTGTGCGGTGTTGGGATCACAGATTCATGTGACCTACAGGGTTGCACTGAATACCAGACGCAGGATGGTCTACGACTTCTCGGCTTCAGTGAGTGCCTCGGGTATCCGGCAGATTCTGGATACCGATGGGAAGCCCTACGGGTGGTCCTCTCCGTTGGAACAGAACATTGTGGACATGATCGAGGTCACGAAGCTGGACGAAGACTCAACAGCAGGCAGTGCGAGGATCAGGCGCTACGGTACGTTGGACGACAACAACGGTTCTCTGGGTGACGGCAGGGTGGACGAGTTCGACCGAGGAGATGATGACAACGGGGCTGATCTTGCCTCAAGGATCAGGCTCGCTACGGATTTCGTGGGGTCGTTTGACCTTAAATCCCCTCAGTGGGCAAAGATACTCTACAACAAGTCCGTATCTGGAATGACGCTGGGATTGTCGAGGGATCTATTGAGAAGCACAACTGATCTTAAAACTCTTGCGGCAGTAACGGGAGCGTTCAAGAAGAAGACCCTGAATCTATCGCAGGAGATGCGTATACCCCGAGAGGTTGTTGAATTCCGCATTGATGATGACGGAACCGGAGCCCCTTACGAATTCTGGGGCATAGAGGCCGAGATCGAAGTTCTTGACTCGGCGGGGGTATAACGATGGCTACAGGCGCAGATCCTTTCCAACTTCCCACGGGACCGGGTGACAAGGGTTCGGGGCAGGGCAGCGAAGGTCCGGGGCAGGGTGGTGGTGGTGGTGGTGGTGGATTCACTCCTCCGGGTGGTGAAACCATTGGTGATCTTTTCGGTGGTGGAACTTTCCTCTCGGGGCAGGGCTTCGATCCCTCTCAGGGCATCTTCAAGAGGCGCAAGCAGGGTAGATCCTTCTTTCCTCAAAGGAACGCCACACAGTTCAATTCTGGGCCTCTGACGGGCACTCCCCAGACGGTCGGTGGAGGTTTCCAGAGGAACGCACAGCCCACAGCGGCACGACAGGTAGGGCCACAACCTCAGGCCGGAGTGGATCCTGTACTTCAGAAGAACTTTCAGGACCAGTTGGCTCCGGGTTTGCCTAACGGGCTGGGGTTCGGATTACTGGGACAGCTTGGTCAGGCCGGTGGGTTTGACCCCTTCGGCTCACAGGGCTTGATCGGGATGCTGAGACAGCAGGGGCTTCAGGACGCAGGAGCATTCCAGCGCAGGAACCAGCTACAGGCGCAGCTCTCGGGTGGTGGAGATCCCGCACTGACGGCATTTGCTGGATTACAGGGCGGGCTTCAGGGGCAGAGTGATTTGTCCAGAAACCTCTCTAACGCACAACTTCAGTCGGCATTCCAGAACCAGAACAGGCTGTTCAATCTCGGTGGTGGAGCGCTGAGGGGTCTTGAGGGCACACAGAATCAGGAGCACCTG
>Ga0255047_10001621_pt1 | contig 15963 bp, 17 predicted proteins | sample JV7_2_1_MG_FD_183640 | JGI IMG/M metagenome (GOLD analysis project Ga0255047, IMG submission 183640) | Seawater microbial communities from Jervis Inlet, British Columbia, Canada - JV7_2_1 | ecosystem: Environmental > Aquatic > Marine > Inlet | place: Canada: British Columbia | collected 2016-10-06
CATTCTGGGCGCCGAGGGCGAGAAGAACCGCTGAGTAGCCGCCGTCGAGCAGTTCGGTGACCTCGCCATAGTCCACGATCGGGGTCTCCGTGCGCAACTCGATCCCGCAGGACAACAGCGCGTCGATGTCGGCATCGAGTGCTTCGGGGGGCAGTCTGTAGTCGGCGATGCCGTAGCGGAGCATTCCCCCCGCTTCTGGCATTGCCTCCAGGACCGTGACAGGAAAACCGGCTTGGCGCAGGTCGAAGGCTGCAGTCAAGCCTGCGGGCCCGGAGCCGACGACCGCCACCCGCTCGGTACGATTGGGCGGATCCGGCAACCCGATAGGAGCCCCAGGTTCGATGTCGGACACAAACCGTTTCAGGGCCCGAATGGCAAGCGGATCGTCGTGCTCCGCCCGGCGGCAGGCAGGCTCGCATGGAGCATGGCAGATCCGGCCGCAAACGCTCGGCAGGCTGCAGCGGCGACGAACCTCCTCCAGCGCCTCGGAGAAGCGGCCCTCGGCGATGAGCGACACGTAGGCCTTGACGTTGACGCCAGCCGGGCACGCCGCCGTACAGGGGGCCGGCTCGATGGGCCTGATGGGGAGCGGTTCGGGCAGGAGTGGGGGCGCCGAGATGTGACCAGACCAGGGGACCACCGCCGTGTCGAACGTCGATGGCGCACTCATCACCGCTCCCGAACCATCCGAGGCACGACCTCATCGACGGAGAGGCCCACAGACTCGAGGCCAAACTCCAGGCCACGATCGAAGGCTTCGAGATTGATCCCTTCGGTTCCCGGCGGGACGGAGGCGGCCACGGCCTCCCGCATCGCCTCGGGTGACACCACCGACGTGACGGCGGCGAAGAACCCCACCATCACGATGTTCTGCACAATGGGGCGCCCCAGTGACTCGGCGATCCGTGTCGAGGAGACACCATGCATGCGTTGTGGGCGGTGCGGAGCTGGAGACACCAGATCGCGCTCGTAGACGAGAACGCCGTCCTCTGCCAACTCGCCGATATGGGTCTGATAACCGTCCGCCGACATCGTCACCAGCACATCGGATCTGGCAACGTAGGGGTACAGGATCTCGTAGGGGGAGATCACCAGCGTCGCGGTGCACGACGATCCCCGCGCCTCGGGACCGAAACTCTGCATCATCGAAGCATGCTGGTCGGCGACAATCGCACACGCATGGCCGATGATGTGGGCAGCGAGCACCACACCCTGGCCTCCGAATCCGGTGATACGGATCTCGGTTCTCTCGCTACTCGCCATGGATCATTCCTCCCTCGGAAGGCATCGGGACATATTCGTCGCCGAGGACCTCGCGATAGTGGGCCTGCATGAGTTCGCGATACGTGGGTCGGGGTTTGTCCACGAAAACACCGCACAGGATCCTCCCCTGGAAGTCGATGTCTGCCTCGCTCGGATCAGCGCCATTGCGGATCTCGGCGTTGTCGTGGTAATAGCGCATCCGGTCGATCCCCTGTCCGAGCTTGTTGAGCCGCAGATAGAGGACCGGGCAGGGCGCGACAACCTCGATGAAGCGAAACCCGGTGCGCTCGAGAGCGTCCTCGATCGACCACGTGAGACGCCGGGTGTGGAGCGAGGTCCAGCGAGCCACATATGGCGCACCGCTCGACGCGGCGAGGTGCGGCATATTGAAGGGAATCTCGAAGTTGCCGAACGGCATGGTGGAGGAGATCGCGTCGAGCGGTGTCGTGGGCCCGTTCTGGCCACCCGTCATGCCGTAGATGAAGTTGTTGATGAGGATCACGAGCATGTCCAGATTTCGCCTGGCGGCGTGGATGAAGTGGTTGCCACCGATGCCGATGAGGTCTCCGTCTCCTGAGATGACCGTCACCGTCAGCTCGGGGCGTCCCAATTCGAGCCCGGTGGCGAAGGGGATAGCCCTGCCGTGGGTGGTGTGAAAACCGTCGAGTTTGAGGTACCCCGCGGCCCGGCCGGAACACCCGATGCCTGAGACGACTGCCACCTTGTCGAGGTCGAGGCCGCTCCTCTCGAGGGCCGATGCATAACAGCGCACGACCGTGCCGATCCCGCAACCGGGACACCACACATGGGGGATGCGGTCCATCCGAAGATAGGGTGATACCGGGTGCTCGACGGTCTCGGCATAGTCGGGTCGGATCTCGATGGTCATCTCGCGACCTCCACGATGGCTGCTGCGATCGTCGCCGGGTCGTGGACGGCACCGCCTGCGTGGGGGACACCAACCACGCGGGTGTTTCCTGCAGCGCAACGCTCGACTTCGAGGACAATCTGCCCCAGGTTGATCTCGGGCACCACGATGCCACGGACCGAACCCGCCAACTCGCGGATTCGATTCTCAGGGAATGGCCACACGACGACGAGGCGCAGCGATCCCACCTTGAGGCCTTGGTCCCGAGCGAGGTCGATGCTGGCTCTGGCGACGCGAGCAGTGATGCCGTAGCTCACGACCACTACGTCGGCGTCCTCTACTCCCTCCTCCTCGAAGCGGACGATGTCGTCGGCCTGGGCCCTGATCTTGTCGCTGAGACGGAACACGTGCTCCTCCTGGGCCGCCACGGTCATGGCCGGATAACCACGCTCGTCGTGGGTGAGGCCGGTGGCATGGAAGCGGTAGCCGTCTCCCACCCTGGCGAACTCGGGCACCGGGTGGTCGTTGACCTTGTATGGCATGAAGTCGTCGGGTGGCAACTTCGTGAGCCGGCGCGGTTCGATCTCGATCTGTTCTGCGGGTCGGATCATCACCTTCTCGGTCATGTGGCCCACACATTCGTCCATCAGGAAGATAGTCGGCACCCGGTAGAGCTCGGCGAGGTTGAAGGCATCGATCATGAGATCGAAGGCCTCCTGGGGAGACTCTGGGCTGAGCGCGATGATCTCGTAGTCGCCGTGTGAGCCCCAGCGTGCCTGCATCACGTCCGCCTGGCCCACCATCGTGGGTAGTCCGGTGGAGGGGCCGGCCCGCTGCACGTTCACCACGACACAGGGCGTCTCCATCATGGCGGCCAACCCGATGTTCTCCATCATGAGGCTGAACCCTGGCCCGCTGGTGACGGTCATCGACTTGGTCCCGGTCCACGACGAACCGACGACCGCAGCCATGCTGGCGAGCTCGTCCTCCATCTGGATGAAGGTGCCGCCGACTCGTGGGAAGCGGTGGGAGATGCGCTCCACGACTTCGGTGGAGGGTGTGATCGGGTAACCGGCGACGAAGCGGCATCCGGCGGCAATGGCGCCCTCTCCGCAGGCGACGTCACCGTCCATGTAGTGAGGTCCTGTGAGAACGCCGACGGGGTCGGCCATCACGAGGACGAACTCCTGCTCACGCCGGCGATCTGCAGTGCGGTAGCGGGGAGAGCCTCGGGCAGCTTCACGGTGAAGATCGCGTAGTCGGGGCAGATCGCCTCGCACATGTTGCAGTTGAGGCACTCACCCGTCTTCACGACCATCGGAGGGTGGTAACCCTTGGAATTGAAATGCTCTGCCATGGCGAGGACGTCGCGAGGGCAGTACTCAACGCAGAACTCGCAGCCCTTACATCGGTCTTCGAGGACGTAGACGTCGGCGCGAGGCTCCCGCACTCGATCGGCATCGAGGGGAGTTCGCCAGAACTCCACGTTCTGTCTCCTCGCTTTCGGATCCAGGACCTGGCCCGCTCGTTGTATCATACCTACCGGTGGGACTCTGGCAATGATCCATCATGGGGGCCGACGCAGCCAAGACATGGGTATCACCACTGTTCGACGGCCCAATCAGTGGGCTGGAGATGTTTGGAAGCCGCGTGACGAATCCCGCGATCATGCCGGATCAGCCGTTGAGGGCTTCTGCGAGCGCGAGCAGCGCACGGGCACGGTGGGAGATCTGGTTCTTCTCTTCGACGGGGATCTCGGCAAGGGTGCGGCCGTCAACCTCGAAGATCGGGTCGTAGCCGAAGCCTCCCTCCCCACGTCGACTGGTCGCGATGACTCCCTCGAGCACTCCTTCGACGACCAGCTCTTCTCCCGTGGGAGTCACGAGAGCAACTGCGGTGCGGAACCGGGCCAAACGATTCTCGGTGTCAGCAAGCTCGCGTAACATCTTGTCGACATTGTCGGCGTACGACGCATCCGGCCCCGCGTACCGGGCCGTCGTCACACCGGGCGCCCCACCGAGCGCATCGACCTCGAGACCCGTGTCATCCGCAACCGCAGCATGGCCTGTGGCGGCAACGACAGCCCGCGCCTTCAACAGCGCGTTGCCGGCAAGAGTGGCTTCGGTCTCATCGACATCCGCCCACACATGGCCAGGGATCACGCCGACGGGCGGGTCCAGCGTGGCAAGGACGGCCTCGACCTCCGCGATCTTGTCGACGTTCTTGGATGCGACAACAACACCGAATGGCATCTTCACTGACGCGACTCGTTCTGCATGTTCACGAGCGTTTCGACGCCGGACGCGGCATAGTCGAGCATCGTGTTGAGCTGCTCACGGGTGTAGGGGTCGCCCTCTGCAGTCCCCTGCACCTCGATCAGGCTTCCATCCCCCGTCATCACGACGTTGGCGTCCACGTCCGCGGTCACATCCTCGGTGTACTGGAGGTCGAGCATCGCAACACCATCGAGCACACCGACGGAGACCGCCGCGATGTTGGCCTTGATCGGATTGCGCTCCATCTTCCCTTCGGCAACCCACTCGTCGAAGGCATCTGCCAGCGCGATCCACGCCCCCGTGATCGAAGCCGTCCGCGTTCCACCGTCTGCCTGCAACACATCACAATCGATGCGAGCCGTCAAAGGCCCCATGGCCTCCATGTCGACCGCAGCGCGCAGGGATCGACCGATGAGCCTCTGGATCTCCTTCGTACGACCACCGTTGACGGAGCTTCTCCTTACCCGTTGCGGACTCGCTCCGGGAAGCATCGAGTACTCGGCGGTCACCCAGCCTGATCCGGACTTCTTCATCCACGGCGGCACATCATCGTCGAGCGATACGGTGCACAGCACACGAGTGCGCCCCATCTCGATGAGCACGGACCCAGGCGTCATCTCGGTGAAACCCCGCGTGATCTTCACGGTCCTCAGCTCATCGTTCGCCCTGTCGGTGCGCATCGTCATCGTCCACCTTCGATCTCGAACACTGTTCCCTGTGCGGCATACTCGATTTCACCTGCAAAGGCGCCCGAGGCCTCCTCCAGGCTTTGTTGTGGGTCCATCAAAGCACCTATGTGTGTCAGGATCAGCCTGTTCACGCCCGCCCATGCAGCGGTTTCTCCAGCTTCGATCGCCGTCATGTGGTACTCGTAGGTGCGTTCGTCTCGTACACCGGCAATCGACGCCTCGCACAGCAAGACGTCTGCACCGGTCGAGATCTCGAGCAGGTCCCCCCCAGGGCCGGTGTCGCCCGAGTACACAAGGGATGCTCCGCCAGCGTCGATCCGCGTCACGAGCGAAGGAACAGGGTGAACTGCTTCACCGAAGCGGATCACCGCGTCCCCAACAGCCACACCAGCGCCGGGTGCAACCTCTTCGACGTCGAGCACGACATTGAAGACATGCTCATGAGTCGCACGGGCAAACGAAGCCAGGTGCCCAGCAGCACCATCTGGCACGAAGATCTTCACAGGCACATCACCTGAGGGTCCGAAAGCCAGAAAACCGTACAACCCGAACAGGTCCGAGCAATGGTCGACATGAACATGGGAGATCACCACAGCATCGAGTTTCCCCGGATCCACTCGTTTGGCGAGCTCCATGAAGGTGCCGGTACCGGCGTCCATCCAGATGGATGTGTCCTCGTGCTCAACGAGGTATCCGGAGGCCGGATTCGTCCGCGACGGTGCACCCGCCGTTGACCCGAGAACGGTGAGTCTCATCTGGACCACCCCATGATCCCCACGCCGACACCGACGAGCAGCATCCAAAAGACCGCCTGGAACGTTCCGACGACGGTCGGCATCATGAAGTTGGAGGCATACCGCTGCCACGACCACAAGGACGTAGCAACGATGAAGATCAACAACCCGACGAACAGCCACGCAGGAGCCACAGGGAACGACATCAGAAGGAGAAGGACTGCGAGAACCTGGAGTCCCGCGCCCACATATCCGAACAGGACGCGATATGCCTCTCGGTTGTGTTCGGATCTGGCCATGTCGGTGATTCTATTGCCCGATGGTGATCTTCACCTCGGCAACCTCACCATCGGTGATGCGATACGCCCGCAGCAGCGGTCTCGCCCCCGCCACCGGACCAACGATGAAGTGCAGCCAATCGGGGTCTGCACCGCCGCCGATGTCCGCTTCGGACGGATACGCCTCGGACCGTGGGTGACTGTGGAACACCGCTCCGATGCTGTTCCCGCATCGCTCAGAGAGCCCGATCGCGCCGAAGTGCTCTGCGGGAGAGATCGTGAACCGATCGACAGCGCGATCCTCATTCGACAGACACATCGTCATCACCGGCTTTCCAACATGATCGAAGGCAACGAGGCCGCACGCCTCTTCGGGATACGCCCAACCCGCGTGCTTGAACATCGCATCCGCAACCTGAGCGGGAACTGCTACATGCTCTATCCCGAGGCTCTGATGGGCAACCTCGACATCCTCCGGCCGTACGATGAGTCTCACGCCGTAGAGGGAGAAGAACCCCGGGTTCAGCCCCCCCTCGTCGTCAACAGCGAGCCTGGCATCGATTCCATCTGCGGCGAGCCGAGCGAGAGCGATCTCGCCATCGGACCGGACTTGATACACCGCAACGGTTTCTTCACCACTCACTCCTGCAAGCCTAGGGAGTGGGTTGTGTGACGTCGTTTATCAGCTGCTTGTTGTAGCGCATCTGCCACAGACCGTCCCCTGATGGCGAAGACACCAGTTCGTTGACGTAGACATAGCCCTGCTTGTCGTAGAAGCGACGGGCGCCGGGGTTCTTCTCCTCAACAAGCAACGACAGCGACGTTGCCCCCTTGGACCGAGCCCATGCCTCCACGTTCTCGAAGAGCCGGTCGGCAACGCCGAGCCTGCGGAGGTCCTCCGAAATGAACACTGCCAGTACCTCGACGAACGGTTTCGTGCCTTCGGTGCGCAACACACCGACCGACATGCCAACCGGCCGGTCACCCTCCAGGGCGAGCACGGTGAGAGCATCGCCATCGCCACTCTGGGACGCTCGTTGTTTCCAATGACTGTCCGGAAGGCACTCGGCCTCTTCGTAGGGTGTGCAGAAAGCCTCCGGCGCGTCACGAAGGGCCTCGAGCCGGATCGCCTTGAGTAGCTGCCAGTCTGATGGGCGGATGGGGCGAACTTCGACCATGCTTGATGGTATCGCATCGAACCGATCGCGTCGGCCGTATCTCTTCAGACGTTGCCGATGGTGATCCCGTGTTTGGGACGCGGATACAGCTCACCCGGCGAGTCATCGCTCTGGTACTCGTTCCACGTCATGTGTGTCTGTCCATGGTCGCGTTCGACCATCGTGATACACCCCTGAACAGGGCACACGAGACTACAGAGATTGCAGCCGACACAGAGATCCTCCACCACCATGACCTTTGTCTTGTCGTCCGCCGTTCGTTCGGCCGAGATCGCCTGATGCGCCCCGTCCTTGCATGCGATGTAGCACAGCCCACAGTTGATGCACTTGACCTGATCGATCTCCGCCTTGATGACGTAGTTGATGTCGAGGGACTGCCAGTCCGTCACCTTGTTGACCGACAATCCACGCAGATCGTTGACACTTGCCATGCCCTTGCTGTCGAGGTAGTTGGACAATCCGTCGTACATGCCCTCGACGATTCTGTAGCCGTAGTGCATCACCGCTGTGCACACCTGAATGGTCGTTGCACCGAGGAGAATGAACTCGGCGACGTCTTGCCACGTCGCGATCCCGCCGATGCCGCTGATCGGCATTCCCTCGGTGAGCGGATCCGCAGCAATCGCTGCAACCATGTTGAGGGCAATCGGCTTGACCGCAGGCCCGCAGTAACCACCATGACTCGACCTGTCGCCGACCACCGGACGGGGCACGAAGCTGTCGAGGTCAACACCTGTGATCGAGTTGATCGTATTGATGAGGCTCACGGCATCGGCGCCGCCGTCCTTGGCTGCCCTGGCGGCCGTTCTGATGTCTGTGATGTTCGGTGTCAACTTCACGAACACCGGTACGGTCGCTGAGTCCTTCGCCCATCCCGTGATATCGCACGTGTATTCAGGAACCTGGCCGACAGCGGCGCCCATGCCTCGTTCGGACATGCCGTGCGGGCACCCGAAGTTGAGCTCGATCGCGTCCGCACCCGCTTGTTCGACCTGCTTGATGATCTCATCCCACGCGTCCGGGTTTGATTCGACCATGAGGCTGACAACGACAACGTTGTCCGGATAGCGGCGCTTCACCTCTTCGATCTCGATGAGATTGTCCTCGAGCGAGCGATCGGTGATGAGCTCGATGTTGTTGAACCCCATCATCCTCTGCCCGTTGATGTCAACGGAGCTGTACCGGCTGTAGACGTTCTCGATCGGATCGCCGAGAGTCTTCCACACCGCCCCGCCCCAACCCGCATCGAAGGCGCGCGCTATCTGATCCCCGGTATTCGTTGGAGGCGCAGACGCAAGCCAGAACGGGTTCGGAGACTCGATGCCACAGATGTTCACTGATAGATCAGCCATGGTGCTGACTCACTTCCCAGCTGCGCCTGAGCGCAACGTTCGATCGATGCTCGCTGCCGCGGCCTTGCCGTGCGCAACAGCATTCACTACTTCCTTGCCACCGTTGACACAATCCCCACCGGCCCAGATCCTCGGGTTCCCCGTTCGGAACCCATCATCAACGACAACTCTTCCGCCACCGTCCGTTTCGACACCGTCGAGCCGATCGAAGAAGCCGACACGCTTCTCCTGACCGGTTGCCCGAAGAACCATCGTTGCAGCGATCCTGAACTCGCTGTCCGGGATTGCCTCGAGCTCGCCCTCCGGCGAATACTCCGTCCGCTGACAGACGAGTGCCGAAACGACTCCCTCCCCCTCGATGCGCAATGGTGCGCTCCAGTGGATGAAGTCGACACCGCTCTTCAACGCTCGCTCGATGTCGTGGGGATAGGCCTTCATCTCGTCACGTCCCCTGCGATACACGAGACGGACTCGTTCGGCCCCGAGACGCGAGGCCTGGGAAACCGCGTCGATCGAGGTGTTTCCGCCACCGATCACCACAACGCTCTCGCCCGAAAGGTCCGCGTCGCCGTTCCTGACGTCTGCGATGAAGTCGAGGGCATCTGCCGAACCAACGAGGTCCTCTCCCTCAAGGCCGAGGGGTGGAACGGATCCGAGGCCGACACCGATGAAGATCGCTTCATGCTCGGAAAACAGCTCATCAATCGAGACATCCGCACCTACCGCCGTGCCGGAACGGATGTCAACACCGAGCCCTTTCACGAACTCGACCTCACGCAGCGCCGTTGCTTTGTCCATCTTGTAGTTCGCAACGCCGTACGTATTAAGACCGCCCGGTTCGTCGTGTGCGTCGTACAGCACGACATCATGGCCAAGCTTTGCGAGTTCGGCGCCACAGGAGAGTCCTGCCGGTCCAGCGCCAACAACGCCAACACTGTGACCTGTCGGAGTTGCCGAAACGAAGAGATCGATATCGCCGAAGACGACATCGTCTGTGGCGAACGCCTGAAGGCGACCGATGTCGATGGGCCGCTCATGCAAATCAGCCAGCACGCACGCACCCGCGCACAACACCTCTGTCGGGCAGACACGTGCACATGATCCACCGAGGATGTTGGACTCGAGGATGGTTCGGGCGGAACCGATGAGATCGTGGTGTGCGATCTTCTTGATGAATCCCGGCACATCGATGCTCGTCGGGCACGCACGCGTGCACGGGGCATCCCAGCACATCAGGCATCGGTGCGCCTCGACAAGTGCCTCGTCAGGGGTCATGGTTGGCTGAGGCGCCAACCCACCAAACTCGACGGTCGTCGTCATCTGGTCCATACCCGTTCCATCCTCTCGAGTCCATCGGGCAATTCAGGGAACCTGAGTCACCCGGTTGGTGCTATTCGCCGCCCTCTTTCAGCTCGATCGTCTTCGCTTCCCAACCGTTGCCGATCATGTCGACACCATCGGCTTCCAGGCTCGCGAGGGCCTCAGACACGATATCGGAGACATACGCACCGTCGGTGGGTGCGGCACTGAGAATGCCCTCAGACGTCGCAACCGTGACGGTCTGGTTCCACAGCGCCGCATCCATCGTCCCAGCGCCCTGTGGAGATGGCCAGATCAGGTTGTTGATCTCGTTGAGCTGCCACCGCTGGTGGGACTCACCAAGCGTTGGCCCGGCTGCAAGAACGATGTCCGCACACTTGTCGAACTCGTCTCGACAGAACGCCCAACCGCGAAGCGATGCCTCGACGAACTTGACCGCTGTCTCACGGTACGCAGAATCAGACTCGAGCTTGTCGGCATCGGCCCAGATCGCGTCCTGGAGCATCGCCGTGCCGACAGCGTTCCAGTTGATGATGGACAGATCGCTCGGCTGGTAGAGGTTGCCCGTAGCGGGATTGATCGTCTCGAGTACCTGTGCGTACTCGTTGTAGATCATCGCCTGTGCTGCGTCGATATCGCCACTGATCAGGGCAAGCATGTCGAACTGCTGCTGAACCAGCGAGACGTCGGTCGCGGGGTCGAGTCCTGCTGAACGAAGTCCGGCGAGTAGTTCGAACTCGTTGCCGAAGCCCCAGTTGCCGACAGTCTTGCCTGCAAGGTCGCCAACCCCGTCGATACCCGAATCAGCGAACGACACCTGAAGAGTTGCCGAACGCTGGAACACCTGCGCGATGTTCGTGATGTTCAATCCCTCTTCACGGGGCACAAGCCCGCGAGGAACCCACGAGATCGCAAAGTCGGCTGCACCCGAGTCGAGAACGGTCGCGGGCACGATGTCGACGCCACCCTCGAGAATCGTCACGTCGAGGCCAACGCCCTCATAGAAGCCCTGGTCCACCGCGGCAAAGTACCCGGCGAACTGTGCCTGGGTGAACCACTGCAACTGCAGCTTCACCGGAGTCAGTTCTCCCGATGCATCATCGTCTGAACTGCTGCACGCAGCGACGACCATGGCGAACACGGCCAGCAATACCAGCCAGCGCGTCAGCCCCTTGTTCTTACCCCATTGCATGTGTTTCTCCTCCATGTTTCCTTCCCGGGGATCTATGCCCCGATGGTTTCCGCATCGCGTCTCCATGGCATGGAAACCCGTTCGAAAGCTCCGCTCACCAGATACAACAAGATACCCATGACGCTCCCGGCGAGTACCGCCGCCCACGCCTCCGCATATCTGGTGAGACCGGCATTCTGCACGATAAGCGGCCCGAGCGCATCTTGCCGACCGCCAAAGTACTCGGCAACGATGGCTCCTATGACCGCGAGAGAGCTGGCGATCTTCAGCGAGGTGAAGAAGTACGGCATCGCGTTCGGGAAACGAACCGTCCTCGTCACCTGCCACGACGAAGCCGCGTAGGAACGCATCAACTCGATCTCCGTGGCGCCCACGTCGGTGAGACCCTTTGTCGTGTTGATGAACACAGGGAAGAACACGAGGATCACAACGATCGCCTGGTTGGACACAGGCGATAGCAGTCCATACCAGGCGTTGAAGATCGGAGCGAGGGCGATGATCGGAATCGCGTTCAACGAGATCGCAAGCGGTGTCAGAGTTTCGTTTGCCAACCGGAATCGGGACACGAGAAGAGCCCACACAACGCCGAGAACAACACCTCCGATGAGACCCGTGACAACGATGAAACCTGTGTTCATGCTTGCCACCCAGATCTCTTCGAAGTTCTCGTTGAATGCTGCAAGGATCGATGATGGAGGTGGGAGCACGAACCCCTCGGGGTCGATGATCAGTAGCGACAGTTCCCAGAACGCCAACCCTCCCACACCGACGACAACCGCAGGGGCAAACCCCCGAAACGCCCTCGAAATCATGCGGACGACTCCTCGAATCGCAGTGCCTCGCGCACTTCGGTGACCCTTTCGAAGAACGCAGGCGCCTCCCTGGTCTCAAACGCCCTCTTGCCCAGATCGACGGGTATATCTGACGAGATCCTTCCCGGGCGTGGCGACATCACAATTACCCGTTGGGACAGGAACACCGCCTCTGGGATCGAGTGCGTCACAAACACGATCGTCTTGCCTGTCTTGGCCCATATGTCGAGTAGCTCGGTCTGCATGTGCTCGCGCGTCATCTCGTCGAGAGCCCCAAACGGCTCATCCATCAGCAGAAGCGATGGCCGGAACGAGAGTGCTCGCGCTATTGCAACCCGCTGACGCATACCTCCGGAAAGCTCGTGCGGGTGGTGGTCCCCGAACTCGCCGAGTTTGACGAGATCGAGCATCTCTGCTGCTCGATCCTTGCGCTCTGTCTTCGACCACCCCATCAACTGGAGCGGCAGCTCGACGTTCTCCGTGACACTTCGCCACTTGAAGAGACCTGATGTCTGGAAAGCCATGCCGTAGTCGCGGTCAAGCCTCGCCTGATTAGCAGTCTTGCCGTTGACGCTCATGTCGCCCTTTGTTGGATGCGTGAGCGCCCCGATGAGACGCAACAGAGTCGACTTACCGCATCCAGAGGGGCCGATGAGCGACACGAACGAACCCTCATCGATCGTCAGGCTGACATCTTCGAGTGCATGAACCTCGTTCGGCCTTCCGTGGTTGAACACCTTCGAGACATTCGAGATCTCCACCGCGCAGCGATCTGGATCGGTCATAGTGCGAGGGGCTCCTCTCTGCGTTTGGAGAGGACGAAATACTCGGCAGATGTCACCAAGCCGATGGCAAGAAGCCCGAGGAAAGCCGCACCGATCACGGTGGCATAGAGTCGGGATGGTCCGGTGGTGTAGCGACTTGCGAAGTCGAGGATGAGTCTTCCGAGACCACCGCTGACGCCACCGGAGATCTCACCGACGATTGCTCCGACGATGGCTGCGGTCGCAGCGATTTTGAACGCGGCGAACAGGTACGGAACCGATGCGGGAAGCTGCAGCTTCACGAGTGTCTGGCGTCTGCTGGCTGCGTATGACCGCATGAGCTCCATCGCTGCCGGATCAGCAGACTGGAGTCCCTTGATTCCATTCATCGCGACGGGGAAGAACGTCAGATACGCAGCGATGATCGATACCGACATCCAGTTGGTCCACTCGAAAGGCAGCCATCCGAGGCTGGTCGATCCCCAGATGACGACGATCGGAGCGATCGCCACCAGCGGCACCGTCTGGGAGGCGACGAGATATGGCGTGACTCCCTGCTCGATCCACTTCGACCTCAACAACAACACCGCGATCCCCAACCCGAGTATCACACCGAAGAAGAACCCCAGCGCTGCCTCCCTGAATGTGAACAGCGCTGCTTCAGCAATGAACGCCGCGAGGGGTTTGTCCGAGTTGCGCTGAGGCGGCTGTCCGAACTCGGCGATGATGTCCGTCATGGGGGGCATCGTCAGGTCGTCGGTCCGAGGCAGCACCCGGCCAACGATCGGCCAGTCCGTCTGGGCATCGTCGAGCGACCGTCCGAAGGCCTTGTAGCCCGTGTAGGCCAGAGCGAGGACAATGAGAAACGCCACGAAGACAACCACACGCCGAACGGTGCGCCTGGTCGCTTCAGTCCGTTCGTGTTTCCGAATCGCTCGAGCAGCGTCATCTCGGTTCGTCATCAGGTTGCCGTCATCGTTCTATGCATGCATGGCCTGATTCAGACGTTCTGTGGGAAACCGAGGTCGATCGAACTCGTGGCAGGGTCAGGCCACCTGCTCGTGACGACCTTCGCCTTCGTGTAGAAGTCGATACCTTCGGGTCCGTATGCGTGCGAGTTCCCGAACAACGAGTCGCCCCAGCCCCCGAAGCTGTAATAACCCACCGGTACGGGTATCGGTACGTTGATCCCGACCATGCCGGCATCGACATCGATCTGGAACCGTCGGGCAGCTCCTCCGTCCCTCGTGAAGATCGCTGTCCCGTTCCCGTAAGGACTGTCCGAGATGAGCTTCATCGCTTCGTCGTACGTATCGACCCTCGTGACGCCGAGAACAGGCCCGAAGATCTCCTCGTCGTAACACGCCATGCCGGGTGCGACATTGTCGAGCAGCGATGGTGCAATGAAGAAGCCGTCTCCGTCGAAAGCCTGCAGACGGCCGTCGACGACAAGTGTTGCTCCCTCCGCCGGTGCGTTCTCGATGAACGAAGCCACACGCTCGCGATGCTCCCTGGTGATGAGTGGACCCATTTCGGATGCTTCATCAGTTCCGTTGCCGACGACAAGCCCGGGGATCCTTTCCTTGATGGCCTCGACCAGCGGATCGGCTGACGAGCCGACCGCGACGACCACAGATATGGCCATGCATCGCTCACCGGCCGACCCGTACGCTGCGCTCACGGCCGCATCCGCTGCAAGACCGATGTCTGCGTCTGGAAGCACGACCATATGATTCTTCGCTCCACCAAGAGCTTGCACACGCTTCCCTGCACTCGTGCCGGTCGTGTACACATACCTGGCGATGGGTGTCGAGCCGACGAACGAAACCGCCGCGATGTCCTGATGTTCGAGGATCCGGTCAACAGCGACCTTGTCGCCCTGGACGACATTGAACACGCCCGGCGGCAACCCTGCCTCGTCGAGAAGCTCCGCCGCAAGCATGTTGACGCTCGGATCCTTCTCTGACGGTTTGAGGATGAAGGCGTTACCTGCCGCTATCGCGTTCGGGAACATCCACATCGGCACCATCGAAGGGAAGTTGAACGGTGTGATCCCAGCAACGACCCCGAGGGGCTGACGCACTGAGTAGACATCGATGTCCGTCGAGGCCTCCTGGGAGAACGATCCCTTCAGGTGCTCTGCGAGCCCGCATGCGTACTCGATGTTCTCGATGCCTCGCTGCACCTCACCGAGCGAATCGGAGAGCACCTTGCCGTGCTCAGCGGTCAGCAGCGACGCGAGGTCGTTCTTGTGCCTGTCCACAAGATCGCGAAAAGCGTACATGACCCCGGTCCGCCTTGCGAGCGACGTCGCACTCCATCTGACTACAGCGATCTTCGCCGTCCCTACAGCCAGATCCACGTCTTCCACGCTCGCGAGTCCGACGCTGGCCGTTACCTCACCGGTGGCTGGGTTGTACACAGGGGAGGTCCGCCCTGAGGTCGTTTCGACCTCCTCGCCACCAATGATGTGATTGATCTGTTTCAAGGTGAATCTCCCGAAGTCCTTGTTGCTAGTGGTGGACGGACACACGCTCTCGTGGCAGATACCGTCCGTCGCCCTTCTGGCCGAGGTACGCATCGCCGTCGATGATCACAGTGCCGCGCAGCAATACGGTCTCGACCTTGCCTCTGACGTCCTTGCCTTCATACGGCGAGTAGTCCACATCCATGTGGTGTTGGTCCACCGACTTGGTCCACTCGATGTCCGGGTCGAACACCACGATGTCTGCGTCCGAACCAACGGCAATCGTGCCCTTTCTCGGGTACATCCCGAAGATCTTCGCCGCGGCCGTGCTCGTGAGCTCGATCCATCGATTGAGGCTGAATCGCCCCTCGACGACGCCACCGTGGTAGATGAGCTGGAAGCGATCCTCGACGCCAGGAAGTCCGTTCGGGATCTTCGTGAAGTTCCCGACACCGAGCTGCTTCTGGGTACCGAGGACAGGATGGTCATCCATGCAGAAGGGGCAGTGGTCTGTTGACACGACCTGCAGGTCGTTCGTGGCCAGCCCCATCCACAAGGCATCCTGGTGACCCTCCTGTCGCTTGCGAATCGGCGTCGAACACACGTACTTCGCCCCTTCGAAACCATCGGACCCGACATGGTCCTCAACGGAGAGAAAGAGGTACTGAGGACAGGTCTCTGCGAAGACGGGCAGCCCCTTGTCCCTGGCCTCAGCGATCTCGGTGACCGCCTCCTTCGCAGACATGTGCACAACATACAGATGTGCACCG
>Ga0255047_10001624_pt1 | contig 15947 bp, 17 predicted proteins | sample JV7_2_1_MG_FD_183640 | JGI IMG/M metagenome (GOLD analysis project Ga0255047, IMG submission 183640) | Seawater microbial communities from Jervis Inlet, British Columbia, Canada - JV7_2_1 | ecosystem: Environmental > Aquatic > Marine > Inlet | place: Canada: British Columbia | collected 2016-10-06
TTATTTAGAAGCCTGGGGTCGGCAATCTGCGGGGGGATCTAAGGATGCTTATCATGGTTATTATACTTTTTGGGAAGGACATCTTTTAATAGGAGCATAACATGGCATTAACAGTAGTAAAAACATCAGCATTAAGTGGAACGATTACCAACGCACAGCTTGCAGGATCAATAGATTTAACAAGCAAGGTGACTGGCACACTTCCTACAGCTAATGGTGGTACAGGTGCTACAAGCTTTGCACCAGGAAAAATCGGTCAAGTGTTTCAAGTTACCAACACCACCCAATATTCTTCAAGTTCAACAACATACATTGATATGGGATTATCGCAATCTATAACACCAGTAGCAACCTCTTCAAAAATTTTAATAATGTCTGGTTTGTTTTGGTATTCAAGTGGTGTGCAAACTTTGGGATTTAAAATGTTTAAGGATTCAAGTGAATTAGTTGAATTTTACTATGGTGCTTATGCTGGTAGTGTAAGTGATTGGATGGGAAGTAGAGTTATTTACCATCTTGATTCACCCTCAACTACAAGTGCTACAACCTATAAAATGCAGTTCGCAAGGGTACAAGGAGCAGGAACATCTTATGCTCCATATCGTGACGCTAATTCTGGAGCTAATGAAGGAACTTACATGATTGTTATGGAGGTATTGGCATAATGAAAATTACAGTACATCAAGCCATTCTTTCACTTAATCCTTCAGCAGAAGCTGGTATCAAAGGAAATAAAATAAACGATTGTGAAATTACTTGGCATAATTCTACGCCTGAAATTTCAAATGCTGACATAAAAGCTGAACAAACAAGATTACAGGCGATTGAGGATGCAAAATAATGGCTTTCGGTGCAGGAGCGATTGATAAAATAACTTCCTTATATAAGGAGGCTTAATGACTTTCGCTGCGTCATCATTCGGTGAGCGCGCTTTCGCCGAGGACATCTCGCAGCACGCTGTTGTAACCCTAACGGGCGAGCAGGCTAATTTTGCCTTAGGAACCGCACAGGTCCTTGGGCATGCAACTGTAGAACCAGGTGGCCTTGCCGCATCGTTCGCGATTGGAAGTGCCACTATTGACATTTCCGTTACGGTTGAACCAAGCGGATTACCGGCTGAGTTGTCTCTTGGAACGACAACTATCACAGGAACGGCACTTGTAACACCAACAGGTTTACAAATTGAATCGTCCCTTGGAAGCGTCACGGTTACAGGAACGGCTCTAGTAGAGCCAACTGGTCTTGAAGCAACATTCGCTCTTGGGACTACTACTGTAACAGGAACGGCTGTTGTTATTCCTACGGGAGTTTCCTCGACATTTGCCGTTGGAACTGTTACACTCGTGTGGACAATACTGCCGACTGGAGTACAGGCGCAATTCAACATGGGTACGGTTACCGTAACTGGTACCGCTAACGTAATACCAACTGGAGTGGAAGTGGCAGCTGCGGTTGGATCGTTAAAACTGACAATCTGGAATGGAGTTCCGGATACAGGTGGAGGTGCATGGAGTGTGGTTGATGATTCAAACACTTCTACATGGATTGAAGTGAATACAGGTTAGGAGGATACATGGCCGATACGACGATATTAGAATTAAATAAGTTAACCACAGGTTCCCACTCCGGAACGTGGGGTGACCTGACAAATGACAACATGAGCAAGATTGATACCTCCATCAAGGGGTATACAGCTGTGGCCGTTGCATCCACTACACAGACATTGACAACAGGATCGGCTGGAACAGGAAATCAAATCAACACAGCTTCCTTTAAATTTACAGGAACACTGAGCGGAAATTCAAACATCGTTTGTCCAGCAGAACCTACATGGTTTTTTGTGGATGATGCAACAGTACGAACAGTTAATAACTGGACTTTAACATTCAAGCCATCTGGCGGAACCGGAGTGACGTTGGTCAATAATGCAAAACACATTCTTTACACCGACGGTTCAACAATGTTTGATATTGGCGCGGATATGGGAAACATACTCGCCAACGGAACATTCACGACAGCAAGCACTGTCAGCATGGACACGGGATCATTCACATTCAACAATTCCGAAGGGGATTATGACGCACGCTTTGCGGGTGACACTGAAACCAACCTTTTATTTATTGACGCCGGCACAGATAGCGTGGGAATTAATACCAATGCACCACAGGCTGATTTTGATGTGGAAGGAAGCGCTCTCTTTAATGATGATGCGGCCGATAAAGATTTCAGGATAGAGACTGGTGGGTCCGCACCGCAGGAGAAAATGCTTTTCATTGACGGTGGCAACGACAAGATTGGAATGGGAATTGCTGCAGGAGACGCACCGACTAACGCACGCGTTGAAATAAAGCAGAAGGAAGGAACGGGGGCCATTGCGCCTCTCAGCTTAAGCCAGTCCGATACGGATCAGGAACTTATTTATTTTGAAGCAACCTCGGCAGCTGATGGTTCAGCTAGCCTATCTTCTTCAACTGCTACGGCTGGAACAAAACAAGGAGCCATTAGGGTAAATATTAACGGAACGGATCGCTGGATTAGATTTTACGATTCAGCAATATAGGAGTTTAAATGCCTCTTGTAGATATGCCTTTTCAACCTGGAGTAGACAAACAGGATACACCTACGGGTGCTGAAGGAAGATGGATTGATTCGGATAACATACGGTTTCGCTATGGTCTTCCGGAAAAGATTGGAGGATGGGAAAAGGTAACGAGTGACGCCCTTGTTGGCGCTGCACGTGGAATTCATGCATGGTCCTCACTGGATGGATCACCCTACACCTCAATAGGAACAAACAAGAAACTTTACGTTTATGTTGACAGTGAATGGGCCGATATCACACCGATCCGTGCTTCAGGAACTGGAAACATTACAAATTTTACTACAATAAATACATCAACAAACGTTGTTGTTCATGATACTGCGCATGGCGCAAGAGAAGGTGACTTTGTCACCATATCCGGAGTGTCAGGAACAGTTAATGGAATTATTGCGGCTAACCTTGAAGGAGAATTTGAGATTACCGCGTTAGGTGATACAGCATCGCCACCCACGGACCAAACCAATAAATACCAAGTAACAGCAAAGGCCGCGGCAACAAGCACAGGAGCTGCAGGCGAAACAGCTAACGCTGCTTATCAAATTAACACTGACCCTCCTGTATCCACAGCAGGATATGGATGGGGTGCAGGAACATGGGGTGCTAGCACCTGGGGAACTTCGCGTGCAGGATTAACAGGCGTGGAAGCCGTTCAATTGGATTCAGGGAAATGGTCACTCGATAACTGGGGGGAAGACATGATTGCCCAGCAGTTAAATGGTGGTCTTTATTACTGGGATACATCCGTTGGAACAGGGACACGTGCAACATCCACAACTGTATCAGCTGCTCCTACTAAAAGTTTATTTACTATTGTGTCCGGTACTGACCGACATGTAGTATGTTTTGGAACAGAGACTACCATAGGTAGTACAGGTACACAGGATAATATGTTTATTAGGTGGTGTGATCAAGAAAATGTTAATGATTGGACTCCTAGTACAACTAACACGGCTGGTTCACAAAGATTGACGGATGGTAGTTCATTAATATCCGCTAAGCGTTCACGTGGTGCGGTTCTTATCTGGAGTGATACAGCAATGTACCAGATGCAATTGGTTGGAGCACCTTTCACATTTGGTTTCTCTCAACTAGGCGCTAACTGTGGTGCTGCAGGATTAAATTCTACCATTGATGTCAATGGAACATCTTTCTGGATGGGAAAAGATTCCTTCTTTATGTTTGATGGTTCCGTGCAGAAATTAAGATGCGCAGTAGAGGATTATGTCTTTAAAGATATTTCAGAAGGTAGCCAACGTGATACTTTTGCCGCTAACAATGGTGAATTTAATGAAGTCACGTGGTTTTATCCATCATCCGGTTCTTCTGTTATTGATCGTTGCGTAACTTATAATTACGCGGATCAAGTATGGTATGTAGGAACCTTGGACAGATCTAGTTGGATTGATAAGGGAATTTATTCTTATCCATATGCAACAACATATGATTCAAGTGATACAGCCTCAACAATTAGCACAATTACAGGATTGACCGCAGGAAGAGCATACATGTACAGCCAGGAATTTGGCTCTAATGCAGAAGGGGCGGCGATAACAGCGTATGTAGAGTCAGGGGATTTTGTTATTCCACAGGCTGGGGAATATCTTATGTCAATAAAAAGATTCATCCCTGATTTCAAAAATTTAACAGGGACCGTAAATGTTACATTAAAATTTAGAGACTATCCTACATCAACACAAAAAACCATCGGACCTTTTGCCGTAACGACTTCAACGACTAAAGTTGATACACGCGCACGCGGACGACAGGGCGCACTTCGTGTAGAAAGTTCAGCGATAGATGACGCATGGCGTTTTGGCACATACCGTGCTGAAATTAGACAAGACGGGAGAAGATAATGGCACAGATTGCAATACCACGTTTACCACAAGCACCACTAGAATATGACCCTTCACAGATTAACCAGTTAATAAACACAATTGATTTATTAATACAAGTATTAAACACTTCCTATACACCGGAGCAATTACGCGCCGAAGAGGAAGCAATGATATGGTATTTAGGATAAATGGCTAACAGTTATAAAAAAGTTATGACAACGGTGACGACCACAGGGGATTCATCTGTCATTTATACAGTTCCTTCCGTGACTACCACCCTTGTCAAGACGGCGTGGGCATATAATAATTCTGGTGGATCAGCCATAATCACGCTTAAAGTTAATTCAACTGCGCTTAGTACCAATTCAGCAGTGGCTGATAAAGCCACGGAATCCTTCTTTTATTTGGCTTCCGGTGACATTGGAGTGCTTGAAGAAGGGGATACATTGAAGATTAATAACAGCGCACAGCCTGTGAATGTTTATCTGTCTATACTGGAGATTTCATAATGGTTGATAATAAAGAAAAAACTTGCTATAAGGAGAGATTATGCCTATAAAAGATGATGGAGTAGTAGAATACGTAGAGATCAACGGGGAGAAAGTTCCTAAGATTGTGGTCCCTGCCGAAATCACTATCACCAACACTGAAACAGGTAAGGAATACGGATCAGCGAAGGAAGCTGATGACGATGTTGCCGATCCTGCAACTGCCACAAAGTCAGAGCACATAAGACAAGACGTAGTAATTAAGGCAGCAATTCATGAAATTTTAAAAGGAGTTCCAGGGAAAGTATAATGGGTTGGCTAGACAAAGGTTTTAAAAACATAGTTAAAGGCGGAAAGGACCTACTATCAGGTCCAGCAGGAATCATGCTACTTAGTGCGGCAGCACCGTGGCTATCTGCCGGTTTAGGTGGAACGGGAATGATGGCTGGATTAAAAGGCGCCATGAATCCTACTCTTCTTAAAACATTAAGCTCACCATGGGTCAAGAACGCATTAACAAACGCGGCAATGCAAGGTGGAATCGCAACGCTTACAGGATCTAAACATCCATGGAAAGCAATGGGATATGCGGCGCTTGGATCAATGCCATTCACGGCACTTCAATCCGCACAGGCGGCTAGTGCTTTTAATAAAACAAATTCATTACTAGGTACTGAAGATGCAGCTAAATGGTATGACTTTGCCTTAGGAAATGATAAAATTATTCCAGGTGGAATGGACTATAAAGATATTGTGGGTGAAACTTTAGTTGATGACATTGGTTTTAAACCAACGAACGCTGAACTTGCTTCTGGTAATTATGAAGTTCCACAAATGAAATTAGGCTATTCTAAAGGCCCAGCAGGAGGACCATTAACAACTCAATTACCTGATACAACTTATAAAAATTTAGGTGACAGTATGTCTTACTTCACGAATCCAGGAGCTTCAAAAGCAGCTTTAACTAATCCTGGTTTATCAGGAGCGATGTCTGCTTTAACAGGAGACCTCGACTTAATGGCAACAGCCGTTCCACAAATTGCAGGAATGTATGGTGGAAGAATGACCGAGGAAGAGCAATGGCTTGCATCAAAAGAAAAACAAATAAGACTATGGGGATTCCAGCACGGAATTCCATACGAGGAAGCAAGGGAAATATGGAAAGACGGCTACCGTAATCCATACTACCAGACCAGAACACCACATGATTATGGTGACTTTAAGTGGTCAGGATCCGATGCATATGCGGGCAAGAACAAAGGCGGAAGCATACAGTACAAGGATGACTATACCGCAGGTGGAAGCGCCGTGGGCCCAGGAACTGGGACATCGGACGACATTCAGCCCGTGGCATTATCCAATGGTGAATTTGTTTTCACCGAGGAAGCGACAAACAATTTTCCAGGAGGGCCTGAAGGACTTTATTCACTGATGAATTCACTTGATCCCAATTCGGAACGACCAGAGGAGGCGAGAGTTTAATGGATACGGGTAATTATCCAACGGGAACAACCGTAGGAACACAGACAAGCGGAATGTCTCCGGAGATGGAGGCGAAATTTTTATGGTACTTGGACCAGGTTGTCGCGAACATGAATAAACCTCATGCCGGACAGGGTCCAATAAAACCACAGGAAGTTGTAGGATTTACGGATGCGCAAAACGAAGCAATGGAATCCGCCATGGATCCGGAAGGATGGAAGAAATATCTTAATCAATACCAGGGCCATGTAACAAAAGGAATTACTGATCAGTTTGATCAGACAATTAACCAAACCAACTTAGGTGCGGCGTCCCAAGGAGCTTTCGGGGGAGAGCGACAGCAACTGATGACGGGAATACTCGAGGGAGAAAAAGGACGAGCCGTAGGAGAATCACTCGCGGCAGGATACGGACAGGCACATGACATGTGGGGAAAAGGAATTGCCCGACAGATGGGTGTCGGTTCAGTACAGCAGCAACAGCAACAGCAACAATCTGATGCAAACTATCAATCGTACTTGCAAAACCGTATGGATCCGTGGCAACGCCTAGGATTTATTGGTGATGCATTTTCAGGAACGCCGTCTGGGCAAATGGCAATGACGATGGGGACCTCTCCCGTCAGCAATCCACTGTCGCAGGCATTGGGTGCTGGATTAGGAATAATGGGAGCAGGAATGGCATCGGGCTACATGACCTAGGAGGTACGGTGGTTACAGGAATAGCGAAACTTCTTTTACAACAATCTTTAAAACAGGGATCTAAACGGTTCGCGCAACCTTTGCGTGGAGCCTACAAAAACAATCCTTATTTTAAAAACTATGCAGACATGATGACTGGCCAACAAGGCTGGAAAAAAGGTGCAGCTTCATGGTATGGCACTGGACTCGCTATAGATGAAGTTTCTGATTTATTGCCGGAAAGAGTACAAGAAGAGACAATCATTACCGCAGAAGATTTGGCACCACCTGAATTTCCTAAAGATGGTCCAGTGGACATGCCACCGGAGGTAATTAAAAAACCAAAGGTTGTTCCTCTACCCAATAAAAAATTAACAGATAATGAAAAAATTCTTGAGGAAGAAAAACAATTAAAAAACGAAGCACTCTCGGCCAATGGAAACCAAGTTCAAAGTGACCAAGCGACAGTAGACGCCACAAACAATCCTAATTCAGCAACCATCGAAAGTGATTCCGTTAACCGCGTGAAGGCTTACAAGGATGTTGTTCGCCAGTTCCTAGGAACAGGCGATAAAGGAATGCAAATGCAGAAAGGTGCACTCCTTATGCAAGTGGGTGGCATGCTTATGGCAGGCAAGTCTGATGATCCAGGTGTCAAGGGATTTGTTGACATCATAGGACAGACGGCGATGCAAACTGCACCAATGTTATTCCAGATGGGTGTGGAGCAAGGAAAATCAGAAAGAGAAATAGGACAAGCCGCATTGCAAATGTACATGCAGGACGTACAGGATGACAGCAAACGTACGGGTGACTTTGTTGGTGTGTGGGCAAATGAATATGAAAGAACAGCGGACGGTGGAATTGCTTATAATGAATACACTGGTGCGCCTAAAGTAAAAAACAGAAGACTGGTGGGACAGTACCGTGCCAACAGCAATGAAATGAATTACTTCATGGACGAAAACAATACACTAGGAATTCCATTTTATACTTTCCAACCATCATCCGGCACAGCTGCGGGGATGGGTGGCATGTCAGCGCAGGGCGATACATCTTCCATGATGATAACGGATGCTGGTAAGGACGCAATGTTGCGTTCAGCGAACTATATTAACTCTGCTATTAATTCAATGGCGGACAGTATTCTTCCAATGATGATTGAGAATAAAGATCTCATTGGTGTAAGAGGATGGGCGACAAGAAAATTTGGACCATCAGCTTATGCTGCTACGGAAATAGCCAACGGGTTTAAGGCCGCCTTTGGACCTAATTCAGTTTCACAAATAACAGATGATGAATTTGTTGTTAACAGATCAAGTCAGCTTGGTGAATACTATGAATCACTTACACCAGGAAGCACTTTAGGAAATGAATATGATCAGGGTGATCCAGCAGGATTCGGAATGACATATGGTGTCCTTGAAAATGCAACTCCAGGAGAGTTTGAAGAAATTGGAGGGGAAGACCGCGCAGTATATGTAGATACAAAAGGAAAATATGGTGTGAAAGGTGGGCGTTACTTAACTCGTGGTTCACTAGAAAAAATGTTATTCGATCCTCGAAGAGGTGAGCTTCAAATATTTGAAACAACTCTTGGTTTAGCGCTCGCAAGAAAACGTCAGCCTACTGGACGTATGTTGGCAGACGTTCTTCGAAGATCATTTGAAGAAACACAAACGACAGATTTATTTGGAAGGGCTAACATGCCACAGGTTGTCATTGGTAACTACGTTAAACTTTATAAAGAATTATATGAAGGAATGTCTAGTCAACTTGATACGGCAGGATTTATTCCTAATGAAGAAGCACGTCAAAACCAATACCAAAAAGTCAGTGAATTATATACAATTCCAGGCGCACAAAACATGGCTAATGTATATTATGACTTGCGTAGAAATGATCCTTCCTATTCTACTTACAGTTTTGATATACCAGGACCAGGAATAGAATCATTCTCTTCTTTCATGGGGGGAAACACATCAGTTATAACCGCTGACACCCAGCAAACAAACAAAAACATTGGGGATGCTTTTGATTACTGGACTAACTTATTGGATCAATAATGGCAGATAGAATAAAACAATATCAACAAAGTGTCTTTGACACTATGCCCGCGGACCAAGGACCAGCGGATAAAAAATTTGTTGACACTTCGTCAACAGGCATACCTATTACACAAGCTCAAAAAATTATAGGACAGAATCAAAAGTGGGCAACGGATCTTCCGATTGCTCCTTTCCAAAAACTTGGAAATATGCTTCTGCCGGGACAGCCTTTTGGAAAAAGCAACCCGTGGTTGATGAGTCAGGAAGACAAAAAGATTCAAGAATCACGTGAAGTTAATTCTGCTGCTTACGTTAAAAGAAAAGAACAAGTGAGTGATCAACTTGCTACAATATTTGATAAGGCACAGAAAAGATATGAAGAAACAGGTGATACAAAGTATCAACAGATGGCCCTTCAAGCAAAGACTGACATCCTCGCAGCTTCAGGTTTAACTGATGCTGATTTCCTACCCGTAGGTGCTGATACGTACCAACTCTATGATGAGTTTGGTTTGTTTACAAACGAACCTAATCCTTATCCAATGGTTGAAGCAGGCATGTACTTCGGGGCAGGATTGAAAGGAAGTCTTTACGGATGGAATGGTGGACTGATTAAAAAATTTGCTAAAGGTGCAGGAAAAGGATTTGTTAAAGGAAAAGGTGGATGGTTAGGACGTGTTGCAAGCAGTGTTGTTCATGGCGCCGTTGCCGTGGGTGCAGCTGACTTTGGATATGAAATGATTCTGGATGCAATGGACCGTGCAGGGAAAGCGAAGGCTTTTCTTTCCATGCCAAAAGCACAAAGAAATAAAGTGGTTGATGATTCCATCTCACCATTTTTAGATCAAGTATTACAAGCGACGGTGGATCCTGTATTAGAAAATTTACCTGAGCGTTTGACGTTTGGTGATGAAGGAATTAACAGGCCAGAACTAGGAAGCTTTTCAGACCTTACTCCACACAGATTCAATCCTTTCAAAGCGGAAGGAAAACCTACACGTATCGCTAACGCAGTGGATGCGGCAATGGTAGATGCTGCCATTAGTACAGCTTTCTTTGGCATTCGACCGGCTTACATGGGCTTCAAGAAATTTGGTGGATGGTTAGGTGGCATGAAAACAACACCTCCAGGTGCAGCAAGTAGCATCTATAAAGGAAAGGACGCAGCAACAAAAGAATTGTATGAGGACTTTGGAACGGAAACAGGAGAAGAATTAGTGGCAGCTGAAAGAGCATTACAAAAATTTGATCCAGAAGAAGGTATGTTCATTGGAACAAAGGGGCGCGCAATCGTTCCGTGGGGTGGAAAAACTTTCCTCCCTGTAAAAGAAACAGTTCAAATGAATATTCCATTCATTGGAAAAGCATTAACACGCTTGACAAATTCAAAGGCATTCAACTGGCTAGGGCCTAAATCCAACAGGTCAGATGAGTGGTTACCACCACTGGAAACAATTCCAGGAACAACTCTTCCACGATTTGCTGTATCAGGTCGACCATACATGGATGTTTATATTGCGATGATGTCGCGTGTACCATTTGTTGGTAGACCAATCCAAGCAACACTACAAGTAGCAGGTGAAGCACAAAAAATAAGAATGATGGAAATGGTTGGTCGCTTTGCACCGTATGTACAAACAGCGGAAATGGGGGTGGACTATATTAAACTCGCTACCAAGCAGGCGGAAGGATTTAGGAAAGTGGCGCAGCAATATGATCAACAAATTTTAGACGCTGCAAAATCAGCAGGTGCGATTGTTGATGATGCATCACTGGTTCAAACAGCAAAAAACATTGTCTTTAACAATCAAAAAAGAGGAGCGTTAAATTCTGAATTTTCAAACTTCTTACAGAAAAATATTCTCAAGCCACCGGAAGGATGGACACCGGGCACAACTCTCTTGACACCAGGAAAAAGAACCGTGGGTGACATGTACAAATTAAAACGTCTCATGGATAGTGGCTATCAACGATGGTCTAAGAGTCCAGAGGTTGGATCAATTCATGATGATATTAATTCAATCTATAAAGCATTCGAGACGGACATTGGAAGTCTGAACAACACACCTTTCTCCAATGTGACTAAACTGTGGACGGAATATGAAAATTTCCTTTCCAAAGGAATGCTTATCTGGGGAACAGATGCAGGCAAGCAGTTAGGAAACGTTAAAAGATTTGGATGGAACGTGGCCCTTGAGACACCACAGAAAGCAACGGACATGTCCAAGAACTTATGGAATACGTTAGCGAAATCAACTGACACAGGTGCTTTCGTTGAAAGCAACCTTACGGCATTAAGAAACATCGTGGGTGATAAAGCCTACAACAAAGGACTAGGACACTACCTTGCCAATACTTTTAAAAACTCAATGAAGAATGTGGAAGGCATTGAATACTTTGATTCAAAGGTTATCAGTAAAGCCCTAGGAATAGGACAAGCTGGATCCCCTCTTCAAACACTTTTCAAAAAGGCATTACCTGGCCCAACAGTAACAGAATTTAAAATATTTAATCCTAAGACACGACAAATGGAAAATTGGTATGATGATTTGTGGGGTAAGATTGATCCAAGCATTCCAAAAGATCAGATCAAGGCTTACAACAGTCGTCTTCCTACGTACAAGGATTTTGAAAACCTATCAAAGGTTCTCGATCGAACGTTCAAGCATGGCATGCCATCAATGAGCACATTCCTTGCACGTTCAGCCGTGCTCCAAGGACCAGGAGGTGCGCTTAAGTCAAGTTCACCAATGGGAAATGTAGTGGCGGCGTTAGGAACCGCAGCTGCGGCACAGAGTAGTGCACTGCTGGCATTAGTTCCTTTCTTTGGCATGCGTTTTGCCGGTAGAGTTTTTGCATCCCCTATTACAATGCGTAACTGGACCAATGCAATGGATGATACACTTCCAACACAGATTAGGGTTCGAAACATGTTGCGTTTGTTCCAGGAAATGCCTGATGAATATGAAGAATGGACTGCAACAATACAGGACATGGAAGAAGCCAACAGGAATCAAAACTTAAGAAACCAAAACAAAAATTCAATCAAGGATATTGCTGATACCATTATGAATCAGGCACCCCAAGTACTACAGAATGTGGACCAAATGACACCGGAGGTTTTAAAAAGACCTATTGGTGACTCACTGGGCATTACAGGACGAGAACAGCCAGCTCCTCCAGTTGAATATGATGACAGTAGTTATTCCACAGGACAGACAACAGGTTCATCCATCACGAACAGTAGTGTAATGAATTCACAGGCTGCGGGACAACTATACGCAGGTAATACTGATGCGGCACTAGCAAGTCAGTACGGAGGAATGAATCAAGGTGGAGTTGTAAGCGACCTCAACCCAGTGATGGGGAATGACGGAAAGTTTACGGCACCACAAAAAGGAATACAGGACAATCCTTTCCTTAAACAAGCGAAGGATAAGGGAGTTATATAATGGTAGACGATATACAAAAACATCAAACAATTTTTCCTAGTTCAAATCCTTGGCAATCAGCTGAAGGATATAATTTACCTACTAATGTAGAAAAAGAGTTTAATAAATTTCAGGTACGAGCTAATGAACCTGTCGCAAGAGACCTTGAAAATTATGTTTTTGATTATAGGAATAAACAAGGACTTTATCCAATGAACATAGATAGTGTTCCTATAATGGGAGGAGGATGGAAAGTTTCAGACAGAAATTTAAGAAAAATACAACCTAATATAAATGCAGGAATTCCGGCAACCAACCAGGGATACAAGGTGATGAATGCAGGACTTTTTGATGATCCAACAGCCGATGGTGGTTGGATAGATCGTTTAAGTAGATGGTGGTATGGTGATGATGATCCTGAAAATGATTTTCAAGAAAATCCACCTTACGATCCAGATAATCCTAATCATTTTATGGTACCGGAAGAAAATCCACCTTACGATCCAGATAATCCTAATCATTTTATGGTACCGGAGGGTATGGATCCTGAATTATTTGAACCAGGTATAGAAACTTTGCAAGCAGGCATGAATGATTCATTACAAAGCCTTCAATATGATATAGATCAATTAGATCCAGACAGTCCAAATTATGATGACATGTTAGAATTACTTAACTCGGACATAGATATGAAATATCCATGGGCGCAAATGGCTGGCTTAACTCAAACATGGCAAGATATAGTAGATAGAACAGGTAGTGAGGATTTAGCTAATCAATGGTTAGCAACACAACAAGCAAACCGTGGTGGCATAATAGGACTAATTTAATGGAAGGAGAAAAAATGACACAAAACCGTGAAGATATTATTAAGATCGACGGTGAATTAAAATTGATTAACCAGAAGCTGGACAATCATATTCATCATCTTTCTGAAAAGATTGATACAATCTTCAAGATTGTGTGGACAGTCTCATTCGGAGTGCTGGGTTTAATTCTCAAGGCTTTTTATACGGCGATGATGTAATGAACTACGATAAATTATTAGAATCAGTTAAGAAACACGAAGGTTTCAGGGACACCGTGTACTTAGATACCCTTTCAAAAAGAACCGTGGGCTACGGCCACCTCTGCGTGGAAGACCATTGGGAGGACGGAAAAAAATATGACAAGGAATATTTAGAAGATATACTAGAAAAAGATTTACAGTCAGCAATTGATCAGACACACGACATGTGTTCACAGCTAAAGATTTCAGATGATGCAAAAACTATAATCTGTGAAATGATTTTTCAGCTTGGGGGGAGAGGAGTTTCCAAGTTTAGAAAAATGTGGCTGGCGCTTCAAGAGGATCCACCAAATTATTTTGAAGCGCACGTCCAAATGCTGGATTCAAAATGGGCCAAACAGACATCTGCGCGCGCCCATGAGATGGCAGAACAAATGCAGAACGCAGGATAGGTCATGGCAAATTATTTTACAAGATTTGATGGAAAGGCTGGACTTGATACTGAGCGATTGAAAGAAATATATGATTATTTAAGTCAACTTCAAGCACCGTGGGGATTTATTAATCCCTCAATAATGAGGGATCCTTACGATTCTTCGCAATGGGACTCTCAATTGGTAAAAAATCCAGAATCCCCAGCAGGTATTCTACCCTCTCAAAATGTTATGGAAAATCCTGATTATTCTTACATACCAGTAGGACAAGCGACTCATACACCGCAGTGGTCGGAAAATATGGGTGAATTAGAACTTATAGATTGGAGGAGAAAAGAATTAGAGGATTTTTGGGGTGGTGAAAAAACTCCAGAAGAAATAGATACAGCGATGGATAGATTTGAAAAAAAAGCTTTTGGTGATTCAGGCCCACATGAAAAAATTACACCTGTAAATATGCAAGGCGAAACTATACCTTTAATGGATCTTTATGCACAAGATAATCCTGAACTTAGATTAGGTGGAAATTTTTTTCCGAACAAAGGATATCCTCAAGTATCACTTGATTTTTTAAAAGAATATATTGATTCAGGAAATATCATTGACTACATAGATTATGAGGGTGCTGCTGGTTTGTACCACGGAAAATTTTATGACAACCCATATGGCATTGGCATTGATCCAGATTATACGGAAGCAGGAGGATCTAATTTTGCGACTGAAGCGGAAATACTAGGACATGAAGGAACACACGGCGCAGTTGAAAATTATCATAATATGTTCGGAGACGCCCCTCATCCTTACGCATATTTAAAAGAAGGAGAAAAATATGATAAATATAAACGTCTTCCTTATTTTAATATTCAACATCAACCAAGTACTCATTTTTCTACAGCTCATCCTTTTCATCCAGCAATGCACACAATTGATGAAACATTTTTCAATGCCCCAGGCCAGCCAGAAACAAAATTAAACAGAGTTAATGCCATTAACAAAGCACAAATGGAAAATGCTAATTATATAATGAATTATTCTAAACAAAAAGATAACCAAGCAAATTTACAAAATTGGCAAGATTGGAATGACGTGCACTCCGATCAATATGGTGGTGCTGGAGAACATAAAGGACCCGTGGGACAAAAAATTCACACTGGAACGACATATGGACCAGCTGGAATGGGAAATCCAAATTTTAACCGTGGCGGAATCGCCTCACTGAGATAGATATGTACGGAATATTAAGTCAACTAGCTAAAAAAATGGGACGCCCAGCAATGAAGCGTGTCCTTAATATTATTAAACAATACCCAGAAGCACGTCCTGTTAGAAATTTAAAAAATTTAGATGCCCCATCGTCGTGGTATAAAGGTGGTGGAAAAGAAGGAACTGGAGGGTTTAGTGATGATTCACGTCTTGGCATTGCGGAACATTTAGCGGAAGGCTCATCACGTTGGCTGGATCCACATCCAGGGACCTTCATGAATTACGTACGCGGAAAGGTGGACAATGACCCGCAAAGATTTAAAAAAGTTTCGGATTTCTTCCGTGCCAATCCAGAGAAAAGAAAAACAATGGATGACTGGTACCAGGAGATGGGATCCGAAGGATGGTGGGGTCGAAGTTTCCTTGACGACATGATTGATGAAGCGGAAACAACGGCGATGTCCCTTGAGGACCGTGCAGCTGCGGAGCTATCACGCGTGGGAAAAAAACCCTATTCAACATCAGGAATCAACCGTTACCTAACCAAAGAGTATAAAGATTTACTTGGTGAGTAAACTGTGCTATAATGCACCGTGCAAATAATTAAGAAATATAATTACGCAGAACTTACACGACAGGATGGAGATGCAAGGTTATACCTTACACCCGATGGTGAAAGCTTACCGTCCGTTACAACTGTTTTAAATAAAACAAAAGATAAAGCGTTTTTAA
>Ga0255047_10001626_pt1 | contig 15943 bp, 18 predicted proteins | sample JV7_2_1_MG_FD_183640 | JGI IMG/M metagenome (GOLD analysis project Ga0255047, IMG submission 183640) | Seawater microbial communities from Jervis Inlet, British Columbia, Canada - JV7_2_1 | ecosystem: Environmental > Aquatic > Marine > Inlet | place: Canada: British Columbia | collected 2016-10-06
AGCGGATCGATGTCCCGCCCTGAAGGAAGCGTACTGGTTTATGGCAGTTGCCTTCGACGAAATGAACGGCCCGGGCGGTGCCCTTCGCTCCGCCTATCACGAACTGTCCCTCTGGCTGAAGGAGACTCCTCCCGACGCGCTGGAATACCGGCGTCAGGAAGCCGAGTTGCTGTTCCGCCGGATCGGCATCACCTTCGCGGTCTACGGCGAGGCCGAGTCTACCGAGCGGCTGATCCCCTTCGATGTGATCCCCCGCATCCTGTCGGGCAAGGAATGGACGACGCTGGAAAAGGGACTGAAGCAGCGCGTCAAGGCGCTCAACATGTTCCTGAGCGACATCTATCACAGCCGCGACATCCTCCGCGCCAGGATCATTCCCGACGATCTGATTTTCCAGAACCCGGTGTTTCGGCCGGAGATGAACGGACAGGACGTCCCGCACGACGTCTATGTCCACATCGCCGGCATCGACATCGTGCGCGTCGATTCCGATAACTTCTATGTGCTGGAAGACAACGCCCGCACCCCGTCCGGCGTGTCCTACATGCTGGAAAACCGCGAAATCATGATGCGGCTGTTTCCGGACCTGTTCGCGCGGCACCGCGTGGCGCCGGTCGAGAACTATCCCGACGAACTGCTGGCGGCGCTGCGCTCGGTCGCGCCCCTGACCTCGAAGGCCGAACCGACCGTCGCGCTGCTGACGCCCGGCATCTACAACTCGGCCTATTACGAACATTCGTTTCTGGCCGACAAGCTCGGCGTCGAACTGGTCGAGGGCCGCGACCTCATCGTCAAGAACGACGAAGTGTTCATGCGCACGACCGAGGGGCTCAAACGCGTCGATGTGATCTACCGCCGCGTCGACGATGACTTTCTCGACCCCCTGACCTTCCGCCCCGATTCCGTGCTCGGCGTCCCGGGCCTGATGTCGGCCTACATGGCCGGCAACATCACGCTGGCCAACGCTGTCGGCACCGGGATCGCCGACGACAAGGCCGTCTACAGCTACATGCCGGACATCGTGAAGTTCTATCTCGGCGAAGAGCCGGTCCTGAAGAACGTCCCGACCTACCGCTGCCGCGAGGCGGATGATCTGAAATACGTGCTCGACAACCTGAAGGACCTCGTCGTCAAGGAAGTGCACGGCTCGGGCGGCTACGGGATGCTGATCGGTCCCGCCTCGACCACGGAGGCAATCGAAGCCTTCCGCGCCAAGCTGCTGAAGGAGCCGGAAGGCTTCATCGCCCAGCCGACGCTGGCGCTGTCCACCTGTCCGACCTGCACCGCATCGGGACTCGCACCGCGTCACGTCGATCTGCGGCCGTTCGTGCTGACCGGCAAGGATCACGTCACCGTGGTGCCCGGCGGGTTGACGCGCGTGGCGCTGAAGGAAGGTTCGCTCGTGGTCAATTCAAGCCAGGGCGGCGGCACCAAAGACACCTGGATACTCGAATGAGCGACGCTTTCACTTTTCACGTGCGCGAGTTCGCATGCTGCGCATTCCGCCCTCTGCTCCCCTCCCCCTTGTGGGGAGGGGTCGGGGGTGGGGGTACGATGCGAACAGAACTCTCGCTTTATCCCCCCTCCCCAACCCTCCCCCGCAAGGGGGGAGGGAGAGAAAACTGACGCATGCTGTCGCGCACCGCAGAAAGTCTCTACTGGCTGGCCCGCTACGTCGAACGCGCGGAATATCTCGCGCGCACCATCGAGGCGACCTTGCGCGCCACCGCGCTGCCCGATGCCTATGTCGGCAAGAGCAACGAATGGGAATCCGCCCTGCTCACCGCCGGCATCGACGACATCTTCTACAAGTTTCACGACGAAGCCAACGAACGCACCGTGGTCGACTTCCTGTCGTTCTCGCTCGACAATCCCTCCTCGATCCGCAACTGCATCGAGAACGCGCGGCTGAATTCACGCTCGGTCCGCACCGCGCTGACCTCTGAGATGTGGGACACCATCAACGGCGCATGGATCGAATTGCACGCGGCATGGCCCAAGGGCGCGAAGACCCGCGAGGAGCTGACGAAATTTCTCCGCTTCGTGCAGGAAACATCGCTGCGGTTCGACGGCTCGGCCTACCGGACCATGCTGCGCAACGACGCCTACTGGTTCTCGCGGCTCGGCCTGCATCTGGAACGCGCCGACAACACCGCGCGCATCCTCGACGTGAAGTATCACGTACTGCTGCCCGAGGAAGAGCATGTCGGCGGCCCGCTCGATTACTATCAGTGGACCTCCATCCTGCGTTCGGTGTCGGCGCTCACCGCCTACCACTGGGTCTATCGCGAAACGCTGAAGCCGTGGCTGATCGCCGATCTTCTGATCCTGAATGAATCGCTGCCGCGCTCGCTGGCGAGCTGCTACGGCAATCTGGTGCGCAATCTCGACCAGATCGGCGTCGCCTATGGCCGGCAAGGCGCGGCGCAGCGCCATGCGCGCGGTGTCCGCAACCGGCTGGAACATGCGCACATGGATGACCTGTTCCAGCGCGGCCTGCACGAATTCATTCAGGAATTCATTGCGGACAACGCCCGTCTGGGCGATACCATCTCAAGACAATATCTGATCTAAATGCGCCCAATCCAGCGCTTCACTCCGTCATTGCGAGGAGCACTTGCGACGAAGCAATCCAGTCTCTAACTGGTCCGAAACTGGATTGCTTCGCTTCGCTCGCAATGACGGCAAAAAATCAACGACATAGCAATGCGCCTGAAGATTTCCCACTCCACGACATATCGCTATGAGCCGCCCGCCACCGGCGTGATCCAGATTTTGCGTATGACGCCTGGCAGCCATGACGGACAATACGTCGCCGACTGGCAGATCGACGTCTCCACCGATTCACGCCTCGACGTGCATCAGGATGCATTCGGCAACGTCACCCACGTGCTGACCCACGGCGCGCTGTCGGACCTGACCATCCATGTCGAAGGCCTGATCGAGACTCATGATACCGGCGGCGTGCTGCGCGGCACCGACGAGCGGTTTCCGCCGAGCCTGTTCCTGCGCGCCACCCCGCTGACCGAGGTCAACGCCGCGATGGCGAAGTTCGCCAGCGATCTTTACACCGAAGCGGCCGGCGACACGCTGGGCTTTCTTCATGCGCTGATGCTTCAGATCAACGATCACATGACGTTCGATACCGATCCGACCCACGCCGGAACATCCGCGACGGAAGCCTTTGCGCTCAAGCGCGGCGTTTGTCAGGACTATGCGCACATCTTTATCGCCTGTGCGCGCAGCGCCGGCGTGCCTGCCCGTTACGTTTCGGGGCATCTGCTGCGCTCCGACGGCATGGTCGCGCAGGAGGCGGGACACGCATGGGCGGAAGCTTACGTCGAACGGCTCGGCTGGGTCGGGTTCGACGCCGCCAACGCCATCTGCACCACCGAAGGTCACGTCCGGGTCGCGGTCGGTCTCGATTACCTGAGCGCCGCTCCGGCGCGCGGCACCCGCTACGGCGGCGGCACCGAGACGCTGGAAGTCGCGGTCAGGGTCGATCAGGCCGGACGACAGAGCCAGAGCTGATTTTTACAGTTTTATTGCGAGTTGCCCCGCATCCCTCCCCCGCGTAGAAATGCGCGGTCGGGAGAGTGGAATGACTTATTGCTGCGGAATCCTCGTTCGTGACGGTCTTGTGATGATGGCCGATACCCGCACCAATGCGGGGCTCGACAACATCTCCACCTTCCGCAAGCTGCATATCTTCAAGGATCCCGGCGAACGCATCATGGCGATTGCGACCGCGGGCAACCTCGCCATCACACAGTCGGTGATCTCGACCCTGAATGAAGGGTTGGAAAATCCGGAGACCGGCGAGCGCGAAACGCTGATGAACGCGCCGACGATGTTTCAGGCGGCGCAGCGCATCGGCCGCGCCATCCGGAGCGTTCATGCGCTCGAAGGCAGCGCGCTGCGCGCCGAGGACATTTCCTTCGACGTGTCGTTCCTGTTCGGCGGCCAGATCAAGGGCGCGCGGATGCGGCTGTTCATGATCTACACCGCCGGCAACTTCATCGAATGCACCACCGACACGCCCTACCTGCAGATCGGCGAGCACAAATACGGCAAGCCGGTGCTCGACCGCGCGATCTCGTATGACGTCGATCTGTACGACGCGCTCAAGGTCGGGCTGGTGTCGATGGATTCGACCATGCGTTCCAATCTCGGCGTCGGCATGCCGATCGACATTCTGCTGGTGCGTCCCGATGCTCTCGACGCCGAACTGAATTACCGCATCGAGGCCGGCGAACCGTATTTCCACGATCTGCGCTCGCGCTGGTCCGCCGCCTTGCGCGCCGCGCACCAGAGCATCCCGCGCCCACCCTACGGAAATGTGAAATAGAGAAATCACAGATGGGTTGTTGCCAAAAAATGATGTCGTCCCCGCCTTCGCGGGGACGACACCGCAATGATTCAAGAAGAACTACGAAAACAAAAAAGGGAGAGAACAGATGAAAGTCGCGATCGTCACCGGTGCCGGTTCTGGAATTGGACGCGCCTCCTCGCTAGCGCTGATGAAGGCCGGCTTCGCGGTGGTGCTGGCCGGGCGCCGCAAGGACGCGCTGGAAGAAACCGCAAAGGCCGGCAAGGATCTCGGCAAAAGCCTCGTGGTGCCGAGCGACATGACCGATCCCGCGTCGATCGCCGCGCTGTTCGCCAAAACGATGGAAGTGTTCGGCCGTCTCGATGTGCTGTTCAACAATGCCGGCGTCGGCACGCCGCCGGTGCCGCTGGAGGACATCAGCCTGCAGCAGTGGCAGACCACGGTGGCCACAAACCTCACCGCGCCGTTCCTTTGCACGCAGCATGCATTCCGCATCATGAAGGACCAGACGCCGCGCGGCGGCCGCATTATCAATAACGGCTCGATCTCGGCTTACGCGCCACGCCCGTTCTCATCGCCCTACACCTCGACCAAGCACGCGATCTCAGGCCTCACCCGCGCCACCGCGCTTGACGGCCGCGCCTATGACATCGCCTGCGGCCAGATCGATATCGGCAATGCCGCGACCGAGATGACCGAGCGCATGACCGGCGGCGTGCTGCAGCCGCGCGGCGATACCATGGTCGAGCCGCGCATGGATGTGCAGAACGTCGCCGACGCCATCGTGTTCATGGCGACGCGCTCGCTCGACGCCAACGCGCTGTTCCTCAACATCATGGCGACCAAGATGCCGTTCGTCGGACGGGGGTAAGATGAAAACGCGTCAGCGGTTCAATTCCGCTGACGCAAATTCCGCGACACGCAGGTCGACGTCAGCGGGATCACCATCGTCCAGGTACCAGGCCGCAGACAGTCCCGTCCACGCGAGAATCCAGCGCAGCATCCGCGTCCGCTCGATGTTCGCGGCATCCGTCACAATCTCCAGCCGCCGCGCAAACCGCTCCGGGATTGTCGCGACAGGCCACTGCGGATGATCGAGGTCCGGATTGGTGAAGATGTTCGCGTAGTCGAACGCGCGTTCTCCGATGATGTGCTTGGGATCGATAGCAAGCCACCCGCGCTGACCGAAATCCAGCACATTATTATGGTGCAGGTCGCCATGCAGAACGCAGACATCGCGCGGTTCGGCCAGCAGCATTCGCGCGGCTTCCGCGGATTTCGTAAGAATGCCGCCGTGCTTTGCCACAGCGGGTTCGAGATCGCGAAACCATTGTACCAGCGGCAAGAGATCTGGCGGCGGATTTGACCGATGCCCATGCAGTCGCGCGGCGACGGTGCAGAGAATCGCGCAGGCCTCGTCGTCGCGTCCCGTGCGGGACATCACGGCGAGCGACGCCGGGCCTTCCGCGCGTTCGAGCAGAACGGCAACGCCGTCGCGGGCCAGCACCCGCGCCGCCCCCTCGCCGTTCCACCACTGCATCACCGAACCGCCGATCCGCTCGTCGTCGTGATCGGCAATTTTCAGCATCGCTGCCGCGCCGTTTTGCCGGACCGGCAACAGGACGCGCGCGTTATGAGGGGAGCACCGTCGGGAATCAGATTCCAGGCGCGAAGGTATTGATCGAACATCGCCGATACTTACGACATGGGATGCGGGTTCGCACGTCCCTGCGGCAATCGGACGTATCGCGTTCTACGCGGTCAATTCGACCGTTTCGAAATCCGCCGGCAAGATCACTTCCAGCAATTCGCAATCGTCCGAGTAGTCGCGGATCAGATGTTTGATACGCGGCGGCTGCGTCCAGCAACTGCCTTCGCGCATCAAGATCTCGCCCTGACCTTCGAGATAGGTCTTCACCCAGCCTTTAAGCACATAGACCATCTGAAACTCGACGCCGTGGAAATGCAGCTTCGAGACTTCCTTCGGATCGCACGGTCCGATCAGGCGGATCACATGCGCCCGCGCCAGACCGTGGGTGCCCTTCGCGATCCCAAGATCACGATATTCGGCATAGGCCCTCAGGCCGTCGGCCTTGAAATCGTCTTCGCGATGATGACTGACCACGAAGCGCTGCTTCGGGCGCGCTGGTTTTGGCGCTGCGCGTCGCGCGGCCGATGCACGCGGCTTGCCCGGCTTGGCCTTGGTGCGGGATGTGGATACGGCGGCCTTCTTGCGCTGCGTGGACTTTTTCAGCGCAACGGATCGCGCCGCTGATTTCGCCTTTGCAGACTTCGCTTTCGCCGATTTTGTTTTAGCCGATTTTGTTTTAGCCGATTTTGTTGTGGCCGATCTTGTTGTGGCCATGCGCGGCCTCCCTGTCTTGACCCGCCGCATGTGTCGCAGCGTGGCCCGGGAAGACTAGCCATTGCCCGCCGCGCGGACAATGCGCACCGGCAAGCCCTTCGAAAAATCCAGCGCGTCTAGTGCAGCCGGAACATGCCGTCGATCGCCTTGATCTCCGCCGGCTTGATCAGCTTGGAATGCGCGACGGTCACCGAGACCAGCGGCCCTTCCAGCTTGTTCTGCCAGAACGTCAGGAAATCCTGCAGCGCCGGAAATTTCGGGAACAGGTCGTAGTTCTGCCAGACGTAGGATTGCAGCAGCCAGCGGTGATCGGGGCGCCGGTAGAGAATTTCGGCCGTCGTCAGGCCGTATCCGGCGAGTTGCCGCTTGAAGTCCTCAGAGACAGCGCCTTGAGGAACGGTAGCATTCGGGACCATCAGAACCTCCTTAGAGCGTTTTCCGACGAGGTGGCCTTCCGGCTCGTCGTAGAAAACGCGACCAACAAAGATGTTCGGAGGCGATCGGCAAATATCGTGGCAACCGGTTTTGTCGAACGCGCTCGCACCCACTTTCGGGAGCATTTTCTGGCGGCGAACCGGACGTCCACTTCGCCGGAAAAGGCTCTGTTGAGCGCGAAAGTCGCGAACCGGATTCCACGTCGCGAACAAACGCGCTGTCTGAGAATCTGACGCAATACGAAGCTTCATCACAAGCTTAAATGTTAAATAAAGTGTTGCCTTTCAAGGCACTAGCAGCATGACACCGCGACTGCTGACAAAGGCGCTGCTGACAGCGCGCCGCGCCCGTGCGAGTCTCGCTTCTCGTTAATACGGAGCGGGGTCATGAGCCGTTTCACCGGCGAACTCACCATCACGCAGCTTGATGTCGATTACCGGACGTGGCGACTTGAACAGCCGCTGGTCTACGAGGTCGGCGAGGAAAACTCCGGCCACGTCATCGAGGTGCACAAGCTGTTCGAGACCGACGGCGCATCGATCCCGCGTCTCTTCCAGTCGTTCCTGCCGACGTGGGGCCGCTACAGCCGCGCCGCCGTGGTCCACGACTACCTCTATAACGAGCTGCGACCCGGCACGCAGCCGCACCCGGAGGCGCCGACGAGACAACGCGCCGATGCGATCTTTTACGAAGCGATGGAAGTGTCCGGCGTCGGCTTTTTCACCCGATGGATCATGTGGGCGGCGGTGCGCACCTTTGGATTCCTGGCGTTGCAGGCGGCCCGCGCCATGGCCTGGAAAAACGACAAGCCGATGCCGGCCGAGGTCGCGCCCCGGGCGGAGCTGGACATTGTCAGCAAGCGCAGGCGAGAGGCCGGGAAGCTCCCACCTCAGCCTCCGTCGCCACCGCCCGGAAACGGGCCGCCCCCGCATTAACGATCCCGCAAAAATTGGCAGCCGCCCCGTCAGACTGCCAATTTTTCTGCTACAGACCCTTGCCCGGCGTCCGCCATGGGCCTATGTCCGATACAGTCCTTGGTAGCACTCGCTCACCAAGACTGCTAATTCGCAAAACCAAGCATTATCAATACATTAGGAGGACTGCATGAAATTCCGTCCGCTTCACGACCGCGTCGTGGTCAAGCGTATCGACGCCGAAGAGAAGACTGCTGGCGGCATCATCATTCCGGACAGCGCCAAAGAGAAGCCCTCGCAGGGCGAGATTCTCTCGGTTGGACCGGGCGGCCGCGACGAGGCCGGCAAGCTGATCCCGATCGACCTGAAGGTCGGCGACATCGTCCTGTTCGGCAAGTGGTCCGGCACCGAGGTCAAGATCGACGGCCAGGAAGTCCTGATCATGAAGGAAAGCGACATCATGGGCGTCATCACCGACACCTCGTCGTCGAAGAAGAAGGCCGCTTAAGAGCGCCCTCTCTGATCTGAAATTCCAAATCTTCCTGAAATCTCGAGGAAATCCAATATGTCAGCCAAAGAAGTCAAATTCGGCGTTGAAGCCCGCGACAAGATGTTGCGCGGCGTCGACATCCTCGCCAACGCCGTCAAGGTGACGCTCGGTCCGAAGGGCCGCAACGTCGTCCTCGACAAGTCGTTCGGCGCTCCGCGCATCACCAAGGACGGCGTCACCGTCGCCAAGGACATCGAACTTGAAGACAAGTTCGAGAACATGGGCGCGCAGATGGTCCGTGAAGTGGCCTCGAAGTCGGCGGACGCTGCCGGCGACGGCACCACCACCGCGACCGTTCTGGCCGCAGCCATTGTCAAGGAAGGCGCCAAGGCAGTTGCCGCCGGCATGAACCCGATGGATCTGAAGCGCGGTATCGACCTCGCGGTCGAAGCGGTCGTTGCAGACCTCGTCAAGAACTCCAAGAAGGTCACCTCGAACGAGGAAATCGCCCAGGTCGGCACCATCTCGGCCAACGGCGACGCCGAAATCGGCAAGTTCCTCGCCGACGCGATGAAGAAGGTCGGCAACGAGGGCGTCATCACGGTTGAAGAAGCCAAGTCGCTCGAGACCGAACTGGACGTCGTCGAAGGCATGCAGTTCGACCGCGGCTACATCTCCCCCTACTTCGTCACCAACGCCGACAAGATGCGCGTTGAATTCGACGACGCCTACATCCTCATCAACGAGAAGAAGCTCTCCTCGCTGAACGAACTGCTTCCGCTGCTGGAAGCCGTCGTGCAGACCGGCAAGCCGCTCGTCATCGTTGCTGAAGACGTCGAAGGCGAAGCTCTCGCCACCCTCGTCGTCAACCGTCTCCGCGGCGGCCTCAAGGTTGCCGCTGTGAAGGCTCCGGGCTTCGGCGACCGCCGCAAGGCCATGCTGCAGGACATCGCGATCCTGACCGGCGGCCAGGCGATCTCGGAAGACCTCGGCATCAAGCTTGAAAACGTGACCCTGCAGATGCTGGGCCGCGCCAAGAAGGTGATGATCGACAAGGAAAACACCACCATCGTCAACGGCGCCGGCAAGAAGGCCGACATCGAGGCGCGCGTGAACCAGATCAAGGCGCAGATCGAAGAGACCACTTCGGACTACGACCGCGAGAAGCTCCAGGAACGTCTGGCCAAGCTCGCAGGCGGCGTCGCGGTGATCCGCGTCGGCGGCGCGACCGAGGTTGAGGTGAAGGAGCGCAAGGACCGCGTTGATGACGCGATGCATGCGACCCGTGCGGCGGTTGAAGAAGGCATCGTGCCGGGCGGCGGCGTCGCCCTGCTGCGCGCTTCCGAGCAGCTCAAGCGCATCAAGACCGCGAACGACGACCAGAAGACCGGCGTCGAGATCGTCCGCAAGGCGCTCTCCGCTCCGGCCCGCCAGATCGCCATCAACGCAGGCGAAGACGGCTCGGTCATCGTCGGCAAGGTGCTCGAGAAGGAGCAGTATTCCTACGGCTTCGACTCGCAGAACGGCGAATACGGCAACCTCGTCTCCAAGGGCATCATCGACCCGACCAAGGTCGTTCGTGCGGCGATCCAGAACGCAGCTTCGGTTGCGGCTCTCCTGATCACCACCGAAGCCATGATCGCCGAAGTCCCCAAGAAGGGCGGCGCAGGCGGCGGCGGCATGCCTCCGGGCGGCGGCATGGGCGGCATGGACTTCTGATCCAGCCACTCAGGCAGTTACGAATACCAAGGGCGCGGTGCAAACCGCGCCCTTTTTGTTTGCCCGGCTTCGTCATTCCGGGCGCGTTGCAGCGCCATCAGCGCGTTTACGCGCGTCTTCGACGCGCTATGACGGTGGGAATCTCGCTCGCAACACGATGCAAAACCCCGGCACCAGGGTCGGGCTTGTTGTCCGACCGCAATTACCTGAGTGCGATCACCGGCTCCTGCAACGAACTTATCGGAATGTTGACGTGGCAAATGAGACCGGCCGGATCGAAGATCAGCCGCGCCTCGCCGTGAAGCTGGCCGGGCAGCGCCTGCTCGATGAACCGGCTGCCGAAACTCTTCTGCTTCGGCTCGACAACAGCCGGACCGCCGCTTTCCTTCCACTCGAGATTGAAGCGCTCCGCCCCGTCATCAACCGACCACGTGATCGAGACGCGGCCGCCGGGCACCGACAGCGCGCCGTATTTCAGCGCGTTGGTGCTGAGTTCGTGGATCACCATCGACAGCCCGACGGCGGGTCCCGACGACACGGCGATGTTCTCGCCGGTGATCGTGAACTGCGCCAGCCCTTCGGTCTGGAACGCGAGGATCGCGTTTTCGATCAGCGTCCGGCAGCCCGCCCCGGTCCAGCTCTCGCGAATGAGAAGATCGTGGGAAATCCCGAGTGCGGCCAGGCGGCTGGCGATGGTTTTCTCCGCCGCCTCGATGCTGGTCGCGCCGCGCAGGCTTTGCGAGGCGATCGCGGAGGCAATCGCCAGCATATTCTTCACCCGGTGATGAAGTTCACCGATCAGCACGGTCTGAAGTTTTGCGGCGACAACATGGGCGTGGGCTTCGACACCTGCCTGAATGAGCAGTTGCCGAAGCTGGTCGTTTTCGTTCTCGACGTCACGCAGCGGCGCGAGATATCTCACAGGACTCATGGATCATCCCTATGTTGCAGCTGCGCCTCACAATTTGCGCTTTGGAGCGGGCGGAACTGGCGGCCTCAATTCGGCGATCTTGAGCAGAGCCTCGGCGTGGGTGGCATGCGGACCGGTGACGAAAGCGCCGCTCATCTTGGTGGTGTACCATCCCGAAACGACGCCAAGCCGAAGCGCCTCTTCTGCCTTGACGTGCCGCGACGACAGCTCTTTCGTTGTCATATCAAGCATGCATAGTCCTCCCGTTCCCGCCGAACGTCTCAATGAAGCTTCAGGATCAATCGTTCGCGGAAAACAATCGAACAGCAAAACGGTGTCAGCTTTCGCTGTCGAGCCTCGCGAAGTCCTTGAGGACCGAGGCGACGAGATCACGGTGGTGCGAGTCCTGCGCACCCAGCGTCGCGTAATAGAGATTCAGAACATAACGTGCCTTCGCCGCCGCTTCGGGCCAGGACGTCACCGGCGTGTCGAGCAGCTCTCTCTCAATCTGAAGCTGCCGCTCGCGCAAGATAGCCGCGTGGGCCTCGGCCTCAGCAAGAATCCGCCGCAGCCCTGTCGCCTTTTGCGCGGCCATGCCGCGACGGGAATCGAGTTCGACGGGATCGTCAGACATTTGGCGCCACCGCGTCGCGATGCTGCGCGTCGGCCAGATCGATCGAGCTGATCGCGAGCATTTCCATCGAGTGACGGTGCGGCGGCGCGCCGGGCACCATGATCATGGTGGCGACACGCCGGAAGCTCGGAAAGGAAAGACCTTCGATCATTTCCTCGTCGGTCACCACTTCGTAGGCACCAGCCGGAAGCAGGCGTTCAATACCGTTGATACGCACCGGATGTTTGAAGGTGACCGTCTCCCGCCGCGTTCTCATGGTCATGAGAGGCGCTCCGCGACAACGCGATAGTTTAGCATGAGTTGACTGTGCGCCTTTCCGGCGCGGATAGCCATCGGTTTATTATCGGTAGATCGCAGTAATTCGCGCGAATAAGGCAGCGGTGACGTTGTAACTGGCGGATTGGTGGCCACCTTGAGTCAACGCCTGAGGACTTCTTCAGGTGTGTCTTAAAGGATAATTCAATGTCGAATTCACCAGCCGTCGCTGCCGATACTCCGAAGCCTGCTGTCGCACCGGCCCAGGCCACACCTGCGACGCCTCAGCAGAATCAGGACAACAAGGGCGACGCCAAGCCCGAGCAGCAGAAGTAACTTCTGTCGAAGTCGATTGATGGCGAAGGCTCGGCTGATTGCCGAGCCTTTTTCATGATGCAGCTTCGGTTGCAGCACTCCTGATCATCACCCAAGCCATGATCGCCGAAGCCCCCAAGAAGGGCGAAGCAGGTGGCGGCGGGCGGCATGGATTTCTAAGTCCACTCTGCTTCAAGCAGGTATCAGAATACAAAACCCCCGGCAGCGATGCCGGGGGTTTTGTTGGGATCGAGCTGCGCTCATTACAACGTTAGCGGAATCGTTTAATGCGTCGCGGGTTCCAGCTTTCTCTTAAAGCGTTAGTTGCAGTTCGTTGGGCGATATCCTTTGGCGCAGAGGCGCCAAGATCGAGCCAATGAATTACATTGTAGTATCGAAGTTCATTACCCGATAGATAGCCATTCAATAGGCTGCAAACTCGACGCTTTGGAAGCGTTTTAACAGAGCGCAGTGCGCAGGCTTTACGAACACTATCATCTTCAAAATGAAGAAATTTCTGCAACTGAGAATCGCTCAGAGCCCGGAAAGTGCTATCTGAAGCCTCCAAGATTAGCCTCACCAACAAGAGATTTGGCATTGGCAAGTCTAGTAGTTCAGACAGGCGATCTTTAGCCATTGCGTAGATTGCACGCGCAGCATTCTCATATTTAACATGGCTATTAGCCGATATGGAAACGCCATATTCACCGCGTCCCACGGCGGCTATAATGAGCGGGATATCCTGCCATTCGCCATGTCTTCGCAGATAATCAACGTCGAGGTTTGAGTATCCCACAAAATCGCCGTTAAGAGCATCGCGAACCAGCGCCAAATCTTTTGGGCTTCCCTCTTGGCAAAAGATATCTAGTGCTCTGCGAGTAAATCCCCTTGTTAAATGATCCTTCAATCCCTTGGTATCTTTGACTAATTGATGGTCGCTTCCGTAACGACCCGCCATAGTGTTAAACTTCTCTTCAAAATCCGCACTGAAACGATCACGAATAAGCTTCTCAAGCGCGCCTTTTCGACTAACAAAATGCCGCTCAAATAAAGCAAGCCTCGCGTCTTGATCAAAAATTGAAGCGGCAACAGCTAAGCCCTCCAGTTCCGAATCCGACTTCGAGGATAGTTGCTTGACGAAACTTCGTCCATACAGCCTCACCTGTATTAATGCCTGAAAAGCCCAACAGACTCGCAGAAGCCGACGTAGGCCTGACTAGCAAACTCTTCACCTGCTCGTTTGTGAAAACGCGCCCCAAAGCGGTAAGTGCCGAGATAGCTTCATAACGAACGTCCGCGTCCGAATCCCCCAGCAACTGCTCTGCTTGTTGGGGGTCAATCTTTCCGCGCTCTTTCAAAAGACGGAGAGTAGTTTGGCGAACAGATTTACTTCGATGCGAAAGCCCCCCGACCAAAACACTCTCTGCAAGTTGGTCGGCATTACTAAACAACTCTTCAACTAATTCATCCCCAATAGAATCCAGTTGCAGATCATAGAGAGCAGCTATTGCTTGTGTTTTGCCTTGGCGCAAATTGATACGGACAATTGCGTTACCAGACGCGCTTCGCGTCTGGTAATTTCCTAGATCAAACTCCTTTTTTAGGTATGGCAAGTCTTCAATGACGCCGCAATCGGCTAGATAGCTTAGAGCCGCTACTTTAAGAGTCTCGTCTGCCCCCTCAGCGAACCAGTCATCAAGAAAAACGTTGCGTTCAAAATCCTTTGATACAGGCAAGGACTCGTGAGTAAGGCGCATCGCCTCCAACGCTTCTGCCTGCCGTCGCGGTTGTCCGAAAACAGAATAAAATCCGAGTAGCTTTCTCCGGAATCCCTCGACCGCTGCATACCAAAACCACAAAGGAATATTCTCGGAAGAATAATGGCTTATTCCGGCTGCTAGAAGAGATCTCTTTTCACTATCCCCGAGATCTAGGCTCAACCGGCTCCCATAGAGAAGGTTCGCATCATGCGCTCCGATGGTATTGTCATCGTTACCTTGTTTGCTCAGTGCGCTAGCCAACAATCTGAATCTTGCGACTTCTACAGGGCCGTAGGCATCACTAGAGTCTTCTTCTGTAGAGATGATAAATTCTCTCAGAAAAGCTGTTCCTTGCGGTGAAAGGGGCGTTGTCTTTTTTGATTTTGAATCGGCTTCAACTGCGGGCTTTGCTTCCGTTGGCGTTGCCTGCGTTTCGCTAGCAATCTTTTCCGTTTCCGCGGCCCGAAGCTTTTGAATATATGCCGTGATGCAGCTACGGATTTTGCCTTCAAAATCACCCACACCACCAAATGGTTCGAAGAATATCTCTTTCTCAGCGATAATTCTTTCTTTGAAGGCGACGACCTTTTTCAGTTCTTCCCCCGGATCGCGCAAAAGCTCCTTGTCGATATCCTTAAAGAACAACGCCATTTCCGGCCGCCCCTTGGTTCGGCGACTTGCAATTGAGGTTTCAAATTCCTCCTCAAAGCCTGATGTAAATGTATTGGTCTTGCCGGGCGGAGTACCCCAGCGTTTCCACATCATGCCGATTACAAGTTCACACCTTTCAAGGTCTTGGTTGATAATGCCCTGAGGCCGTCCATATTGAGAGATCGTATCCTCCCAACCAATGAGCTCGACATGATAACCCATCGCGTCGGCCCAAAGTTTGTTGAATTCCTCCACGACTGCTTTTGCAGTTCTTCGCTCATCCTGAAGGTCACCGGGTGACGCGAGAAATACCCTTATTATTTTGCGAGTATCAGTCATTGCTAACTTCTCAAATAGACAGGGACCTACTTACACAGGGCCTTGACGATTCCCGCAATAGGACTATATTCCTTCTCGTCCCGCCTCACCATTGAGGGGCGGCTCGCGATCGTCACGATACGCGGGGCGGGATGCGGTGGCGCGGCAGCGTCAGGCGCGAACGGCGGTAGCAGGGTGCGTTCCTCGTACAGAGGGCGTGTGAGCCATCGTCGCGAGCGCAAGACGGACCACGCTGTGCGTTGGCTTGCGGGGTGGCAACACATCGCATGACAATGTATTCCGCGCCGGCCCAAGTCGTGTGGTCCTGCGAAATCCGGCCTGCTCTTTTCACCTCCGACCGGAGGCGAAAAGTACCGCGGAGACGACGGTGACAGCCCACGGGCGTTCACCGGGGAGAGCACGAAGCAAGCCGGAGCACCACCGCGTGCGGGACGCCGGATGCCTCCGGCGCAACCGTGGTGACTACACTCGTGTGCTTTCCACCTTTGCACACGAGGCTGCGGATGCGCTTGCGCATCCGGCGTTCCGCGCGCCCTCATTTGAGGGCGGAGGAAACGAGGAATTCGGGCGCCCCCGCGCCGTCATAACAACAGGGGCGATGGCGCGCGACCATCGGCGCGGTTTTTCAGGCGCGAACGGGGCAAGCCCCAGGCGCGCGGGCTGTTTGAACCGGTGGATCTGGAATGCGAGGGATCTTCACCTCGCCCCGCTCGCGGGGAGAGGTCGAAAACTGAGCACAGCGAAGTTTTCGGGTGAGGGGCTGGCACGCGAGAGACTGGATGCCCCTCACCCGCTCGCTCCGCTCGCGACCTCTCCCCGTAAGAAC
>Ga0255047_10001629_pt1 | contig 15917 bp, 15 predicted proteins | sample JV7_2_1_MG_FD_183640 | JGI IMG/M metagenome (GOLD analysis project Ga0255047, IMG submission 183640) | Seawater microbial communities from Jervis Inlet, British Columbia, Canada - JV7_2_1 | ecosystem: Environmental > Aquatic > Marine > Inlet | place: Canada: British Columbia | collected 2016-10-06
CTGCGTGACGATGGCACACTGGCAACACTGTCGTACAACAAGGAACAGCAGGTTGCTGCCTGGTCACCAATGAACACCGAGCAGGGAACCATATTCGACCTTGCGGTAGTTCATTCTACAGTGACCAATACAGATGACCTGTACATGATGATTCTGCGTGGCACAGACTACTACCTGGAGAAGATGCCGTACCCAGAAAGAACATTCGACATGATTGCGGATCCAGATGACCACCTGTCGCTCCAGGGTGTTGTGTGCATGGACTCGTGGATCGCAGGCGCGTTTTCACCAGGTCCACCAACCATACCTACCGAGATCACCGGACTTGACCACCTCGATGGTCTGACTGTTGGTGTTCTTTTGGATGATGCATACGGTGGAACACATGTGATCACTGCCGGCACACTGACATTGGGTGTACTGGAAACGGCACCCACTAGTTACGCAGTTGGGATCCTGTACACCGGTGATGGAAAAACATTTGAACCTTCGATGGGTAATCCCAACGGTGTCACGTTTGGCACTGCTCGGAGGTGGAATAAACTGTATCTCAGGTTACTCGACTCGGCATTACCACTGATCAACGGTCAGTTACCTGCTGATCGCAGACCATCAACCCCTCAACTCTCCGTTGATGGTGTGAGAGGTGGACTCCGTGATGTTCAAGTCGGTAACCTGGGGTTTGATGACAATGGAGAGGTTACAATAGTGCAGGACAAACCATATCCAACCCATGTCCTGGGTATGTTCGGTGAATTTGGAGTGAACAACTCATGAGCATTCGTGCAGTAGTCGGAGCAGGACCGAGAACCGGCACCTCGTTTGTCATGCGTAAACTCCAGGAAGCAGGTGTGCCTATCCACTACCATGCGTGGATGGATGACCAGTTGCCGGCAGAGGGCAATCCAGACGGTTACTTTGAGACCAACAGGGAATACCTGTCGTTCTCGCATCTCAGTGATGTGGTGGTGAAGGTTTGGCCTGGTGACCACAAATCACCTGACATAGAACGCATGGTCATTCTCAAGCGCAACAGGGACGAACAGATTGCGTCTGTCGAAAAACAGTTTGAACGTGAGGGTATTGAGGATTGGACTCCAGGAGAACTGGTCGATACATCTTATGCCCTGATCAGTGATGTTGACGTACCACACAGGGTGTTCAGCACAGATAACCTGGACAACGACATCGATGAAATCATTGAGTACATGAGGTACTGAAATGGCAGGAGCAGCAGCAGTAGCAGCAGCAGCAGCAGTAGCAAGTGCTCTCAGTGGAATCATTGGGGGCAATAAGGCTAAACATGCAGCAGAAGATGCAGCAAGAGAAGAGTCCAGGCTTGAGGGTCTGGTCACCAAAGAGAAACTGCGTCAACTTGGAAAAGAAGAGGTTGCTCTCAAGGGTGCGACTATCGCAGCAGCAGCAGGATCCGGTGTAAAGGTTGACAAGGGGTCTCCCCTTGAGGTCATGACGGAACAGTCAAACGAGTTCTTCTTTGAGAAACAGATTGTGGAGAAGGTTGGTGCGTCCAAAGCAGCACTTGCGCTACAACAGGGCAGGGCAATCGGGCAACAGGCGCAATATAGCGGATATTCGCAGGGGTTTGCAGGACTATCCAACATGTTGTCAATAATTGCAGCTAACAGAGCACCGGCAACACCACCGGCAACAACACCACCAGGAACATCATGAAGCTTCCACGTTACATAACCGGACGTTCAAACGTATCTGAACTGAGTGCTCCGCAGACTCTGAGTCCCGCTATGGCAGCACAGACTGCTATGGCTAAAAGTTCGATGTTTGCTGCCGGTGCAACCAGTATCAGTAAATCGGCAGAGATCATATCTGACATACAGGCTGAAGATGAAACGAACAATGGTGTGCGTGACATCGAGTTAGAACTCACGCAGTTTGATTATGAACTCGCGCATAGACCCCTGGAGGTCAAAGACAACAAGATTGTCATGGACGTTGACCAGATGCTCAAGGATGAACTGAAAGGGCGCAATGAAATTATCTCTAAGATAAGGGGTCGCGTAGAGTCTGGAAAGGCACAGAGAAACATTGACAACTACATCACCAGAACAGCACAAAGGCGAAATGAATACTATGCGGGTGTTGCCAATGCCCGCAGGGTTAAGGTTATGGGCGCACAGGCAGTGCAGCAGACCGAAGAGTATAGGAAGAATAAAGCATATGACCTTGCCGACCAGGTTGTTACAGAGGCACTGTCGCTTGGAAACATGAGTCAGAAGCAAGCGTTTGATGAGATACAAGCAACCAAAGTGGCAAGGACTATGGACTACGCATCTGAGGCATGGTTGAGTGAATCTTACTCAGACATGAACGATGCAATCAAATTCGTCACGGAAGGTGTTCTTCCTGATGGAAAGGAGACAGGTTTAGACCTTACGCAGACAACTGCTGTGGTAAGCAAACTTGAAACCAGAATGAACGGTTTTGAGATTGAGGCGCAGAAGGCAGCAAAGGTCAAACAACTACAAAACTATGTGTCCATGATGGAGATGAAGGCAAACGATACGCTAACCGATGAGATGGTGATTGAGGCAGGTAAGCAAAACATGGTTAGCGAGTCACAGTTCGACAAGTTGTTGGGTGACGATGATCCAGTTAAGGATGACCGAGCAGCATTAGAGTCTATTGATGCGATGGTGGTCGCGTTCACTATCGGTGACACCCAGGATTGGGATGGTGACCTTGAGAAACTGAGCATGGCAATATCTGAAGTTGAGGGGGTAAGTTGGAGAACGAAGGGAACCAGGATAGATGCGTTGCGCGGAAGGGTGAGTGAGATTGTCCCGCACCCGATATATCGGAGTGTTCAACGCCAGGCGCATGTGGCGATAGTTGGGTTTGAAGAGTCTGCTCTTTCGGACATGGCGGGAAAGCTTAGTTCTAACTACAACATCATGGCAGAGGACGCAGTCAGACTACAGAGAATGGCAAGCGCAAAAGCTTTTGATCTTGGACCAAACAGGCTTGACGAGTTATCACCCTGGCTTGAGGAACAGTTGCCGGTCTGGAAGTTGCGTACAAACGCAAAGATACTTTCAAAGGTTGGAGTTAATGTTGATATACCAGAGGATGGAATACTTACCGATGCAATACGTGACGATATTTCAAGTCAGATGACGATCTGGTTTGAAAGTGAGGTTGCGCGTGGAAGGGGTAAGAAAGCAAACAAGAGGTTGCTTGACACCATCAAGGACATTGAAGACCTGACAGGCATCACGTTAACGACCATAGACATGGTAGGTGGTTGATCATGGATCAGACCGGACAAACACTTGAACACTCAATGCGCCAGTTTGATCGTGAAGGTCGCAGTGACGTTTCAGACTTCTTGCGGAGAGGCAGAAAGGTGGCGCAGGAAGAGAAGGTTTCAGCGTGGTTAGCTGATAACCCTGGAGCACCACCACAGGAAGATTACAACTACGCATTGATGTTTGAGCAGAACAAGATGCCCGAAGCAGGTGGTGAGGGGTTCACGTTCTTGCATGAGGATGGGTACAAGAACCCTCGCACACGTTATGTGAACGGCATACCGATGCCCTCATTGATGGCATATGAAATCAACTCCAAGACAAACCAGATCGAGCATGGTGGGTTAAGGACTCTGGCAATGGGACTAAAGAATAGCGTGAGTAATCTTTATGCCCAGACAGGAATACCTCAGATCAAAGGTGACCTGGTTACTCGCGCAGTTGTAGCAAAAAAGAATGCCCAGGCAGATGATAACGGACAGTTACCTGATCCGATAGACCAGGAAGGTCAAGCAGATATCTATGACCAGGTCTTGGAATCCATGAAGGAGAACGAGTTCGATGCAATCAGTCCAACCATATCTGGGTTGCAGAGCAACAGAGATGGAACACTGAGAGCAACCTTTGAAGAGTTCGGAACAATACTCACTGAGTTCGGTTTAGACGTACTTGGATCGAAAGCCACCATTGGCAAGAAGTCCGGTGTGGACATGAGCAAAGCAAAGAGTGTGATGCAGAAGCTTGCGCGTAGGATGGAAGAGGCAACGTCACCGGCAATGGTCGGTGGTGAGACACTGTTTGCAGCTAACGAGGAACACCCAGAAACAGCATCAGCTATGTTGGGTGAGCAACTGACTGAGATGGGTTACTCAGGTCCAATCATTGACTTTATGCTGACCACTGACGATACACCACAATCACGAATGGTTGCCAACATTGTCGAGGGAGCGATGATGTTTGAGTTTGGTCGGTCTTTCCTACGTGCGGGGTACAAAGTTCCTGCATGGTTGTGGAAGGGCGCAGCGAAGAGGATCGAGTTTGCCAAGACCCTTGAGTATAAAACACAGATGCCAGGTATGCCTGGTTCGCAACGTGGTGAGATTGGTTGGCATGGGTCTGGTGCTGACAATATCGAAGAGACAGGTTTCGATCACAAGTTCATGGGAACTGGTGAGGGTGCTCAAGCGTATGGGCATGGAACGTACATTGGTGGTAGGCAGAGCACTGGTGAGTATTACCAGAAAGATTTAACCAGACACATGCTTGAGTTTGATGGTGTTTCCATAAAGGCAGTTGGTGCAACCGCCAAAGTTCTTCGTGAAAAGTTTCCAGACCTTTCAGAAGACGAAGCGTTAACCCTGAACGGCATAATAACCCAGGCATTCAGTGACCCACAGATGAAGGGTATTGAGGGTGTTAAGGAAGCAGCACAGGGTCAGGTTGAAATGTACGCAACGGTTCCAAAAGACTCAGAAGGAAGCAAGTGGGCGCAGAAGTACGTTGCGTCAAACCAGAGGATTATTGATTTTCTCGAAAAGTATGAAGGGAAGATTGGAGACGCAAAGGGTCACCTCTACAAAGTCGAGATCGATGACTCTCTAATCCCGAAGATGCTTGATTGGGATAAGCCGTTGAGTGAGCAGGGAGATATATTAAAGAAACTGGAAGGCGTGACACTTGATGCAAGTAATTCTGGTGGGCTTACAAAGTACAAGATTGACCAGTTTAATGCGGGAAATTACGACCAAGTTGGTGCGCGAGAGATAATGGAGGCATTAGGAAAGGGTGATTACGAATCTGTTGAAGCAAGCAGGGCGTTGAACGAACTAGGCATCCCAGGCATCAAATACTCTGACGGTTACACTCGCGCATCTCAGAAGGCAGCAAGACAGAACCAGGGTTTCATCAAGCCACTGAAGGATGCTGTTGCCGGCAAGGAAGAACCCGAAGGCACATCCAACTACGTGATGTTCAACCCAGACGATGCGAAGATTGTTGGGAAGAACGGTGAACCGGTGGTAAAGAAACTCCAGGATGACGCATCTGCCAAATATGCCGAAGCAAAGAAAACCAAGAGTCTCCCAGACCACCCAGAATACACCCCGAAGGGTGAGAGAATTACCATTCCAGACAAGCAGACTGTCTTGCCTGGACCAACATCCAAACGAAAAGGTGCCTCTAACCCTCAGTTCAATAACAAGTTGGTCAGTGCAATTAATCTGACAAGACCTCTGAATGAAATGGAGCAACGCATTGAGCGTGTCTCAAAGGGTCAAGCTGCACCCGAAGTAATCATCACACCTGAAGACCTGAAGGGTCAGAACATCATGTTTGTGTATGGTGACAAGACGGTTGGTGATGCCCAGGTCATAATGGTAGATGGTAAGAAGTTGCGTAAACCGGTAGACGCAGAGGGTGGACGTATCTTCATGCGTGTTAACACTGGTGAAGGGTACATCTGGTCATCGGAAACCGGCATCATATCCAGGCACATGAATGCTGCGAAGAGAGCAATGGATGAGAACGGTCAACCGGTGAACATTATATATACCTCTATGGCAATGACCGGAATGGACTTCAGTCACATGCCGACAGACGTTCACCTGCAACGGATCCTGGACGCAAAATTATCCCGCAATGCCGTGAAGGAATACGATGAGCACATGGCATCCAAAGTTCCTGGTTGGGTTGGCATTAAATCACCAGACATAGACGCATTTATCAACAAATCTTCAGCCTGGCGCAAGTTGTTCTTACAGGCATCTGACATGAAGAATGTGGCATCAATTAAAGGTATGCCTGATGTAGGATCATCCAGGCTTGCCGTGACAGATCCAAGATTATTACAGACACCACTCGATCATGGTGGGTTGGGTATATCCAGAATTGATCTTTCCATGCCAACCAGAGAAGGTGCTCACAAGACATATAAGACAGATATGCCAGGACAGTATTTGGGTGACCTGGTTAACAGTGTTCCGTTTGATGTGCTGTTCCCTAATAGTTACGCTTACTTCAGGAAAGCGTATCCAACATCTAGGGTAGACTACATGGCAGGAAGGAAGTCCCTAACCGAGGTCGCAGATGATGCCTGGGTTAATCGGGTTTCTGAGTACCTGATGAATCTGGAGAAGATGAAATGACATTCGTCAATACAAACACGAAAGCTGAAAAGTCTTCAGCCACTGCATCATCATCCTCAAATGTGCCGGTATCGAGTATGGAACTGATGAGACTGACCAGGTGGTCAAGGTCATTCTGTTGGTCTTCTGTAAGGTTGTTCTCTGGGTTTGCCATGATCCTGTCCTTAAGTGATTTGGTGATGTCTAATCTTACCACAAAACTGAAGTATTGTTCAGTTCAAGGGGATGGATAATGGGTAGTGTAGCGTCCACACTTATGAGGCAGGTCTTGAAGAGACTGCCAAAGCAGAAGTCTTACGCAGAAGCTACACAGGAAGTGGGTAATCGTGGTGTATCTAAGAGATTAGATGATCCTGAGTTGCCTGAGAACATCGATGAATTTGACCCAGATGCTGCTGTCCCAGGGACTCCAGATGACGGTGTCCCTCACGCTCCAGATGAAGGCACCGCACCTCAACCGGATCAACAGACAGGGGTTCCTGAACCAGGCAACGCACCACCACCAAATCAAAATATGAACGTGGGTGAACCGTTCACTAAAGAGGAGCACCAGAGGGTTCTGGATGCTGTCGATACAGAGGTTGGTGATGACCCCATATCGAACATGAATTACCGCAGGTTGGATACCGAAGAGGACATATCCGGTTTCCTGGAAGAGTTCGCCAAGATCAAAGAAGAAAAGGGTGAGGGTGGTCTGAAGAGGACTTCTTTTGCTGAGACCGAGGGTGAATCACTAGAAGCAGATTGGACAGTTATTCGTCAGAAGTGGAGAGATGGCATTCCCCTTGAGAAGGGAGAACTGCGAAAGGTGCGAAAGGTAGAGGCATCCTTGTTTTCTGCGTTTCAGAAGGAAGCAAGAGCACTGCGTGAGAAGATTGACAACGGTGAGGTCACCGACCAGATGGAGTTTGACTACCGCATCCTGGAAACAAAGCTTGCTGCTGTCAGTCAGTTTGTCCACAACGAGAAGCGCAGACTTGGACAGAACCTTGCGGTGCTCAGGGACAGAGTCTCTGATAATCAGCACATATCAAACTTGCAGAGAGATAGGTATCTTTCATCTGTTGGTATGCAGGAATCTCTCGCTACACGTTTGGATAGAACCCTTCTTCAGAACACACCCGAAGAGATGCGTAAGGTGCTGCTTGGAACAAAACGACAACGCATACAACGGTTTGTCGGTAACACCTGGTACAACGCAGTCCTGAGTCTATTTGCACCCATAAAGGCAGTGCTCGGTGGTGCTGTAATATCAAAGGTGATCTATCCAATTGAGGCAGGGTTTGCTTCTATGGCATCCAAAGCATTCAGAGTGTTCGGTGAAGACGCAGCAAGCCAACCTGCAATCAACCGTTCTGTTGTTGGTGGTGAGTTTATTATTGAGTTATCCGGTGCGATACAGGGGATGAAAGATGCAGCTATCCCGATACTCAAGCACCTGAAAGACCCTTCGTATGACATTGGTGCAGCAAAGTATGAGAGACATGTAAACGCATATGACACCTTTCACGGTAGATTGGGCAGCAAAGCAGATGAAACATACAACTGGAAAGAAAACCCTGAAAAGTTGGGGCTAGACATTGTCACGCAGTTGGCAGATGCGGTCACGCAGAACGGATCGATGAGGGCAATGAAGATGGTTGACTCTGTTGTAAGGTCGGTTGCCTTTCAGCAACGCACAAAGTCAATGGCATACAGGGTCGCAGTAAATGAAGGATTGGAGGGTGACGCACTGGTCAAGCGTATGGGCGATATCCTGGATGAGATGCCCGATGACATGTACGAAGAAGGCAGACTTGCCGGTGACGTTGCGACACTGACCCAACAACTCTGGTCCTCATTCAAGAAGATAGATGACACCATCCAGGGAGTGCCTGGGTTGAGGTTCTTTGCTGCGTTCACTCGCACCATGTTCGCAGGAGCGCAGACCGCAATTGAACGTACACCAGGAGTTGCATTCCTATCTGACGAGGTCAGGAAGGCATGGAACAAGGGTGGTGCGTCCAGGCACATGGTGGTTGGCAAGCAGATGACCGGTGCGTTTCTGATGGGTCTCGGTGCATTTGAGGCAGCATCAGGTAGATACCAAAGTGGTATGTTGATTACCGATCAGGAGAGGCGCAGCAAGTTTGCTTCCAAGTGGAGACCAAACTCATTTGTTACTGCTGACGGTAACTACTGGTCGGCACAGTTTACCTCACCCGCATTTGAGATGATGACGTTTGGTGCTGCCCTGTATGAACTGTCCGAGTACATGAACGCAGGTATAAGCCCAGAAGACCCACGATTTAAAGATTGGGGTGAAGTTATCACTGAATTAGCCGGTAGTTCTATTTGGTTATTTGTTGACATCACCCTGAACAAGAGTGTGGGTCAGGGACTAGCCGATACTATGGAGGCACTACAAGACCCCAGGAGTCATGCAAAGCAAAAGGTAGTCAGGACAGCATCTCCGTTCTTGATGCCCGCGGGTGGCAAAATAGCAAGGAGACTTTTCGATCCGGTTAAGCGCAGGGTTCCTCGTGGAACAACCTTTCAAGAGTACCTGGGTCAGGTGCAGAACCAACTACCAGGTGCGTCTGACAACCTTGTCCCTGCATACGGTTACTTTGGTGAAAGAAGTCCACAGTACAGCCTGATGGATGTGTTCTCTTATTCACCCAACGATCCCAACGCATTATTGTTTAACGAACTGTACCTCAATGGTGTAACGACATTCATGCCATCCGAAACAATGAGTGTTGGTCCATCTGGTGCGTCTGCTATGGTGAGTCTTGACAGAGAGATTCTGCCAGAGCACTTCAGTGAGGAGATGCATAAGGAGAAACCAGAAAGCAAGAAGAGAGGTTACGCATACTCCAGGTTTGTCCAGATAAGAGGGCAGATTTACAAGGATGGTCTAGAGGAACTGTTCAATTCTGATGAGTACCAGAATGATGACATACCCTATGGTGAAAAAACTGGTGCGGGGCAAACCATAACCGCAGTTGGAAGTGAAGAACCGGTTAACACAAAGGGTGACCTGATAAGTCAATGGTATTCTCTGATGAACAGTAACGCGAGGATTGCGTTCTACGAAGAGATGGCAGAGGACATGATCGATGGAGAGGGGTTCATCATTGCAAAAAGGATGAGCGAGAAACCAACTGAGAACAAGTTTATGCCCGCAGGAATACCGAAGGCAGTCAAGAAAAGCAAAGAGGCAGAGGCAGAAGAGGGTCAACGGTACAAGGAACAATACGATCAGATGAAACGCGAAAATGAGGTTAAATTCAAATGACCATTAACACAAACGCACCTGTTAATTACCACATCGGTAACGGTGCTCTCAAAACATTTTCCTTCACCTTCAAGTCGCTTGAGACAGCAGACGTTTTCGTCTGGTTGGATGGTGTGCTCCAGATCGAGTTCAGCCACTACACCTACATCAACGTCACAGACTTTGGTGGTGACATCCTGTTTGTGACTGCACCGATTGCTGCTGCCGAGGTGATCATCCTTCGCAGGACACCGATCACTCAGCAGATTGACTACCAGGATCAGACTGCATTCCCTGCCGAGACACATGAGACCGGTGCCGACAAGCTGATCATGATCCTTCAGGAATGGATCGATGGTGCGAGTACACCTGATGATGTGACTGGCACTGTGGATTACGACCTGAGCGTGACCCAGGGAGTATCATCTGTCACGATTGAGAATGAAGCAGGGACAGATGGACTTATACCACCCTGGAGCTCCAGTGACGAAGCAGGTGTGTTTCACGGTGAGATCACTTTAGCTGCACCGGATGATGATGATGCAACCTCTAAAGCAGATGGGTATGTCTACATTGAGGTAGCAGCAACCCCATGACCAGAAGGATCACAGTTTCCCACGATGGTATTGCAAAGGATGCCCAGAGGTATCTGGTCGCGCACGATGGAATCGTTAAGCCAATTGTGAGGGCATTGGTTTGTGTGGGTGGGGTTGTCAAACAATACTGGCCCCAAGCATTGACCTCGGACGCATCGATCACCTGGCCTATCCAGTTTCTGGAGACCAACAACTACGAGATACTTGCTGGAGCACCGTCCATTTGCAGAATAGATTTCATTGCTGCCGGCACGTACACCTACTCAGATGATCCTGATGATACGAGTGACGTGACAACAGGCCCGATTGAGTGGTTGGACTCACCGGTTACTGCGATTGAGCAGTACATCATCAAGTTTGAAAAGTCATCTGGAGACAACGCAGACATCGATGTCAGCAGTGATGTACTTGATACCTGGTTGGATATGTTCTCTGCACGAGCATTTGCCATTACACAACCTACCCAGGGCAATGCCCACTATAGGGTGGTCTCATATATTGCAGCAGTCGATCCAGCACAACTTCCAACCCTCGCACCACTGGCTGGAACAGAGCACAGAAGAAAGATTTGGTTGACCGCATACGTGACTGATTCGGGCAATGACATTGCCTGGAACACGGCTGCATGGAATATCGCTGAAGCAAAGATCGGTGCAGATGCTGACTGCATCCTGACGTTCAACCCAAATGGTACAGCCACTGCGATTGGCGATAACTCTGAGGCAGCAAATTGGCACAATGACGCACCATCACCAGCTTCACCAGGCTTGTTCAATGTCACGCTGAATAAGATCAGTGGTGATGACCCAACATCAGGTCCAGCACTTGCCACACCTCTGACACTAGATGTTGTGCGTGAGTGGATCATGCTCTCAGGTGTGGGTGATGGGGTTAAGACCGGTACGTTTGATGCCATCGTTGATGATGGTGTGGATTCGGTTACCAGGCGCATTGTGCTGACCTCAGAACGCACCGAGGGTGTTCCAGATGATGTGGTGTGGACTGACACTGACCAACTCGTTGCTGCATTCTCTCCATTGTTTAATAGTGGTGATGCCGTAGCAACTCTGACTATGAACACCCTGGGTCGGGGTATCGGCACAGTCAGTCCATTAGGAACACCATTTACGGAGGATTGGCATAGTGGCGCACCTACCGCATCCAATCCAGAAGATTATGAATGTTTTGTCACCAAAGTTTCTGGTGATGACCTGGACACAGGCCCGCCACTGGATACATGGTTATCACTTAGTAGCAATCGGGTGTGGACAATGGTAACTGATGAGACACTGGTACTGATAAGGCAGGGGTGGTTTGATGTAACGGTTCGGGTGATTGGTAATGCGCTCAGTGCCGTGACCAAACGCATACGGATACAAGCTACTTCGGAGACAGGCGAATGACCGTTGAACTAGCAACAGGGTTAAGTGAATTTGACGCACCTGGTTCGCTCACAGTGTTCACCTATGACTTCAGGATACTTGAGGACGATGACCTGTTTGTGTTCATCAACGGTGTGCTACAGACGTTAAACATCGACTACACCATCCAGAACAAGACCAATACATCTGGTCAGATTGCATTTGTTGTCGCGCCACCAGCAGGGGTTGCGGTAAGAGTAGAGAGAAGAACCGACCTCGATCAAGAGGTGAACTTCCAGATATTCGGACCTTTCGCTGCACAGAACAATGAACTGGTGCATGACAAGCCCACGTTGATCCTGCAAGAAGTGATCAGTGGTGGTCGAGGATCAATTGCCAGGAACAGCAGGAACCTTACGGTATCGGTAGCACCACATGAGGTAACGGTTGCTAATGATATTGGAACAAACGCAGTCATACCTGGTTGGGATGGATCGGGCATTGCTGGAATGTTTCACGGAGAGCACAATGATGAAGATGCACCGGAGGATGGAACTGTGGTAACCGAGGACGAAGGGTACACCTGGATGGTAACCGGTGATGATGGGCCTGGAGCAGGTCCATACCCAATGATGGAGTTTGCAGCACTTGGGGTGTATGACGAGCAAACAGGAATAGCGCAATCGAACCAGCAGACATTTGTATGTCTGTTCAGGCAATCGGCAGATACAGGTGGTTCATTTAATACGCTTATGGCAACAATGAATGGTGCTGTTTATCGGGTCAGGATGCACATCTACGACAGTGATAATGTCGCTTTTTCATCATCACAAAGCAAACTATCTGTGCGGGTTCATAACTCTGCCTTTGGAACTATATGTCATTTGCATTCTATCAATGTTGTTGCTGACGGTTTGAACCACCTGGTTTTCTTTTCCTTCGATGGGGATACAGGGAATGCAATCTTTTATATTGATGGGGTGGATGCAGATGATGTGACCAACCCAGACCGAGTTGCTCCGACAACAGGGACAATGTATTCCACCAATGTCGATGCCTATGTGGGTGGATTTAGCACACTCAATCTCAGGTTTGACGGAAAGATTGGGTTTTGCGGAATGAGAGATGCGTACCTGACAAACCCTCTTGACTTTATGACCCTCAATGAACCTAAAACTTTGGATGAAGTTGGTTGGACTGAGTGGGGAGCGCAACCGGATTGGTGGCACAAGTACGGTACGATGGAAAGCAATGCCGGTGCTAAGTCAAACATGAACATCACCGGCACAATTACCGGACCAACCCAGGATTAGATAATGAACGCAGTCATCGTCAGAAGGTTTCGTCAGACTGATGACTCGACCATTGGCACGATGACAATCGGTAAGACCATCGTTGCCACGTTGGAAGATATCCACAGGGACACAAAGATACCTGGCATCACCAGAATCCCTGCCGGCACGTATATCCTCGGACTGCGTACTGAGGGCAGAATGACAAAGAAGTACGCTGAGAAGTACGGTGACAAGCACCAGGGTATGCTCTGGTTGCTCGATGTCCCTGACTTCACGTTTGTGTACATCCATGTGGGGAATACGGCAAAAGATACAGATGGGTGCATCCTGTGCGGTATCAGGGCAGGATCGAACAGTGTGCGAGACAGCAGGAAGGCATACGAATTGATCTACCCCATGCTGGTGGATCAGATAAACAACGGTGGTTGTGCCGTTACGATAATTGACGAGGAGGATTAGCACATGGACATTAACTTAATCGGCAAGATATTTGGTGGACTGATGACCGGTCTGGATGGGTTGTTCACCTCGGAAGAGGAAAAGATACTTGCTCGTGGTCAGATCATGGTGGTGCAGAACCAGGTGCTCGGATCCGTTCTTGAGTATGAGAAGAACCTTATCGTTAAGCAGTCTGAAGTTATCCAGGCTGAAGCACGAGGTGAGTCTTGGTTGCAGAGATCCTGGAGGCCAGTGACGATGCTCACGTTTGTTGCCCTGGTGGTTGCTCGGTGGTTTGGACTGACGGTCAACGTCACACCGGAGATCGAGTCAGAGTTGATGCTGCTGATCCAGTTGGGTCTGGGTGGTTACGTTGTCGGACGCAGTGGTGAGAAGATTGTTAAGGGATTGAACATCGGCAAGGAGTGATCACTTCTACTGTAGTGCTTTGTCTCTTAACTCTGTTCCTGTATTGGAAATAAAATGCGCTGCAAGATTTAATTTTGTGCGTAACTCATCCTTGCTGAAAGGGTATTCATCGTTGCTCCATAAACCACCCTGCATTCTGGCGCAAGATGCTGCTGATTTAATCAGGAAACTATTGTTTGCCTCTATGGTTGCTTCTGCTTTGTCTGCGCGGTCTTGTTCAGACTGTCTTGCTCTATTCACCAAACTAATGTCAGACTCAAGCTGTTCGATGTATGCAGCTATCGGTTCAATCCGAATCCCCTGATTATTTGCATCCATTAAGATACGGCTCACATCTTGTCGTTGTTCGCTTCCATATCGGTCACTCATCTTCATTCTCCAAAACAATAAACACTTTCCCAAGTTTTTCTAATCGTGGATTATTTTCAAAGAACCCCTGTTCAGCCTGCCATGTATCTACGACTCCCTGAGCACCTGTATCTTCATGCTGATGAGCAACTCCGTAGACCTTCACGGAACCCGAAGCAAGAAACATAGCAAGGCATGTGCATTTTGGCGGTTTGTAATCAAAAAACGCTGACATACTTTTAGGTCTTGGTGTCAGCGCAGGACATTCGTTAAGGTGTTTCATCTTCACCCTCCAATGCTGCTTTGAATGCGATATACGTTGTGCGTGGCATTTCAATATATTTTATGTACCCGCCCTGTTCTAAGCCATCCCTGACCGAGTGAGTATTTCGTGAGTTTGCTATAACAGGCACACATTCGGCAAATAAACCACGAACACGCTCAATGGTTGCTTCTGCGATGTCTAACTGCTCAATTTTAAGTTTGGAAAACTTATCCAATTTCTCTGCGCGTTCTTTCCACTTCCGCGCCTTTTCCAGTTCGGCCAGTAGCCAAGCGCGGTCTTTGTGTGACGATGCGGTGGCTGTCGACAAGTGCGCGGCTATCGGAGTGTATGCGCCCGCCCATAGCAATCGGTTCTGCTGTTCGCTGCGGGTTTCAATGTGGAAGTTGCATTTTGGGCATTTCATTCAAACAACCTCCCTTGATCTTTTGACGGCAAACAAGGTTCTCCAATATCTAACCCAGCCAGAGTAAGCATTGATGTTTTTTTAACGCTAATGCAAAATCTAAACACTCTGTTTATTTTTTCTGCCGCTACCACTTCGATTCCGCGCCCCTCCATGAACGCGTACCTAACTAGCCCTTCTTGAATTTTCTCTACATAACCGCCTGACGAATCAATGCCCCAAAAAGCATCATAGTGGGCAATCGTTATTTTGTTCATCTGTGCTACACCATAAACAGGAAACGTCAAAAACAAAACGCCATCCTCGATGAGGGAGAAAATATGCGGAAAATACCTGCTTGGCAACCCATACGGGTCAACATCCACAACATCAAACCTGCACCTGTTGGCCTTTAACCTGTGGCACTCAAGAACGCTGTCAGCCCTTAACGCTGTCACGCCCTCCATACCCATACTGCCAACCGTTTTTGCGCGATTCCCTTTTATGTCTATAGAAAGAACCTCGCCGTATTGGTTATATAAAGGGGTCATACCGCCAAAACCACAATGGGTTTCCAGTATTTGTAGTGGTCTATCAATGTCGCGGGTAAGCCCATCAAGAATTGGCTTTGCTTGTGCGCGTTTTTCTGCGGTGTGTTTATATCTGTCGTCATTGTCCGATTGTTTTAATCGCCTTACCTTGTGCTTTACGCTGCTCGCTGATGACCCAATATAGGAAGCTATGGCTGTGTATGTGTTTCCCCGGTTTCTCATTGCCAAAACTTCTTGTTCTTTTTCATCAGTCCATTTCACAATAATCACCCGCGCTCATCTTCCCTCTCCAATGCTGCTTTTGCTATTCTTGCTACGCCTACCATCGTGTCGTAAGCGGTTTCGTAATCTCTTCCATCCATTCCTTTTTCGCCCAACTCTTTCGTATTAAATTGTTTTGCCATTGTTTCGATAGGCACACGAACACGCTCAATGGTTGCTTTTAATTCCTGTATGCGGTCTGCCATTAGCACACGATCTTGGATTGCCATTTCATACGAATCACTCACATGATGGTCATATCTGGCGCGTTCCATTGCTTGCCT
>Ga0255047_10001630_pt1 | contig 15896 bp, 17 predicted proteins | sample JV7_2_1_MG_FD_183640 | JGI IMG/M metagenome (GOLD analysis project Ga0255047, IMG submission 183640) | Seawater microbial communities from Jervis Inlet, British Columbia, Canada - JV7_2_1 | ecosystem: Environmental > Aquatic > Marine > Inlet | place: Canada: British Columbia | collected 2016-10-06
CACCAGGCGGGCTCGAGGGTTCGCGGGGATCCATAGTGTCTGCCCTCGGATCGGATGATCACGTTCGGGGAACAGAGGTCTGTCTCATTAGTCAAGTCCGTGAGTTTCAGGTAATTGCCGAAAGCGAGGGTCGGGAATACAGCCTCACCTTCCCAGGTGGCCGAGAACCCAACCGTCCAATCAGATCCCCCTTCAATGCCCCACAACTCGTTTGCGCGCTCGAACGAACAGCCTCCAAGACCGCGAAACACGATGTTCTCTCCCACCCGCAACACAACAAGGTCAGTGACGAGGTCGCCGTCGATGTCGATCGGATAGGCGCCGGTGACAAACTCCAACTCCAGAATGGGAGCCTCGATCTTCGCGAAGGACAGTTCACTGCCCTCCGCGCTTGCGTTTCGGTACAACGCAGCGCGGCCAGCGCCGCCCGCAAAGAACAATTCGGCGTTCCCGTCGTCCGTGCAATCGAAGGCAGCAACCCCGCCACCCTCGAAGAACTGCGCATCGCCCGTGTAGGAGTGCTCTAGGCCGGCTACCGCCGTCTCGTCGACGAATATCGGCGCCCCAAGAGCTTCACTCGGCTCCGCGATCTTGCCGCGAGACACCGCAATGACAACACCGGCGCCCGCGATGAGCGCTACAGCCACCGCAGTGATGGCCACAGTTTTCGCCGACCCGGGCCTCCTTCGCCAACTTTGCGTCAAGTTCACGACCCGAAATGCATCCGTGCACGCTCCCACGCATCCTGGCCGACCCTCATCCCGATGATCCGACCCTCAAAATCGTCGGAACGGACGTGGATACCGCCATATAGCCGGGAGATTCCGGCCTGATCTGCGGCGTCCTGATACGTTGCCCATTGCAGCGTCACCGCCGCGGTCGGACCGGCTTCGAACTTGAGCCAGTCCGCTTCGATCCGCCACTCCCCCAATCCACCGGGGAAAAAGTTGCTCCCGGTCATGGCTGTGAGCACTTCAGCTGACGCACGACTGAATGTGCTGTGACCCGACACGTATGCCGCGAAGGAAGGCGTCACAAACGTGGGTGACTGGTACGGCACCCAGTCGACAGCGAGAATCCAATCGACACCTCCGATCTCTGTCTCGAGATCGGCAGGGTTCCCGACGTAGGACAGGACAGCAATTTCCCCAATGTGATCTGCCAAATGGGCGTGTCGCTCCCCCGATGCGGAGGACAGTTCGGTGACGACCTCAACCAGGCCGTCTCGCAACGGCAGTCCATCGAGATGAAATGCGTCTCCATCGGGTTCACTCGATTGACCGAGCCCGCCCATCCACCGAATCATCGAGATCGGCCTCACGTAGTCGTAGAAGCCTTTCGAACCCCATCCGGCGATGGCCGCGTCATGGTTCGCACCGTTGAGCGCCAGGTAGAGTTTGACATCCCACTCGAGCCGACCAACGGCTTCGCCTTCACTCGCGATTGAGAGGTCGTCGCCGAGCAAGTCAGAAACCTCGTTCGCGAGGGTGTTCCAGTGACCGGGAGGTGTCTCGGAATCGGGCCCGTCGGCCCAGAATTCGGCGAGTACACGGGCGAAGTCGGCCTCGTTCACCATCATCGGTTCATACGGCTGACCGCTGACCGGATTGAGCGTGTGCCCGCTGCCATCCTGTGTGCCGACAGGGTTGTTCCCGATGCTTGCCGGTGAGATGTCGATGATCGAAGCACCGGTCGGGTCAAGGAGGCTGCTGAAGGCCACGACCTCGACCGCGTCGTCCTTGAAACGTTGATCTGTATCGGGATCGCCCAAATTGGGCGGCGGACCGGGGTCGATCGGCATGCCGTTCGATGTCGAAGGGGGTTGGGCAAAGCTTGTGACGAATCCCCAGTGGGGATCGATGAACTCCTGAACTCCAATGTCCAGCCGGATCCCATTCTGTGAGACCATGTTCTCGATTTCGAGGGGCTGCCATCGGTTCGGATCGGTCATCACTGTTCCGGACATCGCCACAACGAGCGGCGGATTGACTGGTTCATACTCTGCGGCGTATCCCTCGGCTTCGTTGGACCCGTCCACGAGACCTGCTTCAAGGATGGTCCTGGCAATCCGATTCCCGAGTTCACCCGGCGTGTCACCACTCGTGTCGGTCATGTCGATTGGAAAGCAGAGTTCGGCCATCAGGGCATCCAGCGCGGGGATCGTCTCCGTAGCGCCTATTGAGTCGAGGTATCTTGCCTCGAGAATCCGGTAGGCGGCATAGCTGATCGCCTCAGTGCGCGCAGCGTCGATGTTCGATGCGGTGTGTTTCTCTGTCACGAATACACCCGTGGCTCGCTCGTCGTAGGCTGCCCACGCGTCGAACATCGCTGCAGACGTGTGGTACAGATTGCGAGCGTGGACAGTCGGGGCAGGGAGGTCGTGACGGATCGCATCGAGCGTGATCTCGTTCCATTTGCGAGCCACTGACCACTCCGATTGCTCGTGCACCGTGCATTCGGTATCTGACGACAAGATGGAGGTACACCCCGAGACGATCAGAGCAGCGGACACCCACACCGCGAGCCATCGTCGATTCCTTCGACGGTGGGAGGCGAGAGTGACATCCTGCATGGGCCCACACTACCGCTTTGTGTACGCAGTCAACCTCCCATTTGTACGCGCTTACATTCGTGCTAGATTATGAGTTGCTACTCGTCTCACAATGGTGACGAAACGGGTAGGTGAATAGCAAACAACACCGACCCTCGGGAGGGGATATGAAGAGAAGCACGAAACTCCTCGTGCTACTGGCTGTCTTTGCCTTGATCGTCGCAGCATGCAGCAGCAGCGACGACACGACGACGACTGCCGGCGGTGGAACAGAAACAACAACAACCGAAGCAAGCGACGGACCTGTCGTTGGCGTGTCATGGAATAACTACAACGAAGAACGATGGGCACGTTGGGATGAGCCGGCCATCAAGGCAGCGCTCGAGGCTGCCGGGGCCAGCTACATCTCAACCGACGCGGGTTCCTCAGCTGATCAGCAGATCGCTGACGTTGAGAACTTGATTTCACAGGGTGCTCAGGCATTGATCATTCTCGCTCAGGACGGAACGGCAATCTTGCCTGCAGTCAAGTCGGCGTCGGACCAGGGCATCCCTGTCATCGCGTACGACCGGCTGATCGAGGACGAGAGTGCGTTCTACATCACGTTCGACAACGTTGAGGTTGGACGGATGCAGGCCAGAGCGATCTTCGAGGCAGTGCCGAAGGGTCGCTATGTCATGATCAAGGGCAACGCGGCCGATGCCAACGCAGACTTCCTGCGTGGCGGCCAGCAGGAGATCCTGCAGGACGCTATCGACGCTGGCGACATCGAGATCGTCGGTGAGGCCTACACGGACAACTGGGATCCCGCAGTTGCACAGACCAACATGGAACAGTTCCTCACGGACCTGAACAATGAGGTCGACGCAGTTGTCGCATCCAACGACGGCACCGCTGGTGGCGTTGTGGCAGCTCTCGCTGCGCAGGGTCTTGACGGACTCGTTCCCGTGTCTGGTCAGGACGGCGACGGCGCCGCACTGAACCGTGTTGCACTCGGAACCCAGACGGTCTCCGTCTGGAAGGATGCACGTCTGCTGGGTGCGGCGGCCGGTGAAGTTGCTGCGCTTCTCGCAGGCGGCGCTTCCATGGACAGCGTCCCCCAGATGATCAAGTTCGAAACACCTGGTGGAAACTCCATGTTCTCCATCCTTCTATCTCCACTGCCAGTCACAGCCGACAACCTCGATGTTGTCGTCACCGCTGGATGGATCACGCAAGAGGATGTGTGCGCAGGCGTTGAAGCTGGAAGTGTGGCGGTCTGCCCATAGGCAGCCCGGTACATACCGTAGACAATGGGAAAGGCGCCCGCAGTCATGCTGCGGGCGCCTTTTCGCGTCTCACCTGATCGAGTCTGCTGCGATTCCAGCATGCAGACACAACGCGTAATAAGGTACGAATCGCCGTGACGAATCCAATCAACGCCGAGCAAGACGAGCAACCGGCCCTGGGTCCGGCCTGATGCGATCCAAGGACGAAGACGAACGATCAGGGTTGAGTGCCCTTCTTCGTTCAGCGGAGTTAGACACTCGACTTCTCGGGATGTTCGGAGCTCTCATTGTCATTTGGGTTGGCTTCAACATCATGTCCGATGGAACCTTTCTGACACCCCGAAACCTGTGGAACCTTTCGGTCCAGACCTCTGTCGTTGCGATCATGGCGACTGGAATGGTCCTCGTGATCGTCTCGCGCAACATCGACCTGTCAGTTGGCTCGATGATGGCGGCGATCGGCATGTTCATGGCGGTGCTTCAGGTCGAGATCCTGCCCGATGTGTTCGGACCCGGCCATCCGATGGTGTGGATACTGACACTCGTCGCTGGTATCGCCATGGGAGCACTCATCGGAGGGATTCAGGGGTCGATCGTTGCCTATCTTGGCGTGCCATCGTTCATCGTGACGCTGGGCGGACTTCTCGTATGGCGTGGCGTCGCGTGGGTCATGGCGAGTGGTCGGACCATTGCACCGATGGACCTCACATTCCAGATCTTCGGCGGCGGCGCCAGGGGAACGATTGGAGGGACATGGACGTGGATCCTCGGCGTCGCAGCAAGCGTCGCGATCGTGCTGCTGCTGTGGTCACGACGTCGGCAGCGCATCAAATTCGGATTCGAACCGCGCCCAATGTGGGCCGAGATCGGTATCGGTGCTGCCGGGGTCGGTGGAGTCCTCGGAGCGACCGCCGTCATCAACGCCTATCCAATGCCAGAACTTCTCGCCCGAAAATGGGCTGAGGAGAACAACGTGGCCTGGCCCGCGGAGGGTCTTACTATTCCGCTCGGCCTCGCAGTTCCCGTGCTCATACTCATCGTCGTGGCTGTCGTCGTCCACTTCCTCGCAACGAGAACTCGCTTCGGCCGCTATGTCTATGCGATTGGTGGCAACCCTGAGGCAGCAAAACTCGCCGGGATCAAGACCAAGTGGATCACGGTCAAGATGTTCATGCTGATGGGAATGCTCGTGGCGGTCTCAGCGGCAGTCTCGATCTCGCGTCTCAATGCCGCGACGAGCGGCCTTGGCAACCTCACGGAGCTCTATGTGATCGCAGCGGCTGTGATCGGTGGCACATCACTGCTCGGTGGAATTGGCACCATCCCGGGTGCCGTTCTTGGTGCCCTTGTGATGCAATCATTGATCTCAGGCATGGCGTTGATGGGGCTCGAGGCCCCGTACAAGAACATCATCGTCGGCATTGTCCTCGTCGGGGCAGTCTCCTTGGATTCCTTCTACCAGAGGAAGGTGACGAAATGACGACACCAGATCGTGGCACTCCCCTCGTGGAACTGCGCAATATCAACGTCGCGTTCGGTGGTGTCCACGCGGTCGAGAACGTGTCCGTGGATCTGTTCGGAGGCGAAGTCGTAGCGATCGTAGGTGGCAACGGTGCCGGCAAGACAACGCTCATCAGGACGTTGTCGGGAGCTCACCCGGCCGACTCGGGCGAGATTCTGATCGACGGCGAGCGGGTGACAATTCACAATCCCAGAGATGCCAAGGCATATGGCGTGGAGACGATCTACCAAACGTTGGCACTTGCAGAGAACCAGGACGCCGCATCGAACATGTTCCTTGGAAGGGAGCTGAGGAACCACCTTGGCACCCTCGATGACGGTGCCATGGAAGACGCAACCAGGAAGGTGATGGCAAGACTCAACCCGAAGTTCCAGAACTTCCGGGTTCCGGTCGCCTCGCTATCTGGTGGTCAACGTCAGTCGATCGCTATCGCGAAGGCGGTCTACTTCAATGCCCGAATCATCATCATGGATGAACCAACCGCGGCGTTGGGACCAGCTGAAACAGCGCAGGTCGGCGAATTGATCGAGCAGCTCAAGGCCGATGGAATCGGTATCTTCCTCATCAACCATGATATTCACGACGTCTTCGATCTTGCAGACCGCATCAACGTCATGCACACGGGCAAGCTGGTCGGGACCGTCGACAAGGACAAGGTCTCGAAGGACGAGGTCCTCGCAATGATCATCATGGGCAAGGCATCACGCGACGTCACCGAAAGCGACATCAAAGAACTGCATTAGGGCATCGGCCGACAGAGAACAGCTAGCGGCTGCGGCTTCAGTCGTCCTCTTGGATGCTGCGCATCGACCAGATCAGCGTGCGCATCGATCGAGGCTGCCGTAGCACCGTCACGACCGCTTCGGCAACATCTTCCGGCTTCATCATGTCTGCCAGCCCCGGCATGTCGGGCGTACGTCCGGCACCCATCGCAAACTCGGTTGCCGTTCCACCGGGACACAATGTGCTCACACGAATCCCCGTGGATCGGAGCTCTCTGTCTAGGCCTCCAGCCAGTCCGATCTGGGCGAACTTGGTTGCGGCGTACACTGATTCGTCCCCTGCGCCCCGCAGACCGGCGACCGACGCAACGATGACAATGTCACCCTCTCCGGATTCAATGAATCCGGGGACCGCGGCTCGGATGGGCCACACGGTTCCCGCAACGTTCGTGTCCATCATGTCTGCGAGCTGTTCGTCGCTGAGATCCATGATCCCGCCATAGGCTCCTATGCCAGCATTGGCAACGAGCGCATCCAGACGACCGAACTTGGAATACGCCTCGTCCACAAGCCGCTTTGAATCGGCCGGCTTGCGTACATCCATCTCGACCGTGGCCACCTGTGAGCCCATTTCGGACGCGATTCGAGTGAGCCTGGAATCTCTTCTCGCTCCGAGCACGACCGAGGCACCCTTGGACACCAGTGCCCTGGCAGATGCAGCGCCAATGCCGGAACTCGCCCCCGTGATCGCGATCACATTCCCTGTTAGATCTCTCATCATGCCCTCTCCGAACGACGAACCAGAACCTCAACCGCTCAGTCTATGCCCTGCCCATGAGCCAAGTATCGCGTCGATCACGCGCATGTTGGCCACGGCATCAATCGGAGGTACTGGTACGTCGGAGTCATTGAGGATCGACTCGGCAAACAACTCCGCCTGGATCGTGTACTGGTCCACCTCAGCGAAGGCGATGGTCTTGGTTGACGGAGAAACCGGAGGTTCACCGCCGCGTGTCAGAAAGATCCGTGTTTCTCCTTCGGTAGGAATGTTGAACGGAATCTCGATTTCGATCCTGCCCTCCGAGCCGAAGATGTGCACCCTCTGGTAATCCTCGGATCGAATGCTGCAGGTGAACGATGACTGCCCTCCACCGGGAAACTCAAGAATTGCTGACGTGAGGACATCGATGCCCATAACCGGGTCGCGCCGAACGACGGATGACACGTTGATCGGTTCGGCGTCGAACATCAGCCTCGAGAGGTTGATGTTGTAACAACCGATGTCCATTACGGCACCGCCACCGTTCTCCATGCGATTCCTGATGTTCGTCGGGTCATCGTTGTGGTAGCTGAACCAGCTCTGCACGGACAGAAGATCGCCTATTGCGCCACTTCTCACAAGCCGGACTGTCTCGACCCACATCGGGTGGTGTCGGTACATGAAAGCTTCCTGCAGCATCACGCCGTTGTCTCGGCATGTGTCCACCATGCCTGCTGCCTGGTCTTCGGACATTGCAAGAGGCTTTTCACAAAGGATGTGCTTACCTGCTCTGGCTGCCTTCGAGACCCACTCTGCGTGCATGTCGTTGGGAAGGGGGATGTACACCGCGTCCACGTTGTCCGCAGCGAGAAGTTCCTCGTAGGTTCCGTAGGCATCGTCGATGCCCATCTGCGCCGCCGCGGCCACCGCCCGTTCGGAGTTGCGCGACGCAATGGCGACGACCTCAGAGTTCGACGCGTCCTGGATCGCCGGCGTCACCTTCGACATGCCGATATCCGCTGTACTCAGAACACCCCAACGCACCTCTGACATCTGAACCTCCTCGTCTCAACCTACTGCAGTTGTAGGTCACACTGGTCTGTCAGCCCTGCCAGATGCGGGCGTCGGGAAAGAACGTCCCGACGTCGTCAGGGAAGGATGTGAACGCCGGCAGCTTGTCGAGATTCTGGTTCGCCAACGGCCCATCGCGTCCGGCACCCACGAATGGGTCGAACACGGATCCGGAGACGGTATCGATCAGCCCGGCGCCAGACATCGTGAACACAACGGTTGAATCGTCGAGCCGCCGACTGAACACCGCCCAGCGCTCGTCGTGGTTCGGGTCGATCACTACGGCGATCTCGATACCTGCCACGACATCGTTCACGACTCCGACATCTCGCAGGGCTGGGATGCTGTAGGCGACTGTCTCTGTGCCGAAATCGACAACGATCGTCATGTCTACGAGGTCGAAACCTGTCGGCCACGCATGGACGTCAAGCGCAACGGTTCCCGGGTGGGCGCTCTTCCATGCCTCCCAGGTGGTGAGAGTCGAGGGCATAAGTGTGAGCTTCGTGCCCCGCAGCGGGCCGAGGATCGCCTCACCCATTGGCTGGCTCCACAGAGATCCGGTGTCATGATCCCACCAGGTCATCGCGTTCCCCCACAGCGCCCCCTGATTCCCGAGGAGGATCGGGTCTCCATCGATCGAGCGGCGATGGACCATCGCCGTTGCGCACAGTGGTCACCACGAGACGAGGATCGGTTCACCATCGATGTAATCAAGCACCATCTCTCGTTGGTTGAGATGAGTGACCGGATACGCCTTCGACTCGGATGTCCCGCTCACGCCGATGACGAGCATGTCCGGGGGCCAGTCGACCTGACTCGCCGAGGTGAAGATCGGCTCATACACGGGCGCGATCTGGTCACGCGCCAACAGCTGTCTGAACCCATCGGGTGCTGGCTCTCCATCTCTAACGGGGTCATAGGTTTCGTTTGGATCTGCCCTGACGAGGACCGGATTGGCCTCTCGGAGTACAGAGCTGCCGATCACTCCACCGATGATCGCAACCGAAACGAGTACAAGCACAGGGACCCACATCCGCCTTGAGTGTGCAACGGTTGCGCCATCGTGTCGGGAGGTCATCCCGTTTCAACGACAGATCCATCCGGCAGATTCCACGATCTTGTGCACGTGCTCCGTCTCCTCGACGACCGGGCTTCAGCCCCGCTCCTCGATCGACAGCTCTGCATTGGTCCAGACTCCCCCGGCAGCGCTCGACGAGACGACCGCGTCGACGAATTTGACACCAATGGCTCCGTCGATCTCGGTTGGAAAGCCCATCGCGAGCGGATTTGGAGGACGACCCGTTCTACGTGCCGCAATGGCCTCAGCGGCATCTGAATACACGTTCGCAAAGGCTTCCTGGAACCCCTCGGGGTGCCCTGCCACGATTCGGCTGGACCTCACGGCTTCGGGGAGAGACTCAGGACCGTTCGTCGTGTGGATACGAACGGGTCCGTCGAGTGGCCTGACGACGAGCTGTGTCGGGTGCTCCTGTCGCCACTCGAGCGAACCCCGAGTTCCTGACACCCTGATGCCGAGATCGTTCTCGACACCCGATGCAGTCTGCGTCACCCAGAACGAACCCCGTGCACCGTTGTCAAAGCGCAGCATTGCAGCACCGTAATCGTCGACCAGCCGACCGGGTGCGACATGACCGATCTCGGCCGCAACCTCACTCACCTCGAGTCCCGTGATGAAGCGGACGAGGTTGTGTGCGTGGGTACCGATGTCTCCCATCACAAGGGACGGCCCACCTCGCACAGGATCGAACCGCCACGGCAAGCCGCCCCGTGGATCAGGGTCGTTCTCATCCGCCTTGTTGCCCTGGACATACTCGACCTGAACGAGTCGAATCTCTCCGATTTGTCCCTGCTTCACCATGGCCCTGGCCTGGCGAACCAGCGGGTATCCGGTGTAATTGTGGGTCAGACAGAACACGAGCCCCGTTGATCTCACCTTCGCAACAATGTCCATTGCTTCTTCGATCGTGTTCGTCATCGGCTTGTCACAGATCACGTCGAAGCCGCGGTCGAGGGCTGCAATCGCGTAGGCGTGATGACTGTCATTGGGGGTCATGATCGCTATCACGTCTGCGCCGTCGGCTCTGTCGCATTCGGCGGACAGCATCTCGATGGCGTCCCCGTACGCCCTGGTCGTGTCGATCCCCATGTCGATGGCAGCTTCGCGAGAGCGCTCAGGATCAGCGGACACGGCTCCGGCGACGAGCTCGTATCTGCCGTCCATTCGAGCCGCCGCCCTGTGCATCCAACCGATGAAGCTCCCGGGCCCGCCACCGATCACCCCAACGCGCAGCGGCCTGCCCATCATCGCAACAACAGGATTCGGTTCCATGAAGCTCCTTCACTCTCGGAACGACTCTAGAAGGCTGCGGACTCCTTCCAGATTCGTCGACCGGTAGCGCGAACGGCCTTCGACCGGACAGCAGCCGTGTTACGGAAGTCGAGAGAATGCGTCGTGACAACCGAGGTGACCGATTCAAGCCATTAGAGAAGTTGCCGTTCCGTGGCGAGGTCATCCCCAACCGACAATAACGGCGAGTTCCAATCACAACTCCACTACCACATCTTGGATCGAGACATCCGACACCTCTCCATCAAGCCAGCCACCCCTCAGCCAAACGGCAAAGTCGAACGATCCCATCGCATAGATCAAGAAGAGTCCTATCGCATGCTCGACGGCGTTGTCATCGACGACACCGGACTATTCAACGACTAACCCCAAGAGTGGGAGGACTCCAACAACTACAACAGACCCCACGAAGGACATGCCAGGGACGCGCCACATCAAAAACCACGCAACAAGACTGGACCCCGATGCACGACGCGTCGGACATCCGAACCAAGCGCGCTATACAGCGGCAGTCGGGATGATCATCGTGGGACGGTATGGCGTGGACCCGACGGGTCGAACCCAGCACAGATGACTCCCATTGCTCTTGCCCCAAGTCATCGTGGACTGACATGTCGGCACGGAGCACTCACAGTTCTGTTCTACGCCAACGTGAGAACCACGAAGTCGTTGACACCTGCGATGTTCGGGTCAAGGGACGTCCGACGGGAACGCGCGCAATGGGATTCGTACGTGGGGCAGTCGATGTGTCGTATCGATCTGCAACGTTGCTCCCTCAGCCAAGACTTGACTGTGGCGAACTTGACATTCCTGTCGGTCGTGCTTAACTCCCTCGCCAACACGTCAGACGACGTGCCACGCGTTTGGGGAGAGATAGATGATGGGTACCGCTTCACCCGCCTCGTTCGTTTCTTCGCGTGGTCGTGTCATGTGTATGTGCATGGTTTGCTCTCGGGTGGCTCGCCCGGGCGTATCTGCACTACGTCCCTAGGAACTGCCACCACCCGAGAGGGCCACCTCGGCGTTCCAATACTCACTGACCGGTCCTTCTGGTCACCTTTGGAAGGGACAAATCATGACAAGCACATCTACATCTACACCACTCAACAATGTCAATATCGGTGCCGTCGGCGCTCTTGTGGAGGCCATCAAGGCCGAGCCTGAACGGGCGGACACGACTTGGGCGGCGTCCGTCACGTGGGACGGCGGGTTCCAGACAACGACAGCGATCCGCGACTTCCCACCCTACGCCACTGACGAACCACACGGTCTTGGAGGGACCGACAAGGCGCCGAACCCGGTGGAGCAGCTCATTGGTGCCCTCGGATCGTGCCTCGCGATCGGCTATGCGGCAAACGCGACCGTCGCCGGTGTCGGCTTGGACAGGTTGAGGATCGATATTGAGGGAGAACTCAACCTCGAAACGTTCCTTGGCCTCGAGGACGGCCACGCAGGCTATGACACGTTGCGTGCCACGGTCCACATCGAGTCCGACGCCGACGAGACAGCCATCAGGGAGCTGCACGACAAGGTCGTTGCGACGTCGCCTGTCGGGCACACGTTGAGTCGGGCTATTCCGGTGGCTATCGAGCTCGCCTGATGGTTGTGGGCCCGGGCCCTATGGTCCGGACCCACAACCCCCACCCTGCCGCAATGTATTGGAGTATCCACATGAGTGAGGACAGCCACGAGTTCGGGTTCGCGACGAGGTCGGTTCATGCAGGGCAACGGCCTGATCCTGAGACGGGTGCGCGGGCGATGCCGATCTACGCCACGACATCGTTCGTGTTCAACGACGCGCAACATGCTGCCGATCTGTTTGCGCTCCAAACGTTCGGGAATATCTACACGCGAATTGGGAACCCGACATCGGCTGCGTTCGAGGAACGCATGGCGTCCCTCGAGGGAGGTGTCGGGGCGTTGGCGACCGCATCGGGTCAGGCAGCGCAGCTGATCAGTGTCCTCACATTGGCCCAGAAGGGCGACGAGATCGTCGCCTCACAGTCCTTGTACGGCGGCACATATACCCAGTTTGATGTGACGCTGCGCCGCCTCGGTATCGATGTCACGTTTGTTGACATCCACGACGCTGCTGCGATCGAGGCTGCAATAACGGAACGCACCAAGGCTGTGTATGGGGAGACGATCGGGAACCCTCGGGCTGATGTTCTCGACATCGAAGCCGTCGCCGAGGTGGCTCATGGTCATGGGATTCCGTTGATTGTGGACAACACGTTCGCAACCCCGTATCTGTGCCGACCACTCGAGCACGGCGCGGACATCGTCACGCACTCAGCAACGAAGTTCATAGGCGGCCACGGCGCCGTTATCGCGGGATGCATCATCGAGAGCGGTGAGTTCGATTGGGGAAACGGCAACTTCCCGCTCCTCACAGACCCATCTCCCGCCTACCACGACCTCCAGTTCTGGGAGAACTTCCGAGAGTACGCCTACCTGATGAAGGCACGCACCGAGCTGCTGCGTGACATCGGGGCCGCACTGTCACCGTTCAACTCGTACCTCCTGCTGCTCGGCCTCGAAACACTCCCCCTACGCATGAAACAACACGTATCCAATGCCCGTGCGGTCGCCGAGTTCCTCAACGACCACCCAAATGTCGCCTGGGTCAGCTACCCGATCTTCTACGGCAACGAGTGGACCAACAACGCAGACCGGTACACACCTGAAGGTCCCGGCGCTGTGTTCACCTTTGGGCTCACCGACGGATTCGAGGCAGGGGTGAGGTTCATCGAGAGTCTTGAGTTGGCGTCCCATGTCGCGAATGTCGGGGACGCCAAGACACTTGTCATCCACCCCGCATCGACAACCCACCAACAGATACCGAACAGCGAACGAGAGGCGATGGGTGTTGGTGACGACATGATCCGCATCTCAGTCGGGATCGAGGACATCGGCGACATTCTGTGGGATCTTCAACAAGCCCTGGAGACACCGTGACCCCCACCGTGCCCGACGCGACCGCAGCTGAGCGTCTCGAGATCATCCGCAACGCTCGAACGGTGGCCCTTGTGGGTGTCTCGGCAAACCCTATCCGGTCATCGAACTTCGTGGCCGCATATCTCGTGCGTACGCCCATGGCCACCTATCCCGTGAATCCCGCGTACGACGAGGTGCTCGGAGAAACGTGCTATCCGTCACTGTCGGAACTGCCTCAGGTGCCTGATGTGGTTGACATATTCCGCAGACACGACGCCATCGGGGGAGTCGTCGATGAAGCCATAGATGTCGGTGCCAAGGTCGTGTGGTTCCAGCTCGGATTACGTCACGACCAAGCAGCCCGAAAGGCCCTCGATGCTGGCCTTCAAGTCGTGCAGGATCGTTGCCTCAAGATCGAACACGCCAGGTGGCACGGCGGACTCCACCTTGCAGGGTTCGACACCGGAGTCATCTCATCGAAACGGCACCGACCCATATGACACCCCGATCCGTCGGCACAGTAGCGACCCAGTTCTTCACGTTCGGGACACCGAATGAGCCGTTCCCCCTCAAGTTCGGTGAGACGCTGCCTGAGGTCACCCTGGCGTATGAAACGTACGGTGTTCTGGCACCTGACCGTGCCAACGCGGTCTTGGTGTTTCACGCCCTCACCGGAAGCCAACACGCCGCGGGCCACAACGCGTCGGTGCCAGGAGTCGGGGACCGCTGGACCGACGAATGCCAGACCGGGTGGTGGGACGGGTTCATCGGACCGGGCAAGGCACTCGACACGAATCGTTTCTTCGTCATCACAGCCAACTATCTCGGTGGCTGTTACGGCTCAACGGGACCATCCTCACGCAACCCGGCAACCAACCAACCGTACGGGTCGGCGTTCCCCCAGATCGGGTTCTGTGACACCGTCGACGCCAACATTCGGCTCATAGAACACCTCGGCATCGAGAAGCTCCACGCCGTGATCGGTGCATCCACCGGGGGCATCATGTGTCTGTCACTCGCAACCCGATACCCCGACATGGTCGACATCGTGATCCCCATCGCAGCCGGAGCACGACTCACTGCACTCCAGACACTCCACAACCTCGAACAGATCGTCGCCATCACCACAGATCCTGCGTTCTCCGGTGGTGACTATTACAACCAGCGCACGGGGCCAAACAACGGACTCGCTCTTGCAAGGATGATCGGCCACAAGACCTTCGTGTCACTCAAATCGCTCGAACAGCGGGCCCGAGCTGAAACCCCGACGCGTGACGGGCCGCCGACGTACGCGATCGATGATCCCCTCGAGTCCTATATGTGGCACCAAGGCACCAAGTTTGTCAACCGGTTCGACGCCAACAGCTACCTCCAAAACATGCGAGCCTGGCACACGTTCGACCTCGCCGCCGAAGCCGGGGTCGACAACCTCGATGACCTTTTCACAGGCTCGAGGAACCACCACTACATGGTGTTCACCATCGACAGCGACGTCTGCTTCTACCCCGAGGAACAAGACGCACTCGTCGCCCACCTCAAAACCGCCAACGTGCCGCATCGGCGAGTCACGGTCCACTCGGACAAAGGACACGATTCGTTCCTCCTCGAACCCCGACTCTTCACCCCACACCTCACCGACACCCTCACCAACCCCTGGCATCTCTAGAACACGGAACAAGTCACCGAACACTCCCCCCCCCCCCCCACGGTCTGGAACTCCGGCACAAGGGGGAACTGCCAACGGTCTTCTTCGTAGCGGGGACAGGTTGTGACCTGCGACCTTCGGGTCATGAGCTACGAGCAGGCTCCTCGGTGCTGCTCAATGTACCGGAGCGCAACGGTGCCATCATCCGCGAGCGCCAATTGTGACTCTCGCCCGCTGCGATGATCAGGATTCGGAACACGGCGGCGTGGGAATCTCCGTGGACCGCTGGACGTCTAACCTCCAGCATGTGTCGACCAGGGTGTAGGACATGACTGAGTCCAGTGAATCCGGTCGCGGCAACGCTTCGCCAGATCCGGGACCGATGCAGGCGCCGCAAATCGCGGTACCGGTACACGGTCTGACCCGGTACCTGCGAACCAAACTCGAGGCTACAGACGGCGTATTGCGGTGGGAGGTGCCGCGGACCCTGCTGGGGGTGGTGCCGATCGGCGTCCGCCACGTCTCGGTGCCCGTCGCGAACGTGCTTTCCCAACAAGTGGGCAGGGGGGTGCGACCGTTCAACCTGGTCGCCGGTGCAGCATGCATCGCGGTGCCGCTGATTCTCGGTCTCTGGTGGGCTGCAGTACCGCTCGTGATCTTCGGGGCTTGGGTGGTTCTGGTATCACTGGGTCCGCGGCTGGAGGTGGTGACCCACACCGGGACGGAGCACCACGCCAACGTCTGCCTCAGCCACCAGATTGACGCCGAGCTGTACATGGCGGCCGTGGACGACCTTGTTGAGCAGGCTCAGCAGAACCGTTGAGTGGGGCGCTCCTTACTCGTCGAAGAGGAAGCCAAGCGGATAGGAACGAGTGGAGAACCGTTCGTGCCAGGCCTCCTCAAGAAGACAAGCTTTTCAGGTGATCTCAAGAGCCTGGCGAAGAAGCTAGAACCGGCCGCCGAGCAAATTCGACAATCCCCGAAGAAGGGCAAGGGACATGGCGACGATCAAGAAGACTGACCACGGAACATGGACGCTCCGCTACCGCGAC
>Ga0255047_10001631_pt1 | contig 15895 bp, 17 predicted proteins | sample JV7_2_1_MG_FD_183640 | JGI IMG/M metagenome (GOLD analysis project Ga0255047, IMG submission 183640) | Seawater microbial communities from Jervis Inlet, British Columbia, Canada - JV7_2_1 | ecosystem: Environmental > Aquatic > Marine > Inlet | place: Canada: British Columbia | collected 2016-10-06
AGAAGTGATGTTGTGGAGAGCGTTCATCGAACGAGATGCGAACGCCTTCCACCGTGAGGACTACTACTTCGCCCAGATCGCCCAAGAGATCAGGCGGGTACTGTCCAAGCGGCCCAAGAGCGTCAAGCTCGAGCACTTCCTGCTCAAGTTTGAAACGAAGGGCATGAAGAAGGAACGAGCCTCGGCTGAAAGTATTGAGACGGTGACGATGCGTTCGAAGGCATTCTGGTTTGGCTTAGTGGGTGCCCAAGGCCCCATAGACAAGGAAGGTTGATAATGGCAAGTGCAACAGAGCTAGAAAGATTGGTGGTCAAGCTAGTCGGCGACGACAGCGACTACCAGAAGACGCTCAAGCACGCTGAACAGGCGACGCGGTCGTCAGTCGGAGCCATCAACAACCAACTAGGTCAATCGGCCAAACAGTTCAACACAGCCGGCCGCGAGATCGACCAGATGGGTCGGTACGTGAAGTCCTCAACTGGAGCACTCGGGGGCTTCGGTAGTGGGCTGGCCGGAGTTGGGCAACAACTGTCCAAGGTCGGTGCTGGCATCTCCAGCATGGGACGAAAGCTCACGCTCTTTGTCACAGGTCCCCTTGCCGCATTTGCCGCGTTCTCTGTCAAGGCGTACTCGGACTTCGATAGCGCCATGACCAAGTCCACCGCGATCATGAGCGGGGTCACAGACTCACTACGAAAGGACATGGAAACGACTGCGATGGCGTTGTCGGGATCGACCATCACAGCGCCAAAGGATCTCGCCGATGCCTACTTCTTCCTGGCCAGTGCCGGGTTCGATGCGACGGAGAGTATCGCAGCTCTCGACAAGGTGAACAACTTCGCCATCGCGGGCATGTTCGATATGGCTACCGCGACCGACCTGTTGACGGATGCTCAGTCAGCCCTCGGTCTCAACACAGGCACCACCGAACAGAAGATGCGGAACATGGTCCGTGTCTCAGACGCCATGGTGCGAGCCAATACGCTGGCTAACGCAACGGTGGAACAATTCTCCATAGCACTCACCAGCAAAGCCGGCGCCTCGATGAAGGCGTTCAACAAGGACGTAGAGGAAGGTCTCGCGGTCCTGGCTGCGTTCGCCGACCAAGGCGTGAAAGCGCAACTGGCCGGTAATCAACTGGACCGGATTATCAGACTGCTCTCCAAGTCGAGCAGCGAGAACGCAGACGCCCACAAGGAACTCGGCTTCCGCGTATTCGACGCACAAGGGAAGATGAGAAACCTCGGCGACATCGTGGGGAACCTCGAAGGCGTCCTCGAAGGTATGAGCGATGAGCTGAAGGTCGCGACACTGGCACAACTAGGCTTCGACGCTCGCGTACAGCAAGCCATCCTACCACTGCTCGGAACCAGTGGGGCCATCAAGAAGTACGAAGAGCAGTTGCGGTCCGCGTCGGGGTTCACCAAAGACGTAGCCGGCAAGCAGATGGCAAGCTTCGCCAGTCAAATGAAGATCCTAAAGAACCAGATCACCATCGTGGCGACAGAGGTCGGAGCGATACTGGCTCCCGCCCTACTGTGGATCAACGAGAAGATCAAGATCGGGATCAAGTGGTGGCGTCAGCTGAGCGACACAACCAAGAAATGGATTGTAGGCATCGCGGCAGCGGTCGCAGCGATTGGGCCTCTGTTGGTGGTGATTGGTGGCGTCATTGCAGCCATAGGTTCCTTGGTCGGCATTGTCGCGTTCTTCGTAGCAATTGGCTGGGAGGTGGTATTAATCGCCGCTGCCGTTGCAGTAGGAATCGTGGTCTGGATTGCCCAGATAGCTGCAGTGGTGGCCGCGATCGGAGGACTGATCTACTGGCTCATTGGACCCGAAGGAATCAACGCCGCTTGGACAGCCGTGGTTGACTGGGTCAAGAATGCTGTGATGAAGATCGTGGGCTTTATTGCCAACCTCTCCACCAACATCAAAATCTTTCTCAAGTGGTTCCCCAAGAACTGGCAGAACGTGTTGAAGGACATGATCCAGTTGTGGGTACTGTTCCACGTGAACATGATCAAGAACGCGTTCACAATCTTGAAGACGTTGTTCCGCTTGTGGGTCGCCCTGCAGGGATGGTTCTCCAGCATCTTCAAGAAGATCTTTAGCATCGACTTCCTCAAGTGGATCTGGGCTGGTATCAAAGCAGCAGCGAAGGCGTTCCTCAACTTCGCGAAGGCAGCTTGGAAAGCCATCACAGGTATCTTCAAGAAGAAGGGCAAGAAGGTCAAGATGGACGACTTCATCGGCCAGATGGATTCGGACTTCGAGGGCGGTGGGAAAGACTTCCTAGGCACCGCGAAGGGTATCCTACAAGACGGTCTCGGTGACATGAAGGGCCCGTTCGAAGGCTTCAAGAGCAGCATCGAAGAAGGCCCCAAGTTCGTGTACGACATGGGCAAGAAGACTGGTGAAGCTGCCGCCGAGGGAATCAAGACGGGAGCTGAAGGCACAGCAGCCGCAGCCGAAGCGATTACGACGGGCCCATCTGAGGCCTTCCTCAAGCTGATGGGAGACATCAAGAAGTTCGAGCAGGGAATGGTCCAGTCCATTGCCACGTGGGGCATGTCGAGTCGCGAGATTGAGATCTGGAAACTGCAGATGCGGGGTGCCACCGAGCAGCAGTTGAAGCAGGCACGCGCCCTCGACAAGCACCTGACGAAACTCGAAGACCAGAAGAAGCTGATGACGGAAGGTAAGAACCTGACCAAGTCACTGATGACCCCGCAGGAGAAGTACACTGAACAGATCGCCAAGTATCAAGAGCTGCTCGACGGTGGAGCCATCAACCAGGAAACGTTCAACCGAGCAATGGAGAAGGCCCACAAGGAATTGAAGAAAGACTTCAAGGTGAAGTTCAACGTGAGCGGAATCCAGTCGGTCGAAGCGGGCACCGCGGAAGCGATGGCTCGCCTCGAAGAGTTCCGAGCACTGAAACCAGAACGGGTGAACCTCGGTGGAGCCGACATCGACCCGCCCAAGATGGCAGGTCCCGTGAAGTTCGATGACGGGGCAAAGGTAGAAGCGAAAGAGGCAGTCGGCAAGGTGACAGTGGGCACCAGTAGCGACCGAGCTAAGATGGTCGACTACCTGATGCAGATTGCTGAGAACACGAAAGTCGAGAGCGAGCTGCCTCGAGTGGTCCTTCAGGAGGCGAACATATAATGACGATGGCACTACGAGGGGCGATTGATTGGAACCTCACCCGGGACAAAGAAGGTCACCGCGAGTACAAGATCCAATGGCTCTGTGAAAGCAATGACTGGAACGACGGACCCGAGCGTGCGTACTGGACGCCAGGGCTACCCGCCATAGGCTCGACATGGGCGTTCGGTAACGACTTGGACCTGTGGGCGTTCTGTTGGCCCAACGCAACCGTGAAGCCGGTACTGACGAAGGAACGCCAGAACCTGTGGATCGTTGAGAACATGTTCTCGACCAAGCCACTGTCACGGTGCCAAGACACAGACATCGAGAACCCGCTCAACGAGCCGATGGAGATCAGCGGGTCCTTCGTAAAGTACACGAAGGAGATTGCCAAGAACAAAGACGACGAGAAGATCGCCTCCAGTAGCCACGAACGCATCCGTGGCCCGATCATGGAGTTCGATCACAACCGTCCGACCGTCACCATTGGCATGAACCTGTTGACGCTGCCACTCTCCACGTTCGCACCGATGGTGGACACGGTGAACAACCACGTCCTCTGGGGCTTGGGCGTGCGACGGGTGAAGCTGTCAAACGTCCAGTGGGAACGGAAGCTCTACGGGACATGCACGTTCTACTACACTGTGACATACGAGTTTGACATCGACTACACTACCTTCGACCGCGTGACGTGGGACGAAGGCACGAAAATACTCTCAGCCGGCGGGAACGTGAACAACCCCGACGACTTCGAGCAGTACAAAGATGTCAATGGCGAGAACACTCGTGTGTTCCTCGACGGTGCTGGCAACGCTCTAACCAACGGAGCCGCTCCGGTAGAAATCGACATCAAGTTCTACAACGAGTCGAACTTCTTTACGCTGGGAATTCCAGCATCGCTCTAGGAGACCATACCAATGACAGACGAGAAGAAGAAACCAGGAGTTGAACACGTCGACGGCGTGGGTCCAATCACACCCATCGGCGACGTCCGTAAGCACGGGCTACCTGACGGCGGCAAGGGTGAGGTCGTGGTACGGCCCGTCCAGTACAACCTCCAGGACTACGACCGGGCTACCGCGAACCTGCAGTTCATCTTTGAGCAGGACGGCGAAGAACCCTCAACGCGGACAGCGATGTTCAGCGACGGGTGCCACAAGTCGGACGAAGAACCATACGCCCGCCGGCTCAAGGTGAAGCAAGGGTCACCACAGGGGATCGACCTCGGGTGGCTCTTGAAGCCCTTCGCATCCATCGGGTTGATTATCATTGAGAACAATGTCGGGAAGGGGCTCAAGATAAAGCCCACCGATGAAGAGCGTGCCGAACACGCCAAGTCGATACTCGTGGTGAAGGACCACCCGGATGCGAAGGGCTTCAAGATCCGCCCAGGACGCTTCATGTTTTTCGAGGCGACCGACGCCTCGGACCTCACAATCGAATCACTCAACGGAACGATCAAAGCTCACATCCTTGTGTGCCCCGCCGGCTCTGTTGAGGAATAGGACGGAGCCATGCCCGAGCAATACTACCTCAGCGAGATGGACAGATCGAAGATCGTTGAATCGGTCCTTCGAACAATGTCCGATCGACATAACACACTGTCGCATCCCGGTGACCGTGCCTTGTCTCTTGACCATGCCCACATGGCACCTGAGGTCTACATCTGTAAGGGCGGCATCCCCAAGAGGAAATGCAAGAAGTGTGGACCGATTGGTTCGGGCAGTGGTGGTGAGAAGAAGTTCATCCCGGGCGTAGCGACACTACCCATCTGGAAGTTGCTACACGATGACATCTGCGGCTGGTACTTGGAGAAGGTCACGCTGCCAAGTGGGTCGCAGAAGACGCTCGAGATCTTCAACGTCCGAGCCTGCGAAGTGGTTGACGACTTCAACATCTGCAAGCGAGACAAGTTCGGCAGATGGCACATCGAGTACAACCCATGCGAGCCCGACTGCTCGTCAAGCTCGTCGAGTAGCAGCAGCGACAGTTCGAGCGACTCGTCCAGTGACTCCAGCAGTGACAGCAGCGACTCGTCTGACAGTAGTGACAGCTCAGGTAGTGGATCCAAGAGCGGCTCTGAAAGCGGCTCTGTCAGCGGCTCGGAGAGTGGGAGTGCTGGTAGTGTGTCTGGCTCCGTTGGGAGCGTGAGCGGGTCGATGCTGGGCTCTGTCAGCGGGTCTGTTAGCGGGAGCCTGTCCACAGGGGAGAGCGGGTCTGTTAGCGGCTCCAATGATGCGAGCGGTTCGATAAGTGGCTCCAACAATGCAAGCGGCTCGGTGAGCGGATCGATAAGTGGCTCGTTGAGTGGGTCAGTGGGAATCAGTGGGTCGTTCAGCGGGTCGGTGATACCCTCGGTTGGAAGTGGCTTGTCAACAGGTAGTGGGATGTCGATCTTTGGCTCAGTCCCCAACGACTGCATTGACGTGGTAACAGACGTGACCTTCGACTCGGTCTCATGTGAACTGACGGTCACCAAAGCAACCATCTGTTGCGTGTGCGTTGGTGGTGGGACAACGGGTGGCGGTGGTGGTCCAGACCTCTCCACGGCAGCGGAGAGCATACCATGAGCCTAGCTGAAGACAGCATCGGTGTGCCATCGGTCTCAGTGCCGTTCCCCAGCATATCGGAGTTCTTACCGTCAGTCTCAGCACCCATTGCTGAAGCGTCGTTCAGTACGCCATCAGTGTCGGCCCCGTTCGCGAGTGTCTCATTCTCATCGCCATCAGTATCTGCCCCGTTCGCAAGTGCCAGTGGCAGCTTCAGCATCCCGACCAGTGGTTCAGGTTGCTGCTGTGGTGGTGGCGGTGGTGGTAGTGGTTCAGCGAGTGGTTCGTGTGACCCTGATACGCATACCTGTGGCGGGGATGAATGCAAGGTCGATGGCTGTTGCTTGTGTGTACCATCATCAGCCCCGTTCACCGTAAGCCTGACAACATGCTGTGGCACTTTCAGCGGTGATGTCACCATGACGAACGGCGGTAGCGGTTGCGCGTACTCGGGGACGTTTTCGATGTGCGGTCAGACACTGACTATCACCGCGGACCCGAACGCATGCACAGTCACAATCGGTGGTGGCTGCTTCCCAACTAAGAACGGTTCGGTCACCTGTGGTTGCAACGGTATGAGTTTCACAGTCGAATGGACGGCAGCTGAGCTTGCGGGGTGCCCAGGATGTTAGAAACCAAGAATGGCGGAGCCGGAGTATTTGGCATGTCACCCGATGCCATCGCTCCCGAGATGTGCCCTCGACGAGATGCGAAGGGCGTGTGCGGGGTTGTGAGAACACAGACGGGTGGACTCGAAGTGCTCCCATCGCGTGATGTCTGTCAACGCTGCACCATGAACACAGACACCCCGACCACAGGCAGGTTCAACCGCGAGACTACACTCCTGGCACTCGAAGCTTTGAAACAGTACGGGCACCCCACACGCCATGCCGCTGCTGAGGACGCATGGTCTGACTACCTGCTCGAAACAGAACCTGAGGAGAAACGCCTCGGCTTGAACAACGGTTCGTTCCAACCACAGGGACCCGGGACGTGCCTACACGAAGCACTTGCAGCATGGGGCTTCAAGGAGCGTGACGATTGCGACTGTGTCAACTACGCCACTGAAATGAACATGAAGGGCAACAAGTGGTGTCGCAATCACATCCCTCGGATCATTGGTTGGATGCGAAAGTCCGCCAAGCAACGAAAGCTACCCTTCTCGAAACTGATAGCCCGTCAGTTTGTGATGAAGGCCATTAGGAGATCGGAGACCATGACGAATCTTAGAAGCACATTCGACGCCATCTACTGCGTCAACCTGGCGAGACGGCCCGACCGTTGGAAGTCGTTCATGGAGGGTGTCCCAGACGACTGGCCTTTCCGCGAGGTCCAACGCGTCAACGCGATCGACGGGAAGAAAGTCCCCGTCCCGAATTGGTGGTCGCAGGGAGGAGGTGCTTGGGGTTGCTTCAGGACCCACTTGCGTCTCATCGAGAACGCTCTCAATGAGGGTATCAATTCGATCCTCTTGCTCGAAGACGATGCCGTGTTCAACGCGAACTTCTCAACCGACGTGGCGGAGTTCATGACACAGGTGCCCGACGATTGGGGCATGCTGTACTTTGGCGGTCAACACCTCTACGTGAACCAGCAACCACCGAAGGAAGTTTGCCCCGGCGTGTTCCGGCCGTTCAACGTGAACCGCACACACGCCTTCGCTCTACGTGGTGAGACGATGGCGAAGGTCTACCAGCACATCTCGCGAATCGACTGGCACAAGGGGAACCACATCGATCACCATCTCGGTCGGTTCCACCAACGACGCGAAGACCCCATCTACTGTCCGCCCGAGTGGCTGGTGGGACAAGCCGAGGGCAAGTCCAACATCAGCGGACGAGACCTACCACAGAAGTTCTGGCCTGCCGCTGAAGACATCGCAGCGATCGACCCGACCAATCACAAGTTCGTTCTCTGCATGGGTCTCCACAGTAGCGGATCCAGTTGCCTCGCCGGTGTCATGTATCACATGGGGCTGCACATGGGGAACGAGTTCTGTGGGTTCTACGGTAAAGACCCCGCGTCCAAGAACTGTGGGTTCGAGGCCGTGGGCTTACGCGACATCGCTGAGAAAGCATTGCCCTTCCCCGCGACCGAGTACGCGATGAAGCGTAATCAGATCTGGCGTAGCGTCCGCGGGTTCGTCAACCAGAAGCGTCGAGAGGCCGCGTCGATTGATACGGTGGCTGGTGCGAAGTACCCACAGGCGAGTGCATTGGGACGGCAGTTCCACAACATCTGCGGCGAACAACTTCGCATCCTGGTCAGCGAGCGGCCGTTCGAGGAGAGTGTAGCCTCGATGGTCAAGCGGATGCCGAAGCGCCCCAAGAAAGACATCGTTGACCACCAGCAGTTTCTACTCGACAAGCGAGAAGAGACCATTGCGAACCTCGACTCGATACAAGTCCATCGAGTCAACTACCATGAATTGCTGGCCGACCCCGAATCTGAAGCACGTGCGATTGCACAGTGGCTCGACATCGAGTTGACTGACGCTCACGTTGCCGCTGTCAAGGGATGGGTACAGCCAGAGAAGCGGCACATCCGCTTGGAGACCTCTGATGAATGAACAACGCCCCGTAGACATAGACGAGTTGCTCGGTGACCCTGAACCCGAGAACAGTCTCGACGGCAATGGGCGTCCGTGGTTGTGGTCGTATTGGGAAGGACCGACACCACCACCCGTCATCGAACTGTGCAAAGAGACCATCTCCAAGTACAACCCATCGTTCCGAGAACTCAATCCCGAATCGGTCAGGGCTGTGGGTGGTGGTGCTGTACTGGACTTCATGGCGAACCACGACCGGCCTGATGATCGGTTCTGGGGACCACCACAACGAAGCGACTTGCTGCGATGGTGGCTGCTCTGGAAGTTCGGTGGCGTATGGCTCGACACTGACTACATCTGTTTCAAACCGATGGACATGCTCGACGTATGTCACGACGTTGACCTTGTCGGGTGCCACAACCCACACAAGACCAAAGGCTTCGGGCAAGCGATGCTCGGTACGCCGTTCGGTGCACGTCCCGGGTCGCCGATTATGAAGTGGGCGTTCGAGAACTGTTTCTTCTACCTGCTCAGTCTGTTCCAAGGCGAAGATGTCAAGTACGGTATGACCAGCGTCGGCATCTTGAGCCGCATCTACAAAGAAGCCGCCAAGACAACCGACTACACACTGGACCGTCGCGAGCACTGGCGCTACCACCGAGTGCCGTGGGAGAAGGTGAAGCCCGCGTTCATGGAGAAGGGCAAGTCGTGGAAGTTTGAATACGGCAAGTGGTGGGTCCCGGGAGCGTGCAGCGTGCACATCACCAACGTGATGACCGACACCCTACAAGACGCAACCCGCGACGAGTTGCTGGACATGCAAAACTACATCGGTTTCCTGTTCAACCGGGCGTTGGGGCTACCGGGGAAACAGTCAATGATGGGACGCTCGTATGAGATCATTCAGCGGCTCCCCACAGAAGCTCCGACAGTTTGTGTGGAGGTCGGGGTATTCCGTGGAAGGAACGCCCGTGCGGTACTGCAACAGCGACCTCTGTGTGATATGTTGCTGGTGGATCCGTGGGGAGACAATGGCAACGAGGACAGATGGGCTAACTCCAAAGATGCCCGAGCCAACGAGCCGATCGAAGACCGCGAGAAGCATTTCGAGTTCACCAAGAAGCACGTCGCATGGGCCGGCGACCGTGTCACAATACAACGAACAGTCAGCGTCGAGGCTGCGAAGGGCGTAGACGACGACACGGTGGACGTGGTGTTCATCGACGCTGAACACACTTACGACGGAGTCAAAGAAGACATCGAGGCGTGGTGGCCTAAGGTCAAAGCCGGTGGCTGGATCGGGGGACACGACTACTCGAAACGATGGGGCGGTGTTCGCACTGCCGTTGATGAGTTCGCCAATGCACTAGGCGTACCACTTGTGCGAGGCGAGGACGATACGTGGTGGCTTAGGAGACCCAACGATGGCTAAGAAGAAGAAAGCGGCAAAGAAGGTGACACCCCGCAAGAAGCGTGCCGCCAAGAAGACACCCACAGAAGGTCAGGTCGCAGAGGATGATCGCATCCCCTTCACGCCTGAGATGCTCAAGACCAAGACCACTCGCGGTAGCCGGCCGCTCACCAAGGAACAGAAGCGGAAGCTCGAGGCGTTGAAAGAACAGATCGAGCCGACGCTGCGGGAGATGGTGAGGTCGGGACACTGGATGGTGGCAACGTGGTGGATCGCTGGGATCCGCATCCCAATGAAACGGTTCACGGACGGGTTCCCGACGAAAGACTTTGACAACGCCGTTGACACACTGGACGAGAACCTACGAGAGGAGCACGCCAGGCTCAACGAACTCGAATTCGAGGATGATGACGATGAGTGACAAAGGCACAGGCGACGGCGGGTTCGCACGAGGTCTCAAGGTCCCCGACAATGCGGGTGTCTTCTACATCGCATCTGGCGTGGCGTTTGCACAGGAGACCGAACAGTCGATCGCGTGTCTCCGTCAGCACAGCGACATCCCCATCCACGTGATGACCAGTCACCCCGAAGAGATAACCGACAGAGCCGGCCTGACGGTGGAGACAATCGAACACGAGAAAGGCTTGTGGGTGAAGCCGAAGTACATGGACGCGAGCCCATTCGAACTCACGCTCTTTCTCGACAGTGACGCGATGGTCGTTCACCCCGATGCGTTGCTACCTTTCAAGATCATCGAACCAGACATCTACGACCTCGCATGGTGTCACGCTCCCAAGCGAGGGTTCAACCACATGAGGGGCATCGTAAACTGCGTCGCGAGTTGGAACAGTGGTGTCATGTTCTTCGACATGCGATCGCAACGAACGAAAGACATCTTGGTCGCATACCGAAAGCGATACGCGCCCAACAAGAACGACACGCGGATGTCCGACCAAGCCATCTTGTCACAACTGGTTTGGAAGCACAACTTCCCGTCGTACACTTTGTGCCCCGAATGGAATTGCCGAGGTCACATCAGCGGCTGTATCGAAGGTCCCAAAGTGCGCATCGTACACAACCGACGAGCGGTGCGGCAGTTCAAACAGCGAGGTGAAGTGGTGGTACGCGACTACCTCGCTGGCAAGCGCCGCGTCTAAGTCCTGGAACGGGTGGGAAAGCGAACCGGTCTCCCGCGGAACCACCCGTTCCAGGCATCTTTTTGCCTTTCTGTGCAAAATACTTTGGAAGTCTTTGACCCTGTGTTTTCCGGGGTCAAAGTCATCTACTGGTTTTCGTTTGGCAAATACTTTGCCAAAATGGTTCAAGTGATGTTGACCCCACTACCGATTCGAGCAATACTCCGGATGTGGGTTGTGAGACACACAGCCACAAACGAACCACCACTAGCCAGGAGACACAGACGATGACCACGACAACCACCACGACGACCACCACCAGCCGCGACGCCTTTGGAAGCCGAGTTGGAACCCAAAGCAACATGATCAACCGCGTCCTGCTCGCCGCCAAGAAAATGCTCACCGTCGCCGAAGTGAGCGAGCGAACGGGACTGTCGAACAAGCGATGCCGCAACCACTTGGAATGGCTCGCTGCTCGCAACCTGATCAGCTACTAGGTCGAAACGGGCAGGGACGCCCGTATGGGGAACAGAGACCCCACTGACGAGACCTCAACCACGCACGGGAGACAACCATGAACGATAACGACCCACGCACGACGGCTGAACTTGTGGAGATCATGACGCAGAAGTTCCGCGACAACCTGGAATACCTCGTTCTCGATTGCGGTGACAAATCCATCACAATGACAGACGCTACGGAGTCGATCTGGGGCAGCTCGGGCAGGGGGGCAGCTCGGGCGGTCCGGATCATTGAGACGCTGGCCGAGTACGGCTACCTGGAAATCACAGGCCGGAAAAAACGACGGGTCACCTTCACGGCGAAGGGCCACGAGCTTGTCAACACAGGAGACGAGTAGACCCCGCGATGGGTGCCGCCACCGCCAGTCTCCGGACTGGCGAGACCGATGCCCATACGGACCCGATGGTTCGTTCCGACAATGGCATTAGACGGGGACCACTTGGAACCCCACAACCACCACCACAGTTCAGGAGACGAAACGATGATCAGTGTCTACGGCGAAAACATCACGCTCGAGCAACTCCACAAGGTCGAAGTCCAACGTCCCTCGTTCGCGGGACGACGCTGGCACGGTTTCCAGCACGGTGAGCTGGTCGACATCATCACCGACGAGATCCGGTCCCGCGGATGGAAGATCGCGGAAATGAAGTTCTCGCTGAGCGAGGACGAAGCTGACCTCGCAGGGGCGTTCCAGCTCACCATCCCAAAGCTCGAGGCAATACCCGGCCAGGACTACTCGCTGGGCTTCCTCACCAGCAACGCCCAACGGCGGGCGCTCAAGATGGTAGTGGGGACGCAAGTCACCTGCTGCACCAACGGGATGGCCACAGGGGAGATCATCCTCAACCTCAAACACACGAACACCAACGAAGAGGTTCTGTGTGACGAGATTGGGAACGCGGCGGGTCGCTACCTCTCCAAGGCCAGCGAGATCCCGGTCCTGGTCAACCGATTGAAGGAACGCGAGCTACCACGAGCCGAGGCCAGTGACCTGCTGTTACAAGCCGGCCACGCGAAGATGTTGCCGTGGGCACGCATCGGGAAGGTTGACGAAGAGTACCGCAACCCGACGTTCGCCGAGCACGGCGCCGACACGAGCTGGGCGTTGTTGAACGCGTTCACCTACGTGGTGAAGGAACAGAACCCGATGGGACAGATGGACCGGATGAACAGGTTCCGCGAACTGCTCCCACTGGCGACCGCGAGCTGAGCGGCGGCGAAGGCGAGACCACCGACCCGCACGGACGCGGGTCGAGACTCCCGAACTTCACCACCACAGGAGACCGACCCATGTCAGACGACTGCCCGAACTGTTCCCGACCATTAGATGACTGCCCGTCCTGCGCCAACGAGCAATTCTGTTTCTACTGCAACTGGTGCCGTATCTGTCAACATCAAGGAGACCTCCCGATGACCACCACCACTACCCACGCCCTGACCCATCGCGTCTACCAGTACACGACCAGTGCACTCGACCACCACCACTACCCGAGCGAGAACTTCCCCAACGGTGACGGGTTCAACGAACGCGTCGAAGCCGGTCAGTGGGTGGTCCAACGTATGGCGGCGAACGGCCAGTGGCGGAACCACTTGGGACCGTTCAATGAGAAGACCGAAGCTGAATCGTTCCTCCCCGCGGAACCGCCAAGCGACTACGTGGTCAAGGCGCTCGAAGTTCTCCAGTCCAAGAGCGCCGTGATCGACGACGAGTTCTACCAGCGACGACCCCTCGTTACGCCGAAGGGCTCGCCCTGGCAGTCGACCCACAACCTGATGGAAGAAGCGGCCAGTGTCATCGCCGCCGCTGGCTACCGCGACGACCTCGTGGAGAAGCTACGCCAACGGTCGCCGAGTGTGGTCAACACGTTCTGGTCAGTGACCGCGATCGCCAGCGATGGCACCGCGGACGGGAAGGTTGCCGCGAAGTGGTTCGTGTGGGCCGAGAGCGATGCCGCTGCCTGTGCCTACATCATGGAGAAGGAACACGTCGACAACCGTGGTCGCTACCACTACCTCAGCGAACCGTTGACCGAGACCCTGTTCGAGCACCGCGCCTACAAGATGGAAACGGGCCGGCGACACTGGTCGTAGACACCCCGCACAAGTACCCTGTCAACGTCTGTGATGTGCGTCGGTGGTACGAGCCCCACAACCAGTCCCGTTCCCCTGTGGGAGCGTAAGAATGGCACTGTGGGGCTCGTTTCTTTTTGCCCTGTGGTCCGGGGCTTTTAGCCATTTTGAAAATACTTTGCCAAAATGGTTCAAGTACCGTTGACCCCGGAACCGATTCATGCAGAATAGAGCATGTTGAGAGTAGCCACTAACACCACACGACGGAGACCACCACAATGTCCACGCGAACCACCAAAGCCAAAGCCTCGATCGGCGTAGTCACCGTTCTCATGCGATACAAGGTTCTCAAGAACGGCGACTTCTCAAAGACCACCACTTGGACCGACACGGTCTGGGTCACCTGCGACGACGAAGACGAATGGCACGACATCTCCAACGCCGGCGGGTGTCACGAGAAACTGAGCAACGACGCTCTCCGCGAAGCTCGCGTGAAGTACCCGAAGGACAAGGGATGGCGAGTGTCCGCGAGTGAGAGCTGGGCTGTTGACCCGCCCCGCAAGTCCACACGCCGTCGCCGCCGCTAACGACCACCACTACCACCACCACACTCAAACAGGAGACCAGGACGATGATCATCAAAAGCGAACAAGCGAACGGCGACTGCGACAACGGTTGTGAAGTAGCCGCCACCCATGGCGCGGTAGCCCAAGGCGCGACCGGCCGTTGGTGCGAAGTGATGTGGGTCTGTGAGAGTTGCGCGAACAAGTGGGCGGGCGGTGCCGAGAAGGTACTCACCGCTCAACAGGCCCGCGAGAAGATTGAAGCCGGCGAAGACGGGTTGACCGGCTACCCTGATTTCTAGTTCCCGAACCGGGAACTGGTCCCGACAGTACCGACAGTGAACCACCACCACTTCAACAGGAGACCGAGACCATGAACGAACGCGACAAGATGATCAGCCGGATCGAAACCGTACTGAGACGATGCGACCCCAAAGCCAACGCCACCGAAGCTGAGGTTGAACAGGCCATGGCGTTCGCCCAAACGATGATGAGGAAGTACGACGTGGAGATGGCCGAGGTGATGGCCGCGAAGGGTGAAGACCTCGATATGAGTGCGATCGGCGAAACGATCGTTCGCGAGCACAGCAAGACCGACAAGCACGAGCTGGCGATCCTGAATGCCCTGTGCCTGATCTGCGGGGTCAAGGCGTACACGACGACGGTCTACAAGGAAGGCAAACGAAAGAAGCAGATGGTGATATACGGAGCCAAGGCCGACATGGCAATGTGCCACAAGATGTTCACCGAACTGATCGTCCTGGTGCGAGCCATGGCTCGGTTCAAGGTCCCGGGCCGTTGGACGCAGAAGCACTACTGGTATTGCAACGGGTTCGGGAACGGCTTGTATGCCAAGGCGGTAGAGCTGCAGGCGAAACAGGAACGCGAAGACGCAGCGCCGGCGACGGCACCCACTGCCACCACCACAGCCCTCATCGTTCGCAAGGACGCACTGATCGAACGGTACGCCACCGAGAACCTCGGTCTCAAGCCGGCCCGCCGTAGCCGGTCGAGTAGAGCCGCCATGCTCTCCAGTGAGTACGCGACGGGGAACCAGGATGGTCGAGACTACGAGTTCCACGACAAGCTCTCCAGTGGCAACACCAACGGCGGCAGCTTGGAGGACCAGCGATGAACCACAAGCCAACCGCAGGGAACTGCTACCAAGACTGCCTGATCATCCTACTCGACGGGCAGTACGACAGCGAGCAGGATGGCGAGTGTGTACTGTGTCACGGCTACCCGAAGCTCACACGAGACGACGGCGACGTACCACGCGGCACGAAGTACGGACACGCCTGGCTCGAACGACAAGCGAAGGTGACCGAGTTTGCGGGGACCGCACTGGTTGGCTTCGACGTGGTTTGCATCGACGTGTTCACCGAGATGGTGGTGCCCAAGCACCTGTTCTACTTGGCGGGGGAAATCGACGACGCTGAGGTCTCGCGGTACGACCGCGTCAGGGCGGAGCAGTTGTGGGATGAGACAGGGTTCGCGGGGCCGTGGGCACCGGAACCGGACGACGCCCACTTCCGTGATGACCCCTAGGATCCGGGGCTTTTCGGTATTTTGAAAATACTTTGGCAAAATGTCTCAAGTGGTGTTGACCATGAATCCGATTCGTGCAGAATGGGGAACGTTGAGACAAACGAAACACACAGCCACAACCAACGGAGACCACGAGATGAACGACACGACACAAAGCCTGCCCCGAGCAACTAAACGGAACTCTGAGACGATCTGCGGACAACTCTGGCACTTCCGCACTTCGCGGTACTGGTCAAACGATACGCTCGGCGGATCGACGGAACGTTGCATTGACGCGACGCGATATTCAGACGGGCGGACTTGTTGCGGTGGCAGCAGAGAGCGTCTGGTTGCCATCATCGCTGAGCGTATCACCAACGGCATCTACTAAAACCACCACCACCACCACCACCACC
>Ga0255047_10001632_pt1 | contig 15894 bp, 9 predicted proteins | sample JV7_2_1_MG_FD_183640 | JGI IMG/M metagenome (GOLD analysis project Ga0255047, IMG submission 183640) | Seawater microbial communities from Jervis Inlet, British Columbia, Canada - JV7_2_1 | ecosystem: Environmental > Aquatic > Marine > Inlet | place: Canada: British Columbia | collected 2016-10-06
GGACGCGGCTGCCCAGATCTCCACATCAAAGCCCGAAAGACTTTTAATGTTTTTCAGGGTTTCCTTCTCGCGCTTGAGCAATTCCTGTTTGGTCCGTTCAGCGCGGTCCAGATCCACGCGGATACCGCGCCATGTCATGTCGATCAGGCATGGGGTCAACCGGCTTTCCAGATCGAAGACGGTGGAAAGATCCTCCGCTGCCAAGCGAACTTTAAAAAATTTGTACAGGTCCAGTGCCAGCTTGGCGTCCTGTTCTGCGTAGGAACCAACAAACTGGGCGGGCAACTTCCAAAGTTCAGCCTTCGGATCAACCCCGAAATCTATCGCGGCCTCCGTCAGGGTCCGTTCAGACTTTGCTTCGCCCAGATAATCGAAGGCCAATGCGTTCAGAGAAAAGCTAAAGCGGTTCTCGTCGAGCAATGAGCCCATAATCATGGTGTCTATTGTAGGTCCGTTCATCGTGATGCCCATTTGACGCAGCCAACCCGCGTCATATTGAGCATTGTGCATGATCTTCGGGCAATCGGTAGCCAACTGTTTCTTCAGCCAGTTAGTAACAATGCGCTTATCAAGATTCCCGCCGCCCAGATGAGCGATAGGAAGGTATCCCATCCAGCCCTCGACTGCGACGGCAATGCCGACGACCTCACCGTTGCCGGTAGGCCATCCGGGGCCTTGTGTTTTAAGACCCGGGTCCCGTGTCTCCAAGTCCACGGCAATTTCTTTTGCCCCGGTCAGATCGGGTAGCGGATCGGGTGGAACCCATTCGGAAGGGGGTGTAAATAAAGGGAATTGTAGTCTACTGATCGTGTTCATTCTCATACTCCATCAAGATTTCAACGTAGTGCCGGACTTTTTTTAAATCCTCAATTCCCCCTTTATCCCTCCAACGTGTGATGTATTTTACGATATTGCCTTCGATAAAAGGCAGCTTGTTTGCCAGAATATATTCAATCGGTTGAATCTTCTGGTTCTTGTAATGTTCGCCTGCAATCTGTTCCTCTAACGATTTCATAGCGGGTAACTTCTGTAAAAGTTCTCGGGTGATACCGTGAATAAATTCTCTCTGGTTCGCGTGACGGCCACGTAGAATACGCGGTGCAGTGAATCCGGGTTCGTTTCCAGCGTCTGCTCAGCCGCCACGGTTAGGTCTGTAAACAGCACGACATTATCGGCTTCGCCTCCCTTGGCCCCGTGGATCGTGGACAGTTTAATCCGAGGAGCGTCATCCAAATCCTCGCCCCGGCGTATTAATGCGTTCACATAGGCCCGGTCAATATCTGGAAGCTTATCCAGCGCCGTCTCCCAGTCCATGTCGAGTGTCGCCAGTAACCCGAATTCATTTTTTAAACGCGCAAAGGTAAACAGCTCATCCTCGTCAGCCAGTATTCGTTTTTTCCCACGCGCCACGCGCACACCGTTCCCCGTCATGTAGGCATACAATGTTTTTACTGACGTCAGATTGATCGGTTCGTTCTTTTGCAGCTTTTGCCACGCATCCAGAGCGGTGCGAATTTTTAAAGTTAGACTAGGGTGACCATCAGCCTCAAAAAAATAACCCTGCTGTTTTAAAAAGTGCCTTACCGGGTTCATAAAGTAACGCGCCTGCGCCAGAATTAACCAAGAACCTTCATCAAACGTCAGGTTTTCAATCGTCTGCACGGTTTCTAACCGACCCAGATCCTTTCGAGGCAAATAAGTCTTGGGAAACCGACGGATTATTCGTTTAGAAATGCGTTCCGCTAACGTATGTACGTTCCCCGGGATGCGGTAACTCTGCTCCAGAACCTCAGAACCGCCCGGCAAATTAATAAAATGTTCGACGTCCGCCCCGGCCCATTCATAAATAGCTTGGTCATCATCCCCAGCGCAGTACATTCGTTCAGATTTGTCATCGATTATATGAGCAATCTTCCACTGCAAGGGAGACAGATCCTGTGCTTCATCCAACATGGCAATCTTAAATTGTGGACAAACGTCCGGTCCCATCTCAGAAAACAACTCCAGCATATCGGTATAGTCGTACAGTCCGTGAATCTTTTTGTATTTCGCAAGGGCTCTGGCCACGTAGTCTACTTCACGCCACGTGTAATCCACACTCGATTGATTGTAAAGCTGTTGCAGGGGCATCATCTTCAACCGCGCCAGTGTAATAAGGCGCAAAACTTCGGATTCTTTTCTTAATGCACTGGACAAGTTTTCATCAACCTCGTCCTGACGGGCGACAGAAGACACCAACTCAAAGCCAATCCGGGATTCAATCTCCCGGTAATGCTCTGACTGCATAAGCTGCTCTGATTTCAACCCGGTCAGGTGAAAAGCCAGACTGTGCATGGTTCTAAAATAAGGAAGATCAGAACGTATATCGAGCCCAAACCGCGCACAGGCTCTTTCCTTGGCTTCGTTCGCAGCCTTACGGGTAAATGCAAAGAAAGCCATCTGCTGGGAAGGCACCCCGGATGACAAAGACTTGTCCACAATGTCTAGCAACGTCGTGGTTTTGCCCGTGCCCGGGGGACCAAATATCCTCATCAAAACGGAACGCCCCCATCGTTAGTGAATTGTGGAGTCTTGACCGGCGTTTCGCCCATCGCAAAAGCTGGGATAGACCAGACTCTAATTTTCTTTCCCTTAACTTTTAACTGCCTTGCTTCCCCGTTTAAATCCCGAAGCCTCTGAGCCAACTGATGAGACTTGTAAACTTTAAAATTCGCCTTAACCAGATAACCCTCTAAATCTTTTAATCGGAAATAAGTAATCTCTTCTTCTTCATCCGTCCAAGGCCGTCTAAGAAGAATGTCTTCCTTGTCTTCCCCACGCTGCATACCGGTAGTAAATTCTTCCAGATGGTCTACAAACTGACCCGTGATGCTCACGTCCTCTGAAACCTCCACAATGGAGCCTTCTGTGTCAGTCATGTCCCCCAGCAACCCATTGATGCGCTGCTCCCACACCGCCTTCTGGGCCGTTCTAGGGAGGAAATTTAGCTGCTCCACACAAGCCTTCTGGAAAGCAGCCTGATTCATCAGGTCATCTGTCGCCAGCTCCAAGGGCTGACCGTTCACATCCAGAAACCAAACGGGTGGAATCGAGTTGTACTTACGCAGATTAGCGATCTGGATGCCACTCACTGCAGCGTCAATTCCATATTTACGTGTTCGACACAACTCCGGGTTACAGTACGCATTGATCGGGGCGTCTTTGCACTTGTAGGCGTAATCTTTCTTCTGGAGCTGCTTTGCTACGATGTTTACTTCGTTTAGCGGAAGCGGCGGATCAACGTACTGCATATTGTAGTTTAGGATTTCCCCTTCCCACGAATCCGGGTACGCCTTGCGTAAATAAACCCCAATATTGAACAGGCCGTTGTTCCGTGCGCCTTCCCCTATCTTCTCTCGACACAATATCTGTAAGCAAGGGGGCCCGTCAGGCACGGGCAAGCTCTCGTCTTTATCGACTGTCAGTGCCAGCATCTGCTCATGCGTCTGCACGTGCGTCTCTACCAGCTCAAAAAATTCAGCTAACGTAGCTGCAGTCGCATCGTCATTAAATGCGTACCGCAAACCGCCTTCTGCGTCGTAGTAAGGCGTGTTTAAAAAGTTACCCACATCGCCACGATCTAGGTTCAATGTAATCTGTTTCGGAAATATCTCGCTGCCGCCGTAGCCCAGAGCAGCACATAAGTGAGTAAGCACTTCCTGCATGTCTTTAGCAGGCACCCAGTCATCGGTGAATAAAAAAACGTGTGCGCCGCCGGACTTGGACCGGCAAACCACTAAAGGAAGCTTTAACTTTCTAATTTTATTGATTAACGCTTTGTGATCAAAGTTGTATTGATCAATGTCGATGCAACCCCATTTACAGGAGTTGTCTTCATTGATGGGAATAATACCGATAGATTGACCGTCACCGGAAAGGTGGCCTTGCCATAATTCCTCAGTCCGGGGCTCCCTAACTACTGTCGCTTTGCCAGTAGACTTCCCATTGCTTTGTTTTCTTTCAACCTGATAAGTGCCGAAAGCCTGCTCTAACCCGTCGAAAATCCCTGAAAATCGTATATAATCCATAGTGCCTCGCTAACAACAAACGCGGTGATCGAGAGGGCTGCCGACCCTCCCGTAACGACTTCACCGGAGCCGATAGGCTCCTTAAAAAGGAGCGTCATCCTCGTCATCCGCCCCGTCTTGAACGTGCTTAACTACCACATCCCCGGCGGTAATGGATTCAGAGAAAGCCTTTGCTGCCCCGTATATCCCGGCGTTGGCTACGGCCTCATCTCGGGTGATGTCCCAACCGTGCCATGAGCCCTTGTCGTTCTTCTCTTGAAGAGTCTTCAAGTTGTAAACGAAAGAGAATCTAGGTGGCTGGAACGCTTGACCGTCCTTGTTGTGCATCATTTGCGACGCAACCATAGAATTCCAACGCCTGCTCTTCTTGAGCTGGGTGGATTTCATGGGTATGAGGGCCGTGTTGTACGTGCCGTCCGGCTCGACAATGACCACGTAGTGCTGGTGGGTTTCTTCGATGTAGGAACCGTCCCCGCCTTTGACATAGTCTTTGTTGTCGTCTGGATTACGCTCGGTTTCCGGGCGAACATCAGCCGGAGAAAACATATTAATCGGCGCACCAGATCCTTGGCCACGTGGCGACCACTCAATAAACCGGCGTTGATACGCGCAAGGAATAACCTGTACGCCTTCTTTCCCGGGATAGATCGCTCCGGTGACGGTGTTGTAAATGTCACCTGCCTTGGCGTCGATCTCACCAGACTGCAAGCCCGGGTCCATCGCAGATAGAACTTTCAGAAATGGCAGTGCCAGATCCTCTTGATCCATTTGCATACCCACACCCGCATCGGCCTCGAACATAGACACGTCCATCGTAGCTACGTCTGTTTTTGCTTTGTCTGCAACCTCTTTTTTATCTTCGCTCATTTAGTTCCCCTTAATTGTGGCCCGTTGGCCTGTCCATACTCCAAAAAGATCGGCATCGATCTCTTCTCCTTTTTCCATCCGCTCCTTCACCCACGCCAGTAGCGTCTGTGCATGAACGGAAGTCTTCTGCGAAGGCGCGTACCCGTGCTGCTTCGTCTCCTCAAGAAACGCATTGGCCTCGTTGTCTTCGCCTTTCCCAAAATCCACTGAAATGGTATTTTTAATAATGTCTCCATGCCCGTGACCACGCAACCAATCAAAAGCCTTTGCTTGGTCGTCTTTCTTGATATGTGCGCCATAGGTATTTTTGACAGAAACCTCTGAACCGTTCGCTAATCGAAAACTTGCCAGATTCATTTCCGTCATCGCAGATGGCAGATCTTCATCGGTCAGCTTCAATAAAGCTTGCTTTTCGTCTTTGAGGTTTTGCTCCAACGTCTTTATAACTTCTTGTTTTTGTTGGACTTTTTCAGCAATAGAGCTTACATCTTGTAGCTCTGAGTTTTCAGGAAGGTCAGAAGGGGAAAAAGAATCGCTTTCCATTTCTGATAGTAAATCACTCACTAAACTTCTCCTTGTTCGTCGTTCGTGTTTAAAGTGACTGTTTGGGTCACTAGCTTTAGGTATAATAATCTTATATAATCCCAGATGTCAAGCGAGGATTACAAATGAATTATAAATTTAAAACAGAACCTTACGAACATCAGCAGGTGGTTTTTGATGCCTCTTGGAAAAAGGAAAATTACGCTCTATTCCTAGAAATGGGCACCGGAAAAACGAAAGTAACGATAGACTCTATGGGGGCATTGTTCAAGGAAAACTTGTTAAATGCAGCACTAGTAATTGCCCCGAAGGGCGTGTACGGAAACTGGTTGTACAAGGAGATCCCAGCACATCTACCGGACGATATAGAACGCGAAGTGGTTCTGTGGCAACCCAACCTGACCAAGAAATTTAAAGAAGAGCTACGAAGCGTGGCTTACGGAGGAAATGAAGATGTACTTCGTATTCTGATAATGAACATAGAGGCGTTGTCTACGCCAAAAGGTTCTCAGGTAGCGGAGAAGTTTTTAAAAATCAACCCGAACTCTATGTGCGTGGTAGATGAAAGCACTGCAATAAAGAACAGAAAAGCGATCCGAACCAAGAACGTCATTAAAGCGGCTAAACATGCTCGGTATCGTCGTATCCTGACAGGGAGCCCGATCACAAAAAATCCAATGGACTTATACTCACAATGTGAGTTCTTAGACGACGGGTTATTGGGCTTTAAGTCCTATTACGCCTTCCAAGGCCGTTACGCGGTGATTCAGACAAGAACAATGGGTAACCGCAGCTTTCAGCATATTGTGGGTTACAGACGCTTAGACGAGCTTCACGACAAACTTGATGGCTTTTCTCACCGGATTTTAAAAGAAGACTGCTTGGATTTACCGGAGAAAATTTACACCAGCCGTGCCGTGCCTTTTACCCCGGAGCAAAAGAAAGCGTATGAACAAATGTCTGAATACGCAGTAGCGTTGTTGAACAAAGGAGAACTTTCTACTACTGCAAACGTGTTGACCCAGATCATGCGTTTACAGGAGATTTGTTGTGGACATCTACGCACAGACGACGGGGAAATACAGGCCATTCCGAACAATCGAATGAACGAATTGCATAACACCGTAGATGAAATGAACGGGAAAGTTATTATCTGGGCTTCTTTTGTCTACGACATTAAGGCCATAGAGAAATCTTTGGCGCAGGCTTATGGCCCCGGGTCCGTGGTGACTTTTTATGGCGAAACGTCACAGGATGACCGAGACGAGATCGTTAGCTTGTTTCAGGAGCCGGACAGTGAGCTGCGGTTCTTTGTTGCTAACCCACGCACCGGGGGATACGGCTTGACGCTAACAGCGGCTACTAACGTAATTTATTACAACAACAGTTATGACTTAGAGATTCGGTTGCAGTCTGAGGACCGGGCACATCGTATTGGACAAGGCGATCACGTGTTGTACGTGGATTTAGTGAGCCCCGGTACGGTAGATGAAAAAATATTGAAGGCTCTGAAGAATAAAATCAGCATTGCCGGTCAGGTGTTAGGGGAAGAAGCTAAGGACTGGTTACTTTAGGTTTGCTTGCTTCGGGATAGTAAAGATAGCCTTTCTTTTCGCCCGTTGTTAAATCAGAGGTTTCGTTTAAAAAGGTACGAAGAAAATTTGAGGCGTTTTCATAAATATTTACTTTTTCTAAATCGTCTTTATCCAGCCGTTTTTTTGCTAAAGGGTGTAGGTAATCTAACCCGGCATCTCTCATACGTTTTACTTCTTCATATTTATCGATTTCTTCTTTACTAAAACTTTCTTTGTTTTGTTCCATCATTTGAAACATTTCAGGAGTAAATGATTTTTGAAGGCTTAAATACTTTTCCTTGTACTCTTGAACGGGGCCGGTAAACATGTGGTGACGATCTAACACAAGCATTATGTTAACTTGTTCTTCTTCTGGCAAAGCTCGAAAAGCGGGACTAAAAGCGTAATAGTCTTTGTTATACTCACCCTTTGGCCCCAAAGCATCTAATCGGGAGTCGTTAGCTCCCGCATGAAATAACTCATGCCAAAATACTTCGTCATCGGGCATTCCAAAAGACATGTTTTTAGGAATATTATACCGACTTAAAGAAACGGAAGGCCCTTCGGATTCGCTAGGGTTACTTAAAAAACTAGGCGGAAGAGGATCTCCTATCCTGCCCCCGTAGAAAGAAGTCATGGGTTCAGTGGGTAAATCATACTCAGACAAGCCTAATTGTTCCTCTCTGTAACGCGATAATCGATCCATTCGTTGTTGTGTTTCGTTTTTAAAAATTTCTTTGTAACGATCATCTTGCTCCTCAAGCATCTCCTGTTGTTCTTTTCTACTGCCGTAATACATTTTTTTTCTTTCAGGCACTCCGTATTTTTTTGCTAGTTCCTCTATGTAACGTGTTTTTTCCGGAGGAGTAGCGCCTCTTTGAAAAAACCCAAAGACATCCCCCATTTGAATGTCATCTGACAACGCATCTGAACTGTGAAGGAAAGGCATTTGGCTTTGTATAAAATTTCTTATAGTTTTAGCTTCTAGAGAATTGGAACCTTTTTCTCCTACAGTGGATTGGTATAGTTCTAAAAGTTTGTTGTAACTCTTTTCCAATTCTTTGGGCTTATGACCATAAGTATGGTAGCTAAGTCCTTTTTGAGAGCGACCCATATCAGACAGTAGCGAATAAATCCCTCCGGGTTGCATAGACGGGGGTAAATCTCGATACATTTCAAGTTCAAATTCGCGGTCACCAAGTTGTTCTGATGCAACTTTAGCTAACTCTCTGCTTTGCTCGTCCGATAAAGAAGCAACCCCTGATTCAGCCATTTAGCTTTGCCTTAAACTAGCAATCCCACCTTGTTGTCGAATGACATCAGAAGCCGTATCAAACGGAAACATTTGAGCATACTGCTGGCGCATTTGAGGGGATGCTGCACTTGGCGCGGGAGGCGTGGGCTGCAGATCAGGAGCCGGTAATATTGGCGGTTGTGGCGCGGGAGGCTGCATTGGCGGTGAAACCGACGCTTGAGGTCGATCTAATCCAAGGCTGGCTCTTCTTTCCTCCATAGACGCGCTTCTTTGTGGCATCGCACGACTTAATTCAAGCTCATCATCGTCCATTATTTCTTCGCCAATTCCTTCAGCTAAGGAGATATTAGCCCCCTGAAGAAAGGCATTTACCTGCTTATTGAAATTTCTTGACTGGTTTGGAGAAAGATCATCCGTTCCTTTCCTTAACAAAAGAGCCATTTTCTGGGGGTCAGAAACGGCTTCTCGTAATATCTTGGTAAAATTACCTAAAGGTATTTTTTCAACTATTTTTTGGGCCGCCTTAGAACCAGCAGCCGGAGCGATCAACCCTCCTTTAAAGCCTAACATCGTGGCCATCCGACTACCGGCTTCAGCACCGGAAATTCGAGTAAGAAGCTCCACCATCATATCGCCTTCTGCTTGAAGCTCCTGAAGAAGGTTATCACCGCCTGTTTCCAGTTTTTTCTGGATGGACATTCCGGCGTCTATTAATTTTCTTAGGTTTGCGCCTTCCACGGAACTTATTAAATCGGCTTGTCTTAGTTGAGTAACTACCGAGGGCCTGCCACCTTGGCGACGGCCAAAAAAGAAATCCTGTAGCTTGTCAAAACGAATGTTTGGAGCGCCATCTACGCTTTCTGTCCCACCGGAATATACAAACGCCTGATCAAAGATAGAAGATCTTATAGCGTTATCTACCTCACCTACAGTAAGACGTTGAGGCGCAGCTTTTCCCTCCCGGGTTGCAGAAACACTTTCCGGGGCAAATCCCCGAGTGCCCAGAGTAGCGTCAGATCGAGACTTTTCTACAGCGCCTCGGGCTAATTGAACCAGCTTTTTAAGTTCGAGAGACGCATTAGCTCCTCGATCTAAACGCTGAAGACCAGAGCTAACGCCTAGAATATCTCCAAACGAAACAGCAACATTTTCTCCGGTTAAGTTTTTAAAGAAGTTATTGATGTAACGGTCAACTTGGTTTTCCCGTGTTACTTCTCCTGATGTTACCTCTTTTAATCGAGCTTGCGTCATCTCAACATTTTGAAGATCTCGTTTAAGCCCCGGGAATAAATCAATAACAGGAGAATAGTCATTCACAAAGTCGGCTAGGGCTTGTGGCTGAACCTTACCCGTTGTTTTATCTACAATTCTTCCCGCCATGCCTTCTAAAAGTACCCGTTCTGCTTGGATCGTGGAATTTAATCGTTCTGATATAGCCATCATTTCAGCTTCGCTTAAATTGTCAAACAGGTCCTCTTCTATGCTTCTTACGACGCCTTGTTGATCAAACATTTCATCAGCAGGCCCTTGCTTTAGCTCCCCAGTCGATTGTTTTCTTGCGCCAATAGGGGGACCCGATAAAGCCCCCTCCGGGTTTAACAAAAATCGCATGGCTGAATTTATTTGTTCAATCCTAAGATAGGTGTCGTTGCCGCCTTGACTTAGGATTTTTTTGGAAAGAAGCTCGGGGACTATTTGCGTACTGCCCGCTCCGGTGGTAGCTAACGCTTCTCCGGGGAAAGCACGGGTCCAATAGTCATTTAAAGCCCGAGAAAAAGTACGAGCTTTGCTGATATCCAGCACTACCCTTGGATCAATGTTTGGATCGTCTACCAACGCTTCCATATCTCTTAAAGCAGCTTGAGCAAACTCAGAAAAAAGTCGTGCTTGAGCAGGTTCGGCGTTGGCTTTTCCCTCTGCCGCGTATCTAGCCCCTAATAAAAATTGACTGCGCCAATCCAACAGCTCTTTAAACGTAATTGGATCTTTGGCCTGTTCTTCAGGTAAATTATTTAATTCGTGTTCAAGTCGCTTTTCGTATTGCTGCAAATCAATACGACGTAACCGTCCACCGCTAAAATCTTTACGGGTTTGGTCGTCCAGATTAAAAAGTCCCTTTATTTTAGCAGGACGTACCTTAGTAACTTCGTCGGGCATAATCTCTTGAAGAGAAGCCATGAGATCTTCTTCCGGGTCGTTGTATACAACTCGGTCTAGCCACTCTCCTTTTTCTTTGTCGGGAGGAATTACTTGTTTCCTGTTGCGAAGTAAATTTAACGACTCCTGTAGACCTCTTCTCGACGCTTCTGTTGGATCTTCTTCAAATCGTTTGGCTATCTCAAGAGCTAACTTAGGAAATCCTCCCACACGTATGGTTTCTTCAGTAGTTTTGTCTAATTCTCTTTGTATGGTTGCCGCTAAATCATCTCCTCCAGCTTCCACAGTCATGGGAATTTTTTCCCAAAGCTTGCTTTCTTGTTCCCGGATTTGTTTTAAGGCCACCATAAGATTGTCAAAAATAACACGACTGGCGTACCGTTCTTGATCCGGGTCGGCTCTGGGCAACTTATCTACTGCAAATTGCGCTTTCTTAGTAGCTTGGTTAATTCGTTGTTGTATTTTTTGTTCAAAATAATGTTGTCGTAATCTTCCGGCTTCTTGTAAAGCTTCGGGATTGCCTATGTATACAAGCGACTCTATAAGCGTTTTTAAAGAATTTTCATTTTGAATATTTTGTCGTTGCTGGCTTAACCCGGGAACCGCAGCCGGTGCCTTGGGGTCCGTGGCACCCGGGGAAGGAAGCTTAGCTGCTGCTCTTTCAAGCACCCCTAATCCATAGCTGTCTGCTACCTGTGCGGGGGTCAACCCAAAGACAGGAAGCTCCCCAGAGGTGAGGAATCGTTGTTGCTGTTCCCGATTTATACCAAAGCTTTCTAACTGCTCTGGAGACATTTCTTTCCATTGGGGAAGAATTTTTTCATAAAACTCGTCTTTAGCCGCATTAAATACTTTTACAAATTCAGGGCTTTCCAGTTTTTGAATAAGTTTGTCGGGGTCTTCGTGTAAATTAATAAGCGCAGCTCGTAACGCAGTTCCAGCCCTCTGTTCAACCGCTTCTGGAGAAAAAGTTTCTTTCATTCCTTTTAGCGTAGGTAATTTATTTCGAAGGTACGGAATAACGAAATTAGCTGTAAGAAATGCGCCTGCTGGAACCCCCAACTCAAACCCCAATTGCGGTAGCACTTGTCCCGGATACATTTGTTCGGCTATGGCACTTCCTACTGCACTAGATCCCACCATTCCTGTTTCCACCCCATAATACAACTTGGGGTTTTTTTGAGCAGCTTTTAAAAAGTCTCCTATGTAGGGGTTTACAGCAGTCACCTCGCCTTTTGGATCAACAAATAGAGGTTTATCTGCAGCTTGTCTTGCCACAGTAGAGCCTGCAGGTCCTTCCAGCAATTGTTGGCTTGTTCGTGGCGCAGGCAGTTTGGATTTCAACTGGTTTAAAAAGTAGTTATTTATTCTGCTTAAAACAGGGGGCTGCGCTAAAAATGGTACGCCTTCGCCTATAACACGCCCCGCTTTACCCGCCATTCTAGCTTGTTTTCCAACAGCGGGGTCTTGAGGAGCGACAGCTTGTTCCATCAGACTCCCAGCTACTCCGACGGTAAGCCCCGCTAACAACGCGGAAGGAATAGAAACGTAAGGACCCATCGCTGACGTCGCCCAAAACGCAGTAGTAGCGGCTGCAGCGGCAGGTGCCCCAACTATAGAACCTCTAACAAGCTGTCCTCCAAACTCTTCTTCTGCTCCGGGCCTTCGGACATTAGCTACAAGCTGGATTAAATCTTCTGGTCTGGCTCCTTGTTTGCCTGCTATATCTAAATAGTCTACGCCAATTTCTTCGCCAAAATAACGAGCTAAGTCCCGCATAGACGACTCGTACCCGGCACCCGGAACAGAAGAAAGTTCCGACAAAGCTTTGTCTATGTCTACGCTTTCGCGGGGAAAATTAGCTAAGCCATCAATAATTTGAAGGTCATTTAACCCTTGGCCACGAAAAAACTGGTAAGCCTCTGCACCTTGATCGCTACCCATAGTGCCTTCAATGCCTCGATTAGCGTCCCCAAATACTCTTACAGAAAGGGTTTTAGCAATTGTATTTGCCCCGTGTTTCCTGAGATTTGGCGCAATCGCCTTTAACTCCAAGCGATTGCCACTGTCTGTTTCGGGAAAAGAAAATAACGGCGGCTCTTCAACCGGCTCTTCAATAGGTTGAAACCCTACGTTTTCTACAAATTCATAGTCTGTTTCAGCCATTACTGCAGCTCAACAATTTCTTCGTCTGTGATAGAACCGTCTGTAGGTACGCCACCCGCTCGTCCACGTTGCCGCGCTTCTGCCCGGACGGTATGCCCATGAATACGAGTAAACCCTTCCAGTAAAGTTTGAAAATTTTGTTCAAACCATTCCAAATGTCCCACTAGTTTTACGGCATTCTCTCGATCTGTTTTTGAAACTGCCGGGTCACCTTTAATTCTATCGCGGTCTCTTATCATTCTACGAACCATGGTCCGTACACTGTGGGCGGTAGCATAAGCTTTTTCAGAATTAGTAAAAAGAGTGTCTGGGTCAAGGTCTTCTACTTCTGCTATTAAAGATGCAGCATCGCTGGCAAACAATTTTCCAGCAATTCCGTCCGCCCTGAAGGCTCGTTTAGTCCTGTTTAACAACGTGATTAGAGCCTGTTCGTTTCTAATTCGAGCTGAATTAATCAGATCGGGACGCATATCAAAAACACTAGAGCCGTAAACAAGCATGTTGTTCAGGGCGCCTTTAATGGTGGCAAAGGCATCAAAAGACTGCTCAAATTCCGAGCCTTTTTGTATTAAATTTAAATCTTCTTGATTTTCTGTTTGGATGATTTTATCAGCGGCCTCGAAAAATCCTTTTTCATCAGAAGTAGTGGCAACCCGTTGAGCTTCGGTAATAATTCTTTCGTCAAGGTTTGTAGGATGCTTTCCTTCCAACCGTTGCAGAATATTAATAGCTAAAGACTTAGGAAGAGCGTTTTCAAAAACGTAAATTTCCCCTTCTTGCGAAATTTTTCCAAGGTGCTGACTGATTCCGGCTTCAAAAACGTCTACATCTTTAGCATTCATGCGTCCTGAACCGTAATCAGGGGAATTACGGCCAAACACTCGGATAAAATCTCCTGCTTTCCCCGAACCAAAATCTAAAATACTGTCACGAACAATTCCCGTAGAAACCGGTGATACTTCTCCTGTTTTTTGGTTTATTTTTACAGGTGTTTCACTACCGTCCGCATTAGTAATGGTAGAGATTGAGTATTCTCCCGGATCAAACAGGCTTTTAGCGGCTGCTCCCAACATCGCTTGATTAAGGGTACTAGCGGCTTGCCTTTCAAACTGCTGCTGCCCAGCGGCTTGTTTATACGCCAAGGTTTTAACAGCTAACTCTCGGGATCTGTCAGCTTCAAGGTCTTTTGCTCTTCCGCCAGTGTAAGTTCCAAGGGCTGAACCGACTTGAGAAAGAAAGGGTCTACCAGAAATATTTTTACCGGCCTTGTCCCGACCCTCCATTAATTGAAAACCGGCTTCAGCCATACGAAGACCTTCTCGTCTTTTACGAAGCTCGTCGGTGTCGCCTAATATTTGTTGTAAATCAGGAAGATAAGATTCGTACAAGTCACCTATTTTTGAAGTAGATTGAGAGTCGCCCAACGTGCTAGTTAAAAGTTGCGTTGTGTAAAAATCTCTTAACTGTTGGGGGGTTATTTGGTTTGTAACCCCGTCAGGGTCACCCTTTGCGTACTTTTTTACAACGGGCCCTCCACTAAACGCCATCATTTCAGGCGGCATTTGCGGTGGCATTTGCGGAGGCATTTGCGGAGGCATTTGCGGAGGCATGGCAGGGGGAGCTGCGGGTGCCGGTTGTCCCTGCACCAGTAATTCACCAACGCCTTGACCAACAGGGGTGGGTTCACCCTCGGGTCCCATCATTTCAACGTCATCAGAAAGAGCCTGCATCAGTTGGCCGATACCGCTGTCCATCGCGCCTTCTTCGGTCAACAAGATAGTGGGTTGCACCATTGCAAGCACGGAATCAGGGGTACGGTAAGCATCTTCATCGCCCACGTATCCAGCCAGTTCCATTCTTCTTTCCTGCATAGGGGCCTCATTACCCCGCATAGCATTAATAACTTCTTCAAAGCTTTGCGCGGCATCAATACCTTCCATCGTGCCCGCTAAATAGTCTAAGCCCGCCTGTTCGCCACCTGCTGCAGCTTGCTGCTCAACAGCGTTAAGTTGGCTTTCCACGTCAGGAGGAGGAGCTTGCTGAGCCATTTGTGGCGGAGGGGGGCCCATCTGCATCTGTGGCGGAGGAGGTCCCATTTGTGGAGGAGGCCCCATCGGCATTTGCGGTGGCATTTCAGCCGGACCGCCAGCTTGCCTAAATAAAGTTCTTCTTAATACGGTCATACGGGCGATCCTCCTCCAAACATTCCAGCGTTCCTCATACCCATGATACCCATACCCATTCCCGCCACTTGTTGTCCCCATCCGGGACTAGGTTCATAACTAGTTCGAGATATACCCTCAGTGCTAGGTAACGCCTTGGTTAAGTCGGCCAAGAAGCCTATTTGCTGGAACGGGTTTTGATAAGCCGCTTGTTCCGCAGCAAACTGGTTATTTAAGACATTTTGAGCTTGTTGCTGTTGCATTCCACCGTAACCCATTAAGGCGTTAATGTCCGCTGTCCTCATTCCTTGGGCTTGGCCGCCAAGCCCAGCTTCAGCTTGCCCTAACCGTCCTAGTCCCAGACCTAATTGACCCGTGGCGGATGCTAGGCTGCCTATGCCCTGTGCCGCTTGTCCTCTGGCTTGAGCGAGTCTAGCCATTTGGTCAACGTCGCCTTGTGCTAATTGACCGTACTGAAGACCTAATTGACCGCCTCTCATAGCCATGTCCGCTAAAGCCTGTTGACCAGCAAGACCCATTTGACCGCCCATTTGAGCCAATTGACCCCGAAGACCCGCCCCTTGTTGTCGTCTTTGCTGAGACTGCTCATACGCTTGCTGCGCTTGTTGTGCCGCCTGTTGGTAACCTTGCGTTCTAAGTTGAGCCCCGGTCCGTGCCTGTTGCTGCAGGGTATTCCGGCCAATTTCAGCTTCCTGTATACCAGAGCGGGAACCGCCAAAGGCTCCTGATGCTACGCCTTGCGCCCGGGCTCCTACTTTCTGTTGCTCACCTAGACGAGCCAGTTCCGCTTGTTCCGCGTCAATAACTTGTTGCGTGTAAGGGCTCATGTATTGTTGAATGGTGTTTGGATCAAATTGACCCCCGGTGCCGCCTAAACTTTGGGCTGCTCCGTAAATATTCTGTTGGGTAGCTCCCATAATACCGGGAATGCCTGCCCCGGCTCGATTTAAGCCCTGTAAGGCTTCCATACGTGTCTGGTAAGGCATACCTCTGGTTCGATCCGCAAGACCGCCTGCGCGTTGTAAGCCAGCAATAGATTGACCTTGTTGAGCCAACGCTTCAGACATCGCGGGCATTGCGCC
>Ga0255047_10001633_pt1 | contig 15894 bp, 11 predicted proteins | sample JV7_2_1_MG_FD_183640 | JGI IMG/M metagenome (GOLD analysis project Ga0255047, IMG submission 183640) | Seawater microbial communities from Jervis Inlet, British Columbia, Canada - JV7_2_1 | ecosystem: Environmental > Aquatic > Marine > Inlet | place: Canada: British Columbia | collected 2016-10-06
CGAAGCTCGGTCTCGACGTCGAGTGCGCTCGACAGATCGTCGAGCACGACCAGTTCGGGCCGGTGCACCACGGCACGCGCCCCGGCCAGGCGTTGGCGCTGTCCACCCGACAACCGCAGCCCGCGCGGACCGATCAGGGTCTCGGCCCCGGCGGGCATCTCGGCGACGTCCGCCTCCATGACCGCTAGCGCGATCGCTCGATCAATCTGTGCCTCGCTCGCTTCCCCGAAGGCGATATTGTCGGCGATCGAGTCCGAGATCAACTGCGGGACCTGCGGCAGGAACGCCGAGTTGGGCGGGACGAAGAAGGCTGCGGGGTCCTCGACCTGCTCACCGTTCCAAAGGATCTCACCGGAAACGTCGGCCCGTGAGGCCAACCCCTGCAGGGCCCGCAACAAGGTGCTCTTGCCGGAGCCGACGGGCCCGGTGATGACGACAAAACTGCCGCGACGAATCGAGAACGACACATCGGTGACACCGGCACCGGATTCGTAGAGTGCCGTCAGACCGACCACGTCGAGCCGTTCGAGCGCTACCCGCTCAGGGCGCACGATGGTCGGACGAACTCGAATCTGACTCAGATTGATCGGCAGCGACCGGTCGATCACAGTATTTCGCAGATCGGTATCGGCGACCAGTGCCCGCATCCGATCGAACGCAACGCCCGCCTGCTTGTGACGAGCGAGGGCACGTCCGACCATGCGCGGCAGGAAGCTCAACCATCCGAGATAGGCCACGAACAGCGCCAGCTCGCTGACGTCGAGTTGCCCAGCCGCCAGAGCGCCGGCGCCGACGAACAGCACGAGCCCGAGGCCTACATCGGCAGCGCCCCGGCTGAACGCCTCGACACCCTCTTCGAGCACACGATCGCGCACGGCCGTCGCCCGGCGACGGTCGACCAGTGTCTTCAACCGTGCCAGTACCGGATCTGCAGCGTTGTTGACCTTGACGGTTGTGGCGGCTGCCATCACATCGCCGACGAGGCTGGTCACCGCCCCGGTCGCTTGGCGATCGGCGGCTCGGAAACGCTTGATGCGTGAGTCGAGCGCCTTCGTCGCGACCGCAACGATCGTCAGTGGGACGATCAACACCGCAGCCGCCGCAAGGTTGGCCGAGCCCAACACAAACGCCGCCAACAACGTGAACACCAACCCGGCGGAGACGTCGACCAGCCCGTCGATGAACTTGGCGACGTCCTCGGCATCGTCGCGGAAGTGAGTAACCGCCTCGCCGGCCGAACCCACCGGTTGGCCTGCTTCGGGCCCTCCACTCGCCACCTGGGCAGCGAGCAGATTGGCTCGCAGGAACGTCTGCATCTGGACCCAAACCCTGGTCCAAACCAGTGCCGCCCCGTGGATCGCCGCCATTCGAGCGGCTTCGAGCACCACGAGCGCAGCCAGCCATCGATACACAAGGCCAGAATCACCATTCGAAAGCGCCTCGAAGGCGCGGCTGAGCGCCCAACCGATGCCGACGGGAATCACAAAGAACAGGATGAACAGAACCCAGCCGAGCCAGAACGTCTTGGCTTCGTGCTGGCTCACCTTCCACGACAGACGCCAAACATTCATCGCAACAACTCGCGATCGGCGTCGCCGGCCTGATCATCGTCTTCGAGCGACAGCTTCAACAGGCGGTGGAATGTGCTCGACGGATCCGCTGCGAGAACGTCGCGCTCGCCCGATTCGACGATCCGGCCTGCGTCGAAGACCACGATGTCATCGACGGAGCGCAGCGTCGAGAGCCGGTGGGCGATGATCAGGGTCGTCCGCCCGCGCATCAAGTTGCGTACCGCCGACTCGAGCCGCGATTCGGTTGCCGGGTCGATCCGTGCCGTCGCCTCATCGAGCACCACCAGGTCGGCATCGCGAAGCCAAACACGCGCCATCGCCAGCAGCTGGGCCTCACCGGCCGACAGGCCCGCTCCCCCAGCACCGAGTTGACGGTCGATGCCACCGTCGGCGAGCGCATCGAGCCCTACCGCCCGCAGGGCGGCGACGATCTGCTCGTCGGTTGGGTCGGGATCGAAGAGAGCGACGTTCTGTCGAATCGATCCACCGAACAACTCGACCTCTTGGGGAACCATCGCCACCCGGAGGCGAAGCTCAGCGAGCGGAATCTGATCAATCGGCAAGCCACCGAGAGCGATCGTTCCCTGGGTCGCCTCGACCAGTCGCATCACGAGCCTCGAGAGCGTCGTCTTGCCGCTGCCGGTGCGACCGACGATCCCGACAGACCGACCGGCGCCGATCTCGAGCCCGATGCCCGTCAATACAGGCTGGTCGTCGCCGTAATCGAAGCCGACGTTCTCGAACCGAACGTCGAGCGCGCCTTCCGGCGGTGACGTTTCGCCCCGGTCGATGATCGAGGATTCGAGCGCCAGCAGTTGGGTAACGCGCCGCATCGCCCCGGTTGCCTTCTGCACTGTTTCGAGTTCGTTGACGATGTCTTCGAGCGGACGTTCGATCAACAGCACGTACTGGAACAATAAGAACGCCGTGCCGATACTCATCGCTCCGCGTGACACCATGAAGGTGCTTGTCACGATTGAGATCACTGTGCCGACGACGACCGCCCCCTGCACGCCCCACCACATTCCCAGAAAGGCCGACTCGCGCCGCACCGAGCTACCGAGAGTGTCGGCACTGTCTTCGACGAATCTCCACATGGCATGTGCCCCTGCACCGTTGGATCGCAGGTCTTCGGACGCGTTCAACCGTTCCTCGATTCCGCCGTACAGCCGGGCGTACGCCCCCAACTCGTCGGAGGACTCGGCGACCGCCCGATGACGAAGCAGCAGCACGATCGCGATCGCGATGCCCAGGTACAAGAGCATCCCGAGTCCGATCCGCCAGTCGATCACCCCGACGATGACGATCATGCCGCCGATCAGGAGCCCGGCACCGAGCGCCCTCGGGACCACTCGTCCCAGCAGCTCCGAGACCGACGTCACGTCACCGTCGACACGCTGAATCAGCTCGCCGGGGGTGTGTCGACGATGGAACTCGTGGTCCAAGCCGAGAACGTGACGGGTGATGTCGAGCCGGAGCTGGTTGGTGGTGCGCCAGGCGCTGATCGTCGCCGATCTCGCCACGACCACCTCGGTCGCCTGGCCGGCGATCACGATCGCCAAGAAGACCAGTGCGAGGTTTCGGAGCTCGGCGACATCGGCACCCGACCCGGCGAGGTCGACGACGCGTCTCACGACCAATGGCCCGGTCAGCGATAGCAGTGAACTGACGCACACCATCGCCCCAAGCGCGCCCCACCGTCGGGCGTCGAGCCGGAGCAGATCGGTGAGAGTGCGCGAGCGGACTCGCCCAGTAGCGGACATCTTGCAATGCTCCCAGGCGCGAGCAGCTAACGGCGATCAGGTTTCGTGTTCCGACCCTCCAGGTACCGTTCGGCGCCGTGACGCTCCACGGCCCCACCGCAGAGATCGGCGACCTACCCGAGCGGGTGGCACGCCTGATCACCGATCGACTCGCCAACACCTCTGTCGGCCGCACCGCGTCGGCGTCCGACCTGGCGCCGCTGCTCGAAGCCGCGATCACCCGCGACGGGCTGGGGGTCGAACTCGCGTGGAATCGATTCGAGACCGCGGTCGCGTCGAATACGGTTGCGCTCGACGGGCCTCGCTTCTTGGGCCTGATCCCGATGTCGCCCGCTGCCGCTGCAATCTGGATGGATGCTGTGGTGGGAGCGTCGTCGTTCTCGGCCGAGTCATGGCTCGAGGCTGCCGGAGCGGTCGCGGCCGAGAACCAAGCACTCGAGTATCTCCGCTTACTAGCTGACATGCCCAACGGCGCCGGAGGCGCGTTCTGCAGCGGTGGCTCGATCGGCAACCTGTCGGCGCTCGCTGTTGGCCGAGACGTCGCCGGGGGTCGCCGGCTGGTCGCCGTGGCAGATACGGCACACGCCTCGATCGACAACTCGCTGCGACTGCTCGGGTTGGAAGCGCTTGTCGTTCCGACCGGGCCCGACGGTCGCTTCGAGGCCGACGCGCTCACCGCCGCGCTCGATGCCGGCGGCCGGGGGGACGAACTGGCGATCGTGGCCGCCTCGGCCGGTTCGACCAATGCCGGCGTCGTCGACGACCTGCGCGGCCTGGCCGACATCGCCGATCACCACGACGCCTGGTTGCACGTCGACGGCGCGTATGGCGGCGCAGCATTGATCCTCGACGAACGCCGCCACCTGTTCGACGGTCTCGGCGAGGCCGATTCGTTCATCATCGATCCCCACAAGTGGATGTTCTGTACGGCCGGCACGTGCGCAGTGCTGTACCGGCAACCACATCTCGCGGCGCAGACGCACCGCCAGCACGGGCCGTACATCGATGTCCTCCACAGCAGCGGCGCCGACGAATCGTGGAATCCGAGTGACTACGCCTTCCAGCTGACGCGCCGGCCGTCGGGCTTGCCGTTCTGGTTCACCCTCTTGGTTCACGGCACCGATGCACTCGCAGAGGCCGTGCGGGCATCGATCATCCTCACGGCGTACGCCGTCGAGCAACTCGACTCGATCCCTGGCATCGAGGTGCTGCTGCGGCCCGAGCTCACGGTCGTGTTGTTTCGCAAGCACGGCTGGAACCGAGCTGCCTGGCAAGTCTGGTCAGCGGATCTGCTGGACCGCCAGATCGCCTTCGTGGCGCCGACGAGTTGGAAGGATGAGACCGTCGGCCGTCTGGTGTTCCTGCACCCGCTCACGACCTGTGAGATCGTCGATGAAGTGATCGACACTCTGCGCTGACGCCGCCAGGGCGGCTGCGCCAGATCGCGTCAGCCCTGGGCTTCGGCGGGCGGAGTGATCGTGCGTCGACCAGCGATTCGAAGACTCATCAGCGCTGCAATCCGACGGTCTCAAACTCATCGGTCATGCGCCGAAGAAGTTCCTCCTGGATGTTGGCGACCGCAGCCGGGGCGCTGGAGAGCGGCACGGCGGGCGACCAGTAAAAGCCCTGTCCGGTGTCGCACCCGAATCGAGTGAGGTCGTCGAGTTGGTCCAGGTCCTCGATGCCTTCAGCGACAGAACGAAGATTGAGGCTCTTCGCAAGGCCGACGATGGCCTGCAGAAACGCTGTCCTCTCGTTCACATCGAGCACGTCGCCACTCACGAACGAGCGGTCGATCTTGAGGATGCTGACCGGGAGACTCTGGAGGTAATTGAGCGATGTGTACCCGGTTCCGAAGTCGTCGATGGCGATCAGCACGCCGAGCGCGCGCAGGTCTCGAAGCCGTCCAACAGCGGTTTCGTCGTCGAGCAGGCAGCCCTCGGTGACTTCCAAGACGAGGCGCTCGGGCGCGAGCCCGCTGTCGGCGAGAGCCTGCTTGACGACGTCGACGATCGTCGGGTCGCGGAGTTGTTGCGGTGAAAGGTTGGCCGCCATCCACAACGGGCTGTCGAAGCGGCCTTGAAGCTCGATCCCGGCGCGGCAGGCCTCACGGATCACCCATCGGCCGATGTCAACGATGATCCCGCTCGATTCGGCGAGATGAATGAACTCGTCAGGGGGAACCTCTCCTTTCGTGGGATGCTGCCAGCGAATAAGCGCTTCGAAACCTTCCACGGTTCCGTCGCCAAGATTGACCGTCGGTTGGTAGTGAAGTCTGAACTGACCGTCGGCCAGCGCGCCAGGGAGGTCCGCTTGGAGTTCGACGTCATGGTTGGTGGCGTCGCGCATCTGATCTTGAAAGTGGACCGCTTGTCCCTTGCCGGATCGCTTCGCCCAGTACATAGCCATTTCAGCGTTGCCGAGCAGCTCCACCGCGCTGGCACCATCGACCGCGGTGGCTATCCCGATGCTGATCGACGGGAAGATCTTCCGATCCGCAAGTTCCACCTCGTGGGAGACGACGCTGATGATGCGTCTTGCAAGAGCGGGGGCCGCGTCAACGTGCGAGTCCTCGAGCAGAATCGCGAACTCGTCGCTGCCGAGCCGGGCGAAGGTGTCGTGCTTGCGCATACACCCCTCGAGTCGCTGGGCGATAATCTTGAGCAGTTCATCGCCGTGGTCGTGGCCGACAGCATCGTTCACGTGCTTGAAATCGTCGAGGTCGCAGAACAAGACGGTGATCGGACCGTCGGCCTCGGTGGCGATCGACAACGCGTTATCGATCCGGTCGACCAGCAGGGACCGGTTGGGGGCCCCGGTCAGCGAGTCGTGGAAGGCCTGGTAGCTGAGTTGGAGTTCGAGTTCCCTGCGGGTTGTGACGTCGCGCCACACCCACACCCGCTGTGTCAGGTCCGAGACGAGCAATGAACCATGCCCTTCGATATGCAACGTTTCGCCGTCTCTGTCCTCGAGCGTGAGCTCTACGAGATGGTGACCCGCATCAACAGCCAACCGCTCGTCGATCGTTCGCCACTGACTCAACGCATCGGGTGGCAACACGTCGCTGAGACGAGTTGGGCGGGGTCCAAGGGTGAGACGTTCGAGCACTCCGAGGTTAGGGCTGAGAATCGACAGGTCGAGGTCGCCCGCAACGACGGTGATGACGTCCTTGGCGCCTTCCACGAGCGAACTGAATCGCTGCTCGGTGTTCCGACTGATTCGCTTGTCGCGGCGCCGGTCGCGGGACGCCAATACGAAGTAGACCAATCCCGCCGCCGTGACCGCCATCGCCAGAAGGCTCGTCGATGTCAGGGTCATGGCAATCCGCTCGTAGTTCTCCGACGACGTCGTCTCCCTGGCGACTATTTCCTTGATGTCGGCGAACACAGTTTCGTACTGCGGTCCCACACGGGTTTCGTCGATCTCGTCTGCGAGTGCATGATCGCCCGAATCATTCGCCGCCAGGAAATCGCCGACCGCCGTCAGATACGAGTGCATTTCGAAATGAAAATTTCGTTCTAATTCGCTGTCGCCGAGCCTCCCCGCCTCGACGTGCAACTCGGCAGCGGCGGGCTCGAACAAATCGGTGATCTTGTCAATGTCTTGGCCGGCCACCGCACGCCACTTGAGGGCGTCGACCGTTCGAATCGAATCCGCAACCGACGACGCTTGCCGAGTTCGCTCGTGGGCGTGCACCTCGCTCCTCGCGAGCACACCCAAGACAAGCCCGACCACGCACACAATCGCCGCCAAGCCGCCAATCAGAGACAGCCTGAAGCGCTCAGATCCGGACCGACGGGATGATCTCCCACCCGTCTTGGACCGGCGCGCGGCGCTCGAGACATCCCTGTCGGGAGTCAAGCGCGGTCTTTTCGTTCTCATCTTGCGGCCTTCAGCATGTAGTTCCTTGTGGGATAACACTGATAGCCACCACGGCAAGATCAAGCTTGTGCCGGGAGCACGATTTGAACGCAGGGCCTAAAGTCCCAAAAAGTCCCTGTCCGATCCGTCGGACAGACTAGGCCGGTAGTACGGCTCGCACGCCATCTACCAGGCGCTCGGTCATCTCTGCTAGCTCTTTGGGCGACACGCACAGGGGCGGGCCGAGCAGCACCGCGTCGCCGACGCTGCCGTTGACTGCCGATCCGCATGGGTACAACGTGAGGCGTCGTTCGAATGCTGCATCGACGATCCGTTCAGCAACACGGTGACGGCGGTCGAATGGCGCTTTCGACCCGCGATCCGAGACGAACTCGACTGCAATCAACAGGCCCAGGCCACGGATGTCCCCGACGTTCGGGTGATCGCCCAGGGCTTCGCCGAGCCAGGCGCGAGCACTCTCGCCGAGCTCGCGTGACGCTTCCACCAGGGCCTCACGTTCGATCACCCCGATCGTGGCTTCGGCGACCGCCGCTCCGACCGGATGATGTGACCAGGTGAAGCCGTGCACGAAATTGCCGGCCTCGGTCACGGTGTCGTACACCGCTCCGGCAGCGATGCACAGCCCGAGCGGCCAATAGCCGCCGGAGGCACCCTTGCCGGCGGTGATTATGTCGGGCCTGATGCCCCAATGGTCGGCAGCGAACCAGGCACCTGTGCGCCCGAACCCGGTCATCACCTCGTCGAGGATCAACAGAATGCCGTGACGCTTGCACACCTCGGCGACCGCCGGCCAGTAGTCGCCGAGTGGTACCAGGGCACCGAGTGTCGCTCCACTGATCGGCTCGGCGATCAAGGCGGCTATTCGATCCGGCCCGGTGTCTCGAATGATCCGATCGAGCTCAGCTGCGTGTTCGGCGCCGCTGCGCTGATCGCGATACGGGTTCGCCATCGGCACCCGCACCGTTTGCCCCAGCCACGGCTCGTACTCGGCCCGCATCAACGATCGGTCGGAGGCGTCGAGCGCCCCTCGGCTGTTGCCGTGGTACGCACCCGCACGGGCGAGCACGACGTGGCGATCGAGATCGCCCCGAGCCACGTGGTACGAGCGCGCCAACTTGAGCGCCGTCTCGTTCGCCTCACTGCCACCGCTGACCGGAAACACACGGGCGGCGTCGACCGGTGCGATCGCAGCGATCCGGCGCGCCAGACGCTGCACCGAGTCGGTGGCGAACTGTGTTGCGTGTACGTAGGCAACTGCACCGGCCTGTGCCGCCATCGCCGACACGATCTCGTCTCTGCCGTGTCCGACCGAGCAGGCGATCGCGCCAGCAGCGCCGTCGAGGAACCGGCGTCCATCGGCCGTGGTGATCGTGCACCCGCTGGCGGTTGCGGCGACCGGTCGGTCGAACGCCCTATGAAATACGTGATCTGACGTGTTCGGCACGCCGACAGTGTCGCACCCACCGACAGGCGTATCAGCGATCGCTCACATCCCGAACCGGCGGCGGATCCAATCTGCGTAGATCGGATCGACGACACGCCACCGTTGAGCGACCCTGGCGATCTCGCCGAAGTCGACCAAACGGTCTCGACTCGACTGCCCGGCACCTGCGCTGAGGTCGATCAGCGACGCCGCGCTCCCAAACAAGGGCTCTCCGTTTGCGATCAACCGAAGCGCCTTTTGGTCGCTTGCCGAACTGCGCGAGAACATCGACTCGTGGGCTCGCTCGGTCTGCGCACGGGCGTCGGTCAGCGCCTCGCCCCAGAGGTCGTCGGAATATTGCTCTCCGGGCGCGGCGTGCCGCCATGCGGCGTCAGCCAACTGCATTGTGCGTTGCGGGTGACCATCGGCGAATTGGTGGATGTGAGCGGCGATCAAACCCGGGTCGCGATCGGTGTCTCTGAATCCGCGCTCGATCATCTCGATCACCGCCGTGCTCGACAGTGGGCCGATCTCGACCAGATCGGCCTGTCCGTAGAACGGGCGCTCGACATCGCTGAACATCGCTCGCATCAGCGATGTGTGCGATCCGGCGAAGACGATACCGATCTCTTGCACGTGCCCTTGCAGTTTGGTTCGCAACAGGCCCGCTGCACCGTCGACACGATCGATGCCGGGGAACTCGTCGACGGCCAACAAGGTCGGACTTCGCCGACACATCGCGACGAGCGTGTCGAGCAAGATGTGAACGACGGCGACCGGGTCGGGTTGGTCGGCTGATCGCCGAGCGAACGACAGCTTCACGAGGCCAAGATTGATCTCTGCCGACGCCGCCAAGTGGCGTAACTGGGCCAGACCGGGACCGCGCGCGGTTGCGAGCGACTCGTCGAGCCGCACCGCGATGTCGGCCATCGACGACACCTCGTACAGATCGACCGACACGACCGTGGCGCCTCCGGCCTCGGCCTGTTCGGCGACCCGTCCGAGCACGCTCGTCTTGCCGAATCGACGAGGACCGAGCAAGGCCGTGACACGTCGTGCGGAGATGCGCTCGACCAGATCGTCGATGAGATCGTCGCGCCCGCTGACCTGACCGGGCTCGAGCGGGCCGTGAAACGGGAACGGCGACACATCCATATCGTCAACCTACCAGATTTCATATATGAGAGCTACCACGATTCGTATCTCTCAGCTATGCCAGCTAGCGGGTACCGGCTAGCATCGGTGGCGATGACGTCACGCGCCAACCGCACGCTGGCGACCGCGCCGCCGGAGGCGTTGTTTCTGCTGTCCGCGGTGTCGCAGTACATCGGAGCGGCTATCGCCGTGTCGGTGTTCGACGATGTCGAGCCCCAGACGGTGGCCTGGTTTCGCACGATCGGGGCGGCGATCGCGCTGCTCGCCATCTCACCTGGATTTCACCGCGGCTGGACCCGCAGGGACCTCGTCGGTGCAGCTGTGTTCGGTATCGCGACCGTGTCGATGAACGTGTTCTTCTACCTCGCGATCGAACGAGTCGACCTCGGCAAGAGCGTCGCGATCGAGTTCATCGGGCCGATCGTGGTTGCTGCGGTCACCACACGCAGCGTGCGCAACGGCGCCGCATTGGTGCTCGCCGTAGTCGGGGTCGCCACACTGGGTGGCGTCGAGATCGGCGACAACGCCCTGGGCGTGTTCTTTATCTTGTGCTCATCGGCGTTGTGGGGCGCCTACATCGTGGTCGGCTCGAGGGTCGCCAACGTGCGCTCGGGCGTGGCGGGGTTGGGCGTCGGCCTGGCGATCGGCTCGGTGTTCCTGACCCCGATCGGCGCCCCCCACAGCGGACCCGTGTGGGTCTCGCCGGTGCTCTTGTTGCTGTGCGTCGCAACCGGCGTGTTCTCGAACGCGATCGGCTACGGCATCGATCAATACGTGATGCGCCGGATCCCGATCCGGCGCTTCAGCGTGTTGCTGGCTACGTTGCCGGTGACCGCCGTCTTGATCGGCTGGTTGGCCCTCGGCCAGCGACCCGGCGCACTAGACCTGGCCGGCATCGCCCTCGTGCTGACGGGTGTCGGCATCCAAGAACGCGACAAGATCGTCGGCCTCCCGGAACCAGGCTGAGTTTCGGGTTGTGTCAGTGGGTAAGGCCCGGGGCACAGAGGCCTTCAAGGTCTTGCACGAGAACGCGGTCGCGATTTGCGTAGGTGACCTGGTTGGCGGGGTCGGGGCGCAGGTTGAACACCCGGAACTCCATCTCGGTCGTGTCGACGCTGAGGATTCGACCGATCAACGGGTCGCCGAGTCCGAGGATCACCTTGATCGTCTCGAGCGCCTGGATCGACCCGATTATGCCCGGCAGTACGCCCAGCACGCCGGCCTCGGCGCAGCTCGGGGCGAGCTCGGGGGGCGGTGGCTCGGGCACCATGTCGCGATAGGTCGGGCCCTGGGTCGGATGGAACACCGACACGATTCCCTCGAACCGGTAGATCGAGCCGTGCACGACGGGGATCCCGAGCTTGACGCTGGCGTCGTTGAGTAGGTAGCGGCTGGGGAAGTTGTCGGCGCCGTCGACGATCACGTCGTAGCCGGCGATGATGTCCATGATGTTCGAAGCATCGAGTCGGGTGTCGTAGGTGACGACGTCGACGTCTGGGTTGAGCATCGCCAACGTCTGCTTGGCCGAGTCGACCTTACGGTCACCGATCCGATCGATGTTGTGCAGGATTTGGCGCTGCAGGTTGGAGGCGTCGACATCGTCCATGTCGACGATGCCGATCGTGCCAACGCCCGCTGCCGCGAGATACATAGCGGCGGGTGAGCCGAGCCCACCTGCGCCGAGCATCAAGACCTTGGCGTCGAGCAGTTGTTTCTGCCCCTCGACGCCGACCTCTGGCAACAGCAGGTGACGCTTGTAGCGGTTCATCTGCTCGGGCGTGAGCGACGCCGGTTGCTTCCAGGCGCGGCCTTCGTCCTTCCAGCGCCCGAATCCGCCATCGATCGACTCGACCGTTTGATAGCCGAGCTCGTTCATCGTCTTGGCTGCAAATACCGAGCGAACGCCGCCGGCGCAGTACACGACCACGGGCGCCGTCTTGTCTGTGATGCGCGCCTCGATCTGCGATTCGAGGTGGCCGCGCGGGATGTGGATCGCGCCGGCGAGGGCACCCTCTTGATACTCGTCGGGCTCGCGCACGTCGAGCACCGCGTAGCCCGCCGCGATGTGTTCGGCAGCGGTCTCGGTGGAGATCTCCAAAACCTCCGCCTTGGCGGCCCTCAGCAGGTCACGAAACGTTGCCATAAGCGCTAAAACCTACCAAGTCGGTCAGGTATTCCTCTCAGCTCGTCACTCGACACTCAACAGTATCGGCAACACTTCGGCGATCATGCCGCCGAGCAGGTGATCGGCGTAGTGATCCATCTCCGTCGCCTGACCGTTGACGATCACGATCCCGGCACCGGAACGCTTGGCGATCGGCACACAGTTGGCGGCCGGAAAGACGCTCAGCGTCGAACCGGCGGCGATCATCAGATCGCACTCTTGGCTGACGCGCATCGCCCGATCGATGACTTCTGGGATCAGCGACTGACCGAAACTGATCGTATCCGACTTGAGAATCCCGCCGCACACGAGGCACGGCGGGTCGGCCTCGCCGGAGCGAACTCGATCGAGCGTCTCGCGCATCGGTCTCACGTCGCTGCAATCCCAGCACCGGGTCCAGCGCACGGTGCCGTGCACCTCGATCACCTTGTCGGGGTCGTTCCCGGCTTGCTGATGCAGCCCGTCGACGTTCTGGGTGACTACGGCGTGCAGCTTCCCTCGACGTTCGAGCTCGACGATGCACTCGTGGCCGCGGTTCGGTTCAGCCGTCCACACCGGTGTGTCGAGCCGGTTCAGCCACGCCGCCCGCCGGACGGCGGGATCGGAGAGGTAATTCTCGATGTTCGATGCCTTCTCGGCTGCTGGATCGCGGGTCCAGATCCCCTTCGGCCCGCGAAAGTCGGGGATCCCGGAGTCGGTCGAGATGCCGGCACCCGTCAGCACCACGATTCTCTCCGCCGCGACAACCAGCTGTGCAGCCGCCTCGACGCCAACCGGCAAACGATCCATGGGGTGATTGTTGCGCATCGGCGCCATCCGCGAGACTTCGGAGGTGCTGCCAGCCCGCGTCGTCAAGCTTGCGATCTTGATCGCGCTCACAGCGGGCACCACCGTCGCAGCATTCGAGCTGGAAGCGTCGCGCGTGTCGGAACCGGCCGTTCGCGACGTGTCGTTCGCACCGAATGCCGACTGTGATCTCGAAACCATCGAAGCGTTGTCAGGCCGACACCCCACGATCCGGCAGTTGATCGTGATGGGCACTGCCAGGTTCGGCGACGACGTCGGCACCGTCGAGCTAGCGGTCCGCGACGTCGCCGGCGTCTGGCACTGCCAACAACCGGCGATGGCCGCCAGGTTCGGTCGCAACGGAACCCGCCCGCTGGCCGATCGCCGTTCGGGCGACGGCACCACGCCGGCAGGAGTCTTCCCGCTCGGTCTTGTCACCGCATGGGACGGCCAGCAGTTCAGCATCTTCGGCAACCGACCCGATCCCGGAGTGTTGGCCCCCTACCGAGACGTGCGCCCCCAGGACTGTTGGGGTGCAACGGCCGGCAGCGCTCGCTACCAACACCTGGTCGATCGGCCGGGATGCGCGGGACCGGCCGATGAGTGGCTCCAAGGGTATGGCGAGGCGTATTCGCATGCCGCCGTGATCGGCGCCAACCTCGACCCGATCTCGGGCGATCAACCGGGCGAGACGCCGTACGCGGCCGCGATCTTCCTTCACCGGACCAGCTATGACTCCTCGGGCGCCAGCAAACCGACGAGTGGTTGTGTCTCTGTGGGGTACGTCGATCTGGTCGATACTTTGCGGCTGCTCGACCATCGACTTGCCCCGCACTTCGCGATCGGACCGGTCGACTGGTTGCGCAGCTCGGCCTGATTCACGAACACAGATTCCGCTTCCGCGGACCCCGTCCCCCACACTGTCAACACCGGCTTCCCCCTCCGAAAACCGATAACACAACGGAGACCAAGTTGGACGTCATCTCACACATCCCCTCCCCCGCCATGATCCGGCCGTGGGTCGATCCGATCGTCGATCAACGCGGCCACGACCCGCGCAGCGCGTACGTCGAGCGGTACTGGTTGGGCATCATCGGCCCGACCGCAACCTGGATCATGCGCCGCTTCGCCGATCGGTTCGACAGCGAACCGCCCGGCTTCAAACTCGACCTCGAGCACACCGCTTCGACGATGGGCCTGTCGTTCTCGAAGGGCCACAACTCGCCGTTCGGCAAGGCGTTGCATCGCTGCGTCATGTTCGGTCTGGCGCAACCGCTCAGCGACGGGTTCGCCGTTCGGCGGCGGGTTCCTTCCGTCGCCCAACGTCACCTCAAGCGCCTCCCGGCCGACCTCCAATCAACCCATGAAGAATGGGCACGCCGTAACGGAAAGGTGTCAGACACCTTTCCGTTACGCGTTGGGGGTGAAGTTGGTGGCTAGGTCGATCAGAAGCCTGGTGCCGTAGCCGGTGGAACCCTTCGACTTCCAGCCGGTGTCGCTGTCGACGTTCATCGTGCCGGCGATGTCGAGGTGTGCCCACGGCACATCTCCGACAAACTCGGACAGGAAGATCGCCGCTGTGGTGGCACCGGCGTAGGGCCCACCGACGTTCTTCATGTCGGCGACCAACGAGTCGAGCAGCTTGCGGTAGCGGTGCTTGGCGAGCGGCAGCTGCCACACCGGCTCGTCGGTCGCCTCTGCGGAACCCTTCACGGCAGCGATCAGGACATCGTCGGACCCGATCACCGCAGCGAACTCTGAGCCGAGCGCCGCCATCGCCGATCCGGTCAGGGTGGCGATGTCGATGATCGCGTCAGGCTTGGCCTCGGCAGCCAACGACAGCCCATCGGCGAGGATCAAGCGACCTTCAGCATCGGTGTTGTGGATCTCGACGGTCTTGCCGTTGCGGATCGTGAGCACGTCACCGAGCTTCATCGCCGACCCCGATGGCATGTTGTCGGTACACATCAGCCAGGCCGTGACCTGGTTGCGACAGCCGAGCGCCTTGAGCGAGATCATCGTTGCCAGCACGGCGGCAGCACCCGACATGTCCATCTTCATCAGGGCGTGCATCGGGTTGCTCGGTTTGAGGCTGATGCCACCCGAGTCGTACATGACGCCCTTGCCGACCAGGGCCAGATGGACCCTTGGGTTGCGCGGTGTATAGCTGAGCTTGATCATGCGCGGCGGCTCGGTCGAACCGGCGTTGACCCCGAGCAGGCCTCCGCAACCGAGCACGGCGAGCTGGTCCTTGTCGAACACCTCGACGAAGAGGCCAGAACCGGCAGCGAGTTCCTGAGCCTCGGCGGCGATCCCCTTGGCGGTGAGATGGCTGGGCGGCGTGTTGGCGAGCTCACGAGCCAGGTTGGCGGCACGCGCCGTGACCACACCGCGCGCAGCCCCCCTTGTGGCGGCCTTGTCGTGCTTGGCGGGCACCACGAGGCTGACAGAGTCGAGCGCGGGGTCGATCGGAGTATCGGTCTTCAAGCCGACATAGCGATAGCGGGCGAGCAAGATGCCCTCGGTCACCGCCTGAGCGGCGCTCGCCGTATCAACCGCCGCATCAACCGAGGTGGCGTCGGCGAGATTGGTCGCCAGATTGTTGCGCATACCCGCAGCCCTGGCGAGCGCTGCGGCCGCGTCGCGCAGCTCGTTGGCCGTAGCACCATCGCCGACACCGACCGCCACGAACATCGGCCGTTCGCGACTCGGCACCGCCAAAGCTTGACCGACAGAACCTGTGAACCCATGAGCCTCGAGCGCCGAACGGTTCAGCCCAAGTTGCCGCGGAACAGTGCCCGAGGCGCCGACTGCGAGCCCGATCACGTCGGCACCGCGGGGTGCCGATCGAACAACGGATATGGGCGTCACGGTTTCGGTCATCGGCACATTCTGTCAGGGTTCGCGAATTTTGCTATGGTGGCCGATCGCTTGCAAGGGGGGGGGTTTCAACCCGACATGCAGCGGGGAAATCGATTATCGGCAACGATGCCGATAATCGCACAGCTAATTGGAGGACAAATGATCCGAACAGGAACCATAAACAAATGACAGCGCGCCGCAGGCGCGATTGCAGCGTTGGCACTCATCGCATCGGCGTGTGGCGGCGATGACGACACCGCCGACGACACACCGGCTGAGGACACCGCA
>Ga0255047_10001634_pt1 | contig 15893 bp, 28 predicted proteins | sample JV7_2_1_MG_FD_183640 | JGI IMG/M metagenome (GOLD analysis project Ga0255047, IMG submission 183640) | Seawater microbial communities from Jervis Inlet, British Columbia, Canada - JV7_2_1 | ecosystem: Environmental > Aquatic > Marine > Inlet | place: Canada: British Columbia | collected 2016-10-06
AGTAAGTTTCATTATTGCATTACCTCCTGATTATTTATCCAGTCTTTTTTATCCATGTAAGATTGTGGTAAAAATGAGTATAGTGGATCACCCTGGCATCTTCTTGCATCACGGTATGGGCAGTATACCTTGCTATGGTAACATTTATCGCATTTATTATTCTTTGGCATTGGTACCCTCCTTATTGAATAGCCATTCCCATACAGCATCTCTATCATATAGTATGGTCCCTGTTTTTCTGCTGTATGGCGGCCCGGTCTTTGTGTTGCGCTCTAGCCATGATACCTTAACCCCTAATAATTCCGCTGTCTGCTTCCTGGTCATAAGTCTTTTAAATCTCTTTTCTGTGTCTGACATGTCCCCTCCTTGTGATTTGATTTGAGTCAATAGTAATACAAGGGTATTAGGTTGTCAATACAATTCCGCAAAATAATAATCAAAAATAATACAAAAACATGTTGACTTTAAAATCTTATGTCTGTAGTATGGATTCACAAGGTCGGGGAAAACAAAACAATTCAAGGAGAGAGGATATGAACAACATTAAAACATCAGAGGCATTACAGGTAACCAGGCTAGACATTGTAAAAAACAATCCGTATACCCCAGGCATAGAAAAAGCCTGCCAGGCAATAATGACAGCTGAGGACATATTGAATCCAGATGATGACAATTTTGATGCGTTTTTTACAGCAGCCATAAAGAAAGATTAACCAAAACAAAACACAAGGAGAGATAAAATGCTTAGATCCGTAAACAAGATGAAGACAGACGCAGCTAACAAAATATTGGCAGGTGATTTTTCAAAAGCTGGAGCCTTTTTGAAGGACGGAGAAGTAGAAAACCCTTTTACGCCTCAATACAAGATCCTTATATCTAATGATGAGATTACAAAAAGAGCCCAGGCACACCTTGATAAATAACACACCCCGCCTCCTTCGGGAGGTAAACACAAGGAGAGAGGATATGGCAGAGTCAAGAATTCAGCATTATGGAGCAAGCTTGCATATCTATTGCCGGATTAGAGACTTAGGAGTACCAAAACCTTTAGCTATGTGGATAGGTAAGAGATACGAATCAATTATACACAGGATATTATACAGGGGGAGAAAATGAAGATTACAACAAAGTTTGATTTCAAGGATAAGGTTTTTAGTATATTAAAAAAACAAAAGAGTGAATGGGTCAAGTGTGGTTTTTGTGGAGGAGAGGGCCGAGTGATAGGAATGGATAAAAAAGATAGGATGTGTCCTGATTGCTACGGGAAAAGCGGGCATAGTATATACATTGGGGTTGGGTGGGGAATAAATGCAACCCTTACAATAGGAGAAATTAGGGTCGCACATAGATGCTCTAATGTATCAGATGATGGGTCAATATTTGATAATTATGGCAGTCAAGATGAAAAATACACAGAGTCCTATATGTGTTATGAAACAGGGATGGGGACAGGAACTCTTCATGATGGGGATAATCTATTCCCCACAGAAAAAGAAGCATTAGAGGGGTGTAAGGAAAGGAATAAAAAGGAGGGGCTATCATGAGCAACTTTATCAACTGGGAGAAAATATCTGAGCTTAAGGAAGCGGATATCATCAGGATTAGGTCGGCGATCATGGTAAGGGTTACAGATCTGTGTAGAAAGGATGAAGATATAGCCCCTGACTATGTAAACGCAGAGATTAAGGCTCTAAATAACCTATACAGCATATTCGGGGGTCAAGTATGATTGAATTTATCCAGGCTTACCAAGTCTATATAATACTGTCAGGTTATGCGATAATAGGTATTTGTATAAGAGTGCTTGATCATAAAGAAAGGCAGGAAAAAAAGATTAACCTATATAGGGAGGAGAGATGACTATTACAATAAATGTAAGAGTAAGAATGACAGGGTACGGGTCAACAGAATATACAGAGGTAGAGATATCCGAGGAGATGATTCGAACAATGGCAGAGAGACAAGCCCTTGAGGAACACGATATGAATGGAGCTATTTCTCAGGAACTCACAGTAATTAAAGATTAACCTATAACAAGGAGAGTGGGGAGATGGGCGACGCAACAAGTGCAAGCATAGGACTAGGGTCAGCAATTGCGGTCACAATATCATGGTCAATCAACAAGTCTATATTATGGTGTATATTGCATGGTGTTTTTTCATGGTTGTATGTGATTTATTATTGGGCAACTCGATCTTAAAGATTGACATTTAGACAGTAGTATAATACAGTATATATTCCTCAATTAAGTCGTCGCTACCTTATTATGATAATTACCCTGTTTTTGGTTGGGATTGTAGCGATCCAGAGGACAACCAGATTCAGGGTTTTTTTATGGAGAATAGACAATGGACCCATACCAGACAGAAGGAGAGTATGATCAGTGTGCATGTGGAGAGCTTCTACTAGGATCTGATGAGCTACCATATGGAATGTGTAAAGAGTGTGCAGAGAAAGAGATGGAGGAACGTAGATAATGGAAAACATGGAGATATGGAATGAACTTTGTCAGCCTCCTAAAGGTGCATTAAGTCAGATAAAGGCTGGTAGACTTAAGGGCAAGACAGATATAAACCCTATGTGGCGATTTAAGGCTATGACTTCGATGTTTGGTCCTTGTGGTACTGGTTGGAAATACACAATTGATGATATTAACTTTCAGGATGGAGCAGGAGAGCTTAAAGCTGTATTTGTTACTGTGTCTGTTTATTATGCTGTGGAGTCTAATGCAACCGCATCAGGCTTAAAGTTCTCTGATCCTGTCCAGGGCGTTGGTGGAGCAATGTTTGTTGCAAAGGAAAAAGCTGGGCCTTATACAGATGATGAGGCAGTGAAAAAGGCAGTAACTGATGCACTTGGAACAGCTCTTAAAATGATCGGTGTTGCTGCTGATATCTATTCTGGTAAATGGGATGGGTCAAAGTATCTAGGTGGACCACCAGAGCAGGCACCACAAGCCCCAAAACAAGCCACTGGCCCTGTTAAAAAGGAAGAGCCTACAGAAGATGAGAATCCTCACAAACTGGCATCCAGAGAGCTAAGAGATTGCAAGAATAAGAATGAGATCCTTTTTAATATAATAGCGGATAACCTCGGGCATAAAGAGGGGTTCTCCCCTGCTGACTTATCACTATTCCAGCTTAAAACATTTATTGATACTTTTATAGCAAGGGATAAATAATGGAACTCATAGAGCTTGAAAGGGAGCTAATGCAAAAGGCCGGCTGGTTAACAACAAAGCTTAGTGAGCAAAAGAGCCTTGTCAAAGACTATGCGAATTCAGAAGAGTCCTACCGTGTTGAGTTAGCTAAAAAGATGTATGAACTTAAAAATGATAAAATGTCTATAACTCTAATCCCTGATTTGGCAAAAGGTGATTCAGTAGTCGCAAGATTAAAAAAGGAAAGGGATCTTGCAAAGGGTATATTAGATGCTTGTAAGTCATCAATACACTCATTGCAGGCCACTATGTCAGGGATACAGAGCCTAATATCAACCAGAAAGGAAGAAATGAAGCTTGTATAAGGGGATAACATGCCAATGGATAAAAAGGATAGAAGAATAAGAGCTTTAGAGAATGCGCTAGAATGCCAGACTGAAAGAGCTGTAAAAGCGGAAAAGAAAGTTAAGAAGTATCAAAGCTTGTATGGTGGGTATAAATCAGCCAGCAAGAAAGAATGGATATCAGTTGATGAGTATCTCCCACTAACAGAGAATGATGAATTTGAATCATATTATGACGTTGAAGTGATAGTTTATGCAGGAGGATATGTTGAATTTGATTTATTTACAGCTGGTAGATCACCTAAATTCTGGAGTAAGTTTGATACGGATGATGTTACTCACTGGATGCCATTACCAGAACCACCAGATTAATATTAACCTGCCTGAACATTCACCTTAAACCGTGGATTTTAGCAATGATTAAAAGTAAGCAGGCGGGTTTATATAGCAAAAGCTGGTTTGGCCATAGGCACCAGTTAGGGCATAAGCCCACAAATTTAATCCATACCATTAATCAGGTGTGGACATTTTAGGGGACCCCGGGGGTGATACCCAAATACGATTGATAGATAATAATTAGTCCAGTAAATGCAGAGCCCTTTGGGATTGGCTCAAGGGGCAAAGCATACCACAAATAAAGGAGAGGTAAAATGAAATATTTAATAATTGCAATGGCTTGCTTAATAATGGGATGTTCTGCACTGGAATATAGGCCTGAGATAATACCAATACCAAGAGGGTTCAGTATAGTGTATTTCTCTGATGGGTCTTATATTATGATGGACCAGCTTACAGGCAGAAAGACTTATCACACCATAGGGTTAAAAGCTATTGTTATTGATGAGGGGGTAGAATGAGTGTATATGAGAAAGTCACAGTGTGCAATGAATGTGGTCGGACCAAGGCTTATGATGATCAACATCCAGCTAGACCATGCCCAAGGTGTGGGGGGAAACTCTTAGAAAGGGTTGGCCAATTCGTTGTGTCTGGTGATAATAATTGGTGGGAGTTCTGGAAACCTACAAGTGGCAGCTGGATATTAAAGGGGGTAGAATAATGGACTACAAAAGAGCATACTGTAAGATCTGTAACAAGAATGTAAAGGTCCAGGATAAAGGCACAAGCCATTGGCTACATTTTATATTCACTATCCTAACAGGAGGACTGTGGGCTGTAATATGGCTACTGTGTGGGATGTCGTCTAATTGGCAGTGTTCAGAGTGTGGGGGGAGGAAGTTAGGGAGGGTTAAATAATGCCTACATACCATTATCATGCAAGTAGACAGCTTGACGGGGGTAAGGGCCATATCGACGGCATATTCGAGATAGGAGAATATATGAAAGAAGATGATCACTATAAAGAGCTGAGGAGGATCCTGTCAAACAAGCTAAAATGCGGATATGAGGAATTTGTTATAGAAAGCTTGACTTTGATTTCAGGATAGATAGACAATCCTAACCTTTTATGCTAAGGTGGTGATAATGCAAAGGATATTAAGAAAAATCATAGGTGGAGCTATATTGATGATCGCTGTACCTGGGTGGTGGTTAATGTGTACCTTGCAAGTCTTTGGTAAATGGATAGGAGAGTATGGGGAGACTGTCAGAATAGTACATGAATGTAGGAGGAGGAAATAAATGGGAATAGTACCACTACAACCAGACATCATAGTAAGCAAAGAAGAATTCAAGAATGAATTAATCATAGAACGATTACAAGAAGAAAACAGAGAGCTAAAAGCTGATAGAGAGAACCTAATAGAGAAATACAGCGACATGGTTGAGAAATATTCTGATTTGGTAGATGAGCAAGTGGAAAAGAATAGTAAAATCAGAGAGTTGGTGCATTTATTAGGTAGGGACATAACAGAGGAGTTGCACTAAGATGTGGATACAAGATATTAATGATGATTATATAAATGTGGATTACATTATAGGTGTATCTATCTTCAATGTAGAAAAGTCTGAATCATTCTTGGTTGCAGCTATGGTTGATATGACAGATTTATCTAGGCCCGCGCATTTATTTGAGGGTGACCATTCCGAATGTGTAGAGTATAGAAATAGTTTAATGAAAAGTATTTATATAGATAACATTAAATAAAGGAATAAGCCCATGCCAGCAGGTAGGCCCACAGTATTTACGCCAGAAGTTATCCTTATATTAGAGGGTGCATTTTTAATAGGCTGCACAGATGAAGAGGCTTGCTTTAAAGCAGGGATAAGCACAACCCCTTTCTATGAGTACCAAAAGGAACACCCAGAATTTAAGGAGAGAAAAGAGGCACTTAAGCAAAGCCCCTTCTATACAGCCAGGAAAACAGTGGTGGATAATCTCAAAAAGGATGCAGACTTTGCCCTTAAGTATCTAGAGCGTAAAAAGAAAGATGAGTTCAGCACACAGACCAATACAAGACTAAGCGGAGATCCTGACAACCCGATTAAGCACAACCACACAGTAACCCCAGAGGAAGCACTAAAGGAAAGAGGGATACCAGTGCCAGGGGTAGAGGTGGAGGATGTGGAATGAGTGTAGGGGTGTGGCGGAAATGGTAAACGCTGGTGAGCATACCTGGAAGGGTCACCCACAAACCGGTCGGGGGTCCTTCTTTGCAGGTTCGAATCCTGCCACCCCTAACATTAAAGGAGAGAGCGCATGAGACTGCATTATAGTAGTGGAATATTGAGCCTATCATTTAAATGGAGATGGAGAATATGCATTGTGGGTATTCATACTGACTTTAAGTGGTTAAGATTGCCCATTATGCGCAGACGGCAAATATACCAGAACTACACAGATAGGAGTATAGGCCCCTTGTGGCTGTCATATTAAAAGGAGAAGCCCGATGAAAGCAAGTGATGTAATAGAAAAGCTTCAAGAGAGGGTAGAAGAGCATGGGGATTGTGAGACTTGTTATATAACGCGGTATGAAAGCCCATATAAAACAGTCAGGAGCCCAAGGTATATACAGAGCATTTTATACAACGATGGGGTCTTAGAAATAGAATAAATGCCCCAACCCAAGCCCAACAAACTGACCTTAGAAGACGTTGACCTCCTTGAACAATGGTGGGTGCAGAAATCTAGGGTTAACTTTTTTGCATACCGTCAATATATGAGGTATGGCAACTTCAAGTATAACTGGTTTATTGTAGACCTATCCCGCCAACTACAACAATTCTATGTAGATCTCATTAATAAGAAAAGACCAGTTCTAGTCATATCTACGCCCCCACAGCATGGGAAATCATGGGCCGTGACAGATTTAATATCGTGGATAGCAGGGAAAAGACCTGATATAAGAACTATCTATGCTTCATTCTCAGACTCATTAGGGGTTAGATGTAACTTGGCCCTTCAGAGAATGTATGATGGATCTAAGTATCAAAAGATATTCCCAGATACCACTATATGCACTAAGAATGTCGTAACAGTCTCTAACAATTTCCAGAGGAATAGGAATTTAATGGAGTATGTTGGTAATGATGGGTACTTTAGGAATACCACGGTAGGCGGGTCAGTTACAGGGGAATCTCTTGATATTGGGGTTATAGATGACCCTTTTAAAGGGAGGGAACAGGCCAACAGCCAACTATATAGAGATAAGATCTGGGATTGGTTCACAGATGATTTTAGTACGAGGTTCAGTGAATACGCGGGGCTCCTCATAATCAAAACCAGATGGCACGCAGACGGCATGGTTAGCCGCTTAGAGAAGAATAGTCCAGATGCTAAGATAATAAACTACCCTGCTCTCGCTGAGACAGACGAACTACATCGTAAGAGGAATGAACCCTTATTCCCTGAGCATAAATCACTCAAATTCCTCCATTCAAAGAAAAAGCTAATGTTCCCCGCTTACTGGGAATCTCTTTATCAGGGGAACCCAACGGTTAAGGGCGGAGAGATATATAAAGACTCATATTGGCAATGGTGGAATGTATTGCCCCCTCTAAAGTATAAATTCATCGTCGCAGATACAGCCCAGAAGACAAAGACCCAGAATGATTACACTTGCTTTCAAGTATGGGGTTATGGTATCAATGATTGTATATATCTTATTGATATGTTTTATGATAAGCTCGAAGCCCCAGAGTTAAGAAGAGAGGCAGCAGCTTTTTACCATAAGCACGACACCCAGAGAATAGACTTAAACGAACCTGTATTAAGAGGGTTTTATATAGAGGATAAGTCTTCAGGTATAGGGTTGATTCAGGAGCTTAAAAGGAAAAAGCTTAAGATATATGAGGTGCCAAGAAGCACTGACAAGGTAGAGAGATTTAAAGATGCAAGCCCTTATGTGGAAGCAGGGAGGGTTTACCTAAATGAAAATGTACCACATGTAAGCGTGATTACTGATGAGGGTAGGCTTGCACCTAATGGGCCACATGATGATGCTATAGACACAACAACCAGCGCAATAGAAACAGCCTTTATAGATGCTCAGCCCGATAATATGGAAATAGGCTCAATAGGAACCACAGCCACATCAAGTCAAGGGGATTGGTAACATGGGTTTAAAGATACCTTACACGAATATAGAGTTATTCCAAGACACGCCAGAGCCAACACCACCAAAAGAAGAGAACGCCCCAGCAAGACAAGAGATCGGGTATGCTAGAACGGACTTGTATGGTGCTGGTATAAACGCATATGATCCTGATGACCTGAAGATAAAGAAGGGCAACAACGTATATCAGGAAATGAACAAGGATGACCAGGTAAGACCCGTTATTCAGTTCAAGAAGGATGCAGTACTAAGCCGTAACTGGTTCTTTGAGCCTGGGGTTGATGAGGATGGAGAGCCTAGAGAAGATCATAAAGAGATTGCTGACTTCTTTACCTTCATGATTGGGTCTATTAACGGTTCATTCACAGATAAGCTTCAGGGTATCTTTTCAAGCCTTGAAAATGGTTTCTCTATATCCGAGAAGGTGTTCAAGCCTTTGACCTACCAAGAGCGTACCATGTGGGGGATTAAGGATATCAAGTTAAGGCCCTTTGATTCTTTTGAGGGTGGGTTTGTTACAGATAAGCATGGCAACCTTGAAGGGTTGGAGCAGAGCATACCAGGGGCAGTGGTTCCTATCCCCCTAGAGAAGGTGATTCACTTTGTTAATGATCCACAGCATGACGCTATATATGGGCAGTCTGATTTAAGGGCTTGCTATAGGGCGTGGTGGTCTAAAGATATAACTATCAGGTTCCAGAATATATTCCTTGAGAGATATGCAAGCGGTCATATAATAGCAACGGTTGAAGGTAACTTACAGCCTGATCAAAGAACAGCCCTAGACAATCTATTAAAGAATGTATCAACAGAGTCAGGGTTCAGGGTGCCTAGTAATGTAAACATTGAAAAAATCATGCCTAGCACCACAGATGCATATGAAAGAGCAGTTGCACAGCATGACAAAGCCATAGCAAAGAGTGTGCTGGTGCCTAATCTGCTTGGGATCACGGAACAGGGAAGCACAGGTTCATACTCCCAGTCAGAAATACAGTTAAGGGCTTTCTTTTGGACCCTGGGCGCACTAGCCAAGAGATTAGAGGAAACCCTTGATGAACAGCTATTCAGACAGCTTGCACTATGGAACTTTGGCACAGATGACTATCCGAAGTTTAAGTTTCAGCCTATGACAGCAGAGCAGGCCGTTGAGGTTAGCCAGGTCTGGGGTGACTTAGTACAGAAGGGTGCTGTATCTAATTCAGAGACTGATGAAGCTTATATCCGTAACATATTAGGTTTCCCAGCAAAGGCAGAAGATGAGGAGGACGTAATAGGGGATGAATTGCCAGAAGGGGAAAGTGTAGGGGATGGTGAGGTTTTTGACCCTGAAGCCGTAGACCCAGGCACAGCACTAAATGGGGCTCAAGTCGCGGCCCTATTGGATATTATAGGCAAGATGGGTACAGGCGAACTTGATAAGAAAACAGCTATAAAGCTTATTGCCGCAGCCTTCCCGATGTCTATTGAAGAGGCTGGGACGCTGTTATCTGAAGTCCAAGAGGGCAAGATCAAAATCCCTGAAGGGATAAAGGAAGGGTTCACCCTTAAGGATTTAAGAGAGTTCGCGGATAAATCTACATGGTTTCAAAGGATGGACTTCCAGCAGGTAGAGGGTATCCTTGATGATAATGACGAAAAGTTTTCTGATATGCTATCCAATGAGCAGGCTCAAGCACGGTTCAAAATAGAGGCCCAGATAAGGAAGGTTGCAAAAGGTCGCAGTGGTGGCAATATAAAGGCCACTGAATTTGAGGTGGGAGTTAATTATCCCAAGGCTGTACACACTGCCATAGTTAAGACAAGCCGCGTTAATCTAAAAGAGACTATGGAGGACGGCGTGGTGTCTGCAAGGCGCAATCTACCTAAGCAGAATAATACCGAGATCCATGTATTTCAGCTAGATACTAAGGCCAGGGCAGAGAGCTTCCTTTCTTCCAGGGCAATGAATATAGGCAAGAATCTTGACGCTGACACTATGAAAGCTGTCATGAATGTCTTGATGAACGGGGTTAAATACGATTGGTCAGTGACCCAGATCATGGACGCGCTAGCCTCAGACACTAAGCTTACAGAGATATGGCCTGACTATGAGATAGTAGAGAGAGAAGGGAAACCACCTATTGCAAGGGCAATAAATAAGCCTGCTAGGCTGGCCACGCTGGTACGCACTACCAATGCAGAAGCATTCAATGAGGCTAGGGACGCATTTTTTAAGGCCCCAGAAAATAAGGGGTTTGTAGTGGCGTTTGAGTACTCTGCAATACTGGACAGTAGGACAACCGATATATGCAACAAGCTTGATGGAAGAATAAGGCGTGACTTTGGCAGGTATGCACCGCCTAACCATTTTAATTGTAGATCTTTGCTGATCCCAGTAACTATAGTAGATGATTGGGACGGTAAACAAGATCCATTTCCTTCTATTCAGCCCCAGGAAGGATTTGGAAACATTTAACCAGGAGATAGCCCGATAATGACAACACTGAAAACCATAACCACCATAGAGCTTGCAAGCGCATGTAGCTTAAAATGCTCATACTGTATTAATAGACTCATGCCAGCACAAGGCAGGGGCTATGAAATCATGTCTGATGAGGTGTTTGACGCTTCACTTGATGTTCTGCTTAAATGTGTAAAGCAGGGGACACAGGCCGAGGTTAACCTTAACGGCAATGGTGAATCACTTCTTGACCCTGATATCCTAGATAGAATAAGAGCTGTCAGGGGTGTAATGGGAGCAGGTCAAGTGCAGATGTGCAGCAACGGCACACACTTAACTGAAGAGCTTGCTCAAGGTATGATAGACGCAGGGATAAGCCGTTGTGATATCTCCATACATGATACAGTAGCAGCTAGAAAGGCCGTTGATATAATGAAAGCTGTCAACATGCCTGGGGTAGTAGCGGTAGGCCCTGTACATGGTAGCCATAATTGGTGCGACCAAATAGAGCCGGAACATAGGGTAAAGCATATACCCGTTGGTGTGCCTTGCAAGCCCTTAATGGAGGGTAGAGGGTATATACAGAGCAATGGTGATGTGAGCCCATGTTGTTATGATTACAGAAGCCTTGGAGCCTTTGGTAATGTGTTTGATGATGACCTGTTTGAGAGAGATATAAAAAGATTTGATCTTTGCGGTCCTTGTCACCAGGAAATACCGGAGGGCATAGGATGAAGGTAAAAGACTACGTGGAAAAATTCAATTTTATTTATCAGGCCGGTAAGGGCTGTTTTAATTGTACCCATATAGATGTCGATTATGGTGAAGATACTTGTGCCCACCCTTTGATGGATGGTTTTGATAATGGTGAATTGAGTGTGGGGGGAGCGAATATCTGCGATAATTGGAAGGGCATAGAATGAAGATAAGTGAATTTAAAAAAAAGCATAATTATAGGGCTATATCTGAATCATGCTGCATTAATTGCTTTAATAGTGAATCTGATCAGACAGACATGTGGTGTAACTTATATAACCCTAAGAGTAGAGACTATGGGGATACTCTTTATGTCCTCTCAGCTAATGTATGTAATGAGTGGGAGGCTAAGAAATGAAACTCCTAACTATCAACTCCATAGAAACAAGCTCTATATGTGATAATAAGTGTGATTACTGCCCAGCCAAAGAGCAAGGTAAACACCGAGACACCGGATACATGTCCATGGATGTCTTCAGAAAGGCTCTTGAATGGGTAGAATGGTGCGCCAGAAGAGGCACCCAACAGGAACTAAACTTATTTGGTGTGGGTGAGCCGACCCTTAACCCTAACATAGTACAGATGTGCCGACTAGGTAGGCATATATTGCCGGATTCAAGGGAGCTCCACTTTAACACCAACGGCAACACCATGACTGAAGAGTTGGCCTTAGATCTTAAGAGCGCGGGTATCACGCATATAGATGTTACCTTGCATGTAGGGTATGCAAAGAATCCAAAGAATGTCAGTAAGGTAATCCAGATATTGAATGAGCATGGCATGATGCGACCTGGGGGAATAAGCGTTGATCCTATTATCCGGCCTAATAATTGGGCGGGGCAAGTTGATTGGCCCGATTCAGGTATCAGATTCCAGTGTCCTTTCTTAACCAAGGGGCAAGTTATGATAATGAGTAATGGGGATATAACGACATGTTGTATAGATGCCTTTGGTCGTGGTATAATAGGGAATGTCTTTGATAGTAAACCTGAAGACATAGAACTTGAGCCTTTTGACCTTTGTGAGACTTGTCACAGTAGGATATAGAAATGCCAATACAGCCAAAAGAGATACAGGTAGTTGATCAAGACCATCATAAGCTTGATGTTAATTCCGATGGGTCTATAAATAATAGAATAGTAGACAGTTCAGGGTCTGTATGGGAGCTGGAGCTTAACGGAGCCATGCCTGTTAATATCCAAGACCAAACTACACCTCCTGTGGATGACTATTTTTTGCAATCAATTGGTAATTTCACAATATCGTCTGACACAGTTGCTGCAACTCCGACAACAGTTCCTAAAACTTTTGAAGCCAATTCAGGACATGGAATAATAGTGACAGATGAAATACTTCTATTAGATGTTGCACAGAATAAAAATTTTTATTCAAATGTTACCAGCGTTTCTATTAACACCATAGTAGTTGACAAGCCCATGGATGAGACCTTTGCCTCTGACACCACTTTAGGAAGGATCGTCACAAGTGAAATGGCTGTTGATGGAAGCTCAACCCCTCAAATCTTCACAGCCAGAGCAGGAACCACTGAATTAGATATAACTAGAGCTATAATAACTATGCAATCGGGCTCCTCAATGGATGATTCTCGCTTTGGTAGCCTGACAGCATTGTCAAATGGTTTTTCCTTCAGGATTTTGAATGGATTCAAAAAGACTATTTTTAATTTTCATTCCAACCAGGATATAAAGCAATTTTGTTATGATGTAGATTATTCTGATAGAGCACCAGCTGGTTTTTTTGGCTTAAGCGCCCGTATATCTTTTGGGGGTCAAGATAAGCATGGAGTGACTTTAAGGATAGGACCTAATGATTGGCTCCAATGGATTGTTCAAGACGATTTAACCGATATGGATAGTATTAAAGTGGCCTTGGAAGGCCACGAAGTCACGGACTAAATAGGAGGTAAAGTAATGACAGACCGGAGATGTATTAGATGCCCAGACAATGCTGTTGAGAGTTCTAAATATTGCCAAAACTGTAAAACAGAGCTTGAAGATCGAGAATCAGAGAGATTGACCAATATAGATCAAGTAGATTATCAAGCTCTATACGAAGCACTACAAATTCAGTATTCAGAGCTTAGCGCGAATTATACGATATTGGTAGAATCAATTAATAAACCATAATACTAACAGATAACTAATATGACAGCCCTAGCCCAAATAAAAAAGCCCCTATATAATAATGTCGCACTAAATTATAAGGGGCTTAGATAGGATAAACCTTTAACAAGAGGCAAAGCCCATGCCCAACACAGCCCTAGTAATTGACTATACCGCACTTGAAGAGGAAGAGAGCCGTAAAAAGAAGGGATCTAAAAAAGGTATGGTAGATACTACAGACAACACGGAATTAAGCATAGAGAAAAATACAGGCCTTTCCAGCATTATAAGGGTCTGCCCCCATTACTCTTATGTTGATGATGAAGGGATAACCACTGAGGGGTTTGACTTCCCTGATGGTGATATTTATTTAAAGATAAGATTGCACAAAGAAGGGGTTGAGCGCGTGAACTTCCTGCATTGTACTAATGTATGGATATTGGTGGGCAAGTTTGATGACTCTAATGAGCTGAAGGTTAAGAGTGATGATGTTTTAGAAGTTGATGGAAAGATCGTGTCTCAGTTAGTTTCAAAGGTTTTCACTCCAGACTTTATAGCAAAGACGGGCATTTCTAGCATTGCAGACATGGAGCAAGCCTCAATAGCACAAGGGCTAGATTGCTCAATCGGAACAATAGAAACTAGCATAGATGTTCCACAGAGTATGATTGATAAATATGATGTCTATATGGATGTGGAGAGTTAAAAGATATGACTATAGAGTACCTACTCCCAATTGATGATCAACAGGCTCAATTCAACGAGCTGTCTAGTGGCACGGCTCATTGGTCTTTGCTTGCCGATCCCGTTGGGGCCCCAGTAGATGCGAATTGGACCAGGAACACGGATGGGGCAAGCGCGAACGAAGAACTAGGGTACAATTCTTTTGTAGGGTCAAACGCTACATCAATAAATAACTACTGTTTATTTTTTCGCGCATTTGAACCTAATTCCTCCACAGGGCAATTTAGGCACACATATTTCATTGAAAACGCTAGGCAGAACGGCACCACCAGGAACCTAGGGCTAACTATCACAGATTATTTTGACGCAATCACAAACAACCCCTTGACCGCTTCACCTTTTACGGTTGATGAGGCGACAGGGGTAGGGTCAAACTTTATATCAGGCAGGGCCGGGGGTCGAGCATTAACCAGCGCAGGGGAGGCGGTTGAATGTACCGCAATGTACGCATGTCTTGACTTTGAGACGGCTGCACCCTCTATTGATTTGACCGCGAATATTGTAGCGACAACCACAACCGCCGATATATCCAGCATCATAAGAAGGGTTTTAAGCGCAGGTATTACAGCGTCTTCAATCACTAACAACATTGTTCTAGCGGTTGAAAGGTCGTTGTCTTCAGGCATTACAGCCACCAGCACAACCGGAGATATTCAGGCCAGTATTAACCGTAAGTTACTAGCGGACATAGCAGCGTCTACCACCACTGGAGATGTACAGGCAGCTATTACAAGAGCCTTAACAGCAGATGTAAAAGCGACCACGATAACATCCGCAATTGACCTGATTGTACGCAGGGCTTTATCCGGGTCTGTTGCAGGGACCACCACTACAGGCGATATTGAGCTAATAATAGCCACTGCTGGAGCGATTAACCTGTCAGCTAGTGTGAAGGCTACTACAACCACACCAAGCATAGATCTATTAGTTTCAAGGGTATTGGCTGCAAGTATCGCAGGGACTAGCTCAACGGGTGCTATTGATGCCAATATATCAAGATCCTTATCAGGTGGAATAACAGGAACAACCACCACAGGAGCCATTGATACAGTAATAAGCAGGGCCTTAAATGCCTCTGTAACAGGCACCAGCACAACCCCAGATATTGACGCGATAATAACAAGAGTGCTTAATGCTGCTATATCTGGTACAACTACAACAGGGGATATAGATCTTTTAATCACTGAGGGAGGAATTAATCTCTCAGCTAGTATCCAGGCCACAACCTCAACCCCTGAGATAGAGTTAGTAGTACAAAGACTTTTACAGATGTCAGCAGCAGGAACCACGATAACGCCCGATATCGTGTTGACAATAGTGGGACAGGGTTTAGGCACAATAAAAAATCCTTCTTTAGTATCTTCTACAATAGCAAGATTAATGGCAAGCTCAACAACAGAACGGACTATTTATAAATCTTAAGGAGGCTTTTAAATGGGCAATATTACAACGTATATGGGGAATGAGTTTCTAGATCATGTCTGCAACTCTGAATATTCAAACGAGACAAATGTATTTCTAGCATTGTCCACGGCTGATCCTACCAGCAATGGATCTGGGCTTGCGGAACCTTCAGGCAATGGATACACCAGGAAGGATATTAATTTCAGTGCTGCATCTCTTGGAAGGATCACACAGACCGGCGTAGTTTCTTATGACACTGCAACAGGCTCATGGGGTGATATCACTCACTGGGCTGTATGTGATTCAAGTGCAACAGGTAATGTTCTTGCTGTAGGTGCTTTGGGAACTTCCAAGAATGTAATCAATACCAATGACGCTAGGGTTGATAGTGGTGAAGTTTATATTGAGATG
>Ga0255047_10001635_pt1 | contig 15887 bp, 15 predicted proteins | sample JV7_2_1_MG_FD_183640 | JGI IMG/M metagenome (GOLD analysis project Ga0255047, IMG submission 183640) | Seawater microbial communities from Jervis Inlet, British Columbia, Canada - JV7_2_1 | ecosystem: Environmental > Aquatic > Marine > Inlet | place: Canada: British Columbia | collected 2016-10-06
GTGTGCTCGTCGAGCTCCTGTCGTCGGGTGACGCTGGCCAGATGGTGAGCGAAGCAATCCTCACGACCGGCAATCCATTGGCCGACGTCATGTTCGGCATAGACAACACGTTCCTGCAGAGGGGGCTCGACGCGGATCTGTTCGAGCCCTATGAATCGGTGAACCTCGGTGAAGTGATGGATGAACTGTTGCTCGATCCTGAACATCGTGTGACGCCGATCGACTTCGGTGACGTGTGTGTCAACTACTGGATCGACGCCCTGCCGGCCCCTGCCCCGGTCACCCTCGAAGATCTCACCGATCCCGTCTTTGCAGGACAACTCGTGGTGGAGAGCCCCGAGACCTCTTCACCGGGCCTCGCCTTTCTGCTCGCCACCATCGCCGGCACCGACGATTGGGAGCAGTACTGGATCGACCTCGCCGCCAACGGTGTGAGCGTGACCGCGGGTTGGGAAGACGCCTACTACGGCGAGTTCACCGCCGGTGGTGGTGACCGATCCATGGTCGTGTCATACGCGTCGAGCCCTCCGGCGGAGGTGATCTTCGCCGACCCGCCCGTCGCCACACCTCCCACCGACGTGCTGCTCGACTCGTGTTTTCGCCAGATCGAATTCGCCGGGATTCTCGCCGGCACCGACCACGCGACCGCCGCGGGGGCACTCATCGACTTCATGCTCACCCCCACGTTCCAGAACGAAGTGCCGTTGAGCATGTTCGTGTTTCCCGCAATCGAATCGGCCCGACTGCCGCCCGAATTCGCTGAACATGCCCGACTCGCGGAGCAGCCCCACATCCTCGATCCAGCCGAGATCGAAGCAAACCGGGATGCCTGGGTCGACCGCTGGGTTGAGATAGTGCTCCGCTGATGCGCCGCTCGATGAGCACCCTCGCCACTGGTTTGGTGGTGCTCATCCCCGCGGTGTTCCTCGCGACGTTCTTCGTGTACCCCGTCGGATCGATCCTCGGCCGTGGCCTGGGCGCCGACGGCCTGGCAGCTCTGGGTGACCTGGTGGCGTCGCCGCGCCAGCGCGGTGTGCTGTGGTTCACGGTGTGGCAGGCGCTGGTCTCCACCGCCCTTACGCTCGTGGTTGGACTTCCCGCGGCGTCCATCGTCGCCCGTTTGCGAGGAAGGAGTCAGCGCCTGGTGCGGGCCCTGGTGACCGTGCCATTCGTTCTACCCACCGTGGTGGTGGCCGGTGCGTTCGAGGGAGTGTTCGAACGCTTTGGCCTCGACAGCGGCGCCTTGCGGCTCAGGCACACCGTCTGGGCGATCCTGCTCGCTCACGTGTTCTTCAACTACGCCATCGTGGTGAGGACCGTCGGCGCCTATTGGGCCGGGCTCGACGATCACCTGGAAGATCAGGCACGGACGCTCGGGGCGAGCCGGGTCAGGGCCTGGTGGGAGGTGACCCTGCCGAGGTTGCGTCCAGCGATTGCTTCCGCCGCTGCCATCGTGTTCCTCTTTTCCTTCACTTCGTTCGGGGTGGTGCTGATTCTCGGTGGGCCTCGGCGGGCCACGATCGAGACCGAGATATACCGCTACGCCGTCACCCGGTCCGACATCTCCACCGCTGCCGCCCTCGCGCTCGTCCAACTGGTTGCCGTACTTGCGTTGGTGGTGGTGGCCACCAGGCTCGAACGACGTCGCCCGATCCACAATGGTCTCGGCCGCGCCCACACGGTCGTGTCACGGCGAGGGTGGCTGGCGGCCAATGCCGGGCTGGGGCTGCTACTGCTCGGCACCCCGATCGGAGTGCTGATCGAGCGCTCCCTGGCCGGTGGAGATGGATACGGCTTCGACAACTATCGGGCGCTGGGCGACCGGGTGCGCCAACTCCCGGCTCCGGCCACGACCGCGCTCTGGAACTCGCTGGTCTTCGCTGTCGCCGCCACCGCGATCGCCGCCCTGGTCGGCACGCTCGCATCCCTCGTGGTGGTGCACGGGCGCCGTGGCGTGGGGCATGTCTTCGACCTTGGGCTCACGCTCCCGCTCGGTACTTCCGCGGTGACCATCGGCTTCGGGATTCTCATCGCTCTCGACGAGCCACCGCTCGACCTTCGTACCTCGTGGTGGATCGTGCCAATCGCCCACGCTCTCGTTGGTGTCCCGTTCGTGGTCCGCACGGTGGTTCCCGTGCTTCGAAGCATCGACCCGCGTGTTCGCGAAGCAGCGGCCACGCTGGGAGCGGCGCCGCGGCGGGTTCGCCGAGAAGTCGACATTCCGATTGCGGCTAGAGGCCTGGTGGTGGGCGCGGCATTTGCGTTCGCCGTGTCGTTAGGGGAATTCGGTGCCACTTCGTTCATCCCGCGACGGCCCGAGAATCTCACCGCGCCGGTCGCGCTCTTCCGCCTGTTGGGAACGCCCGGCGATCTCCTGCGGGGCCAAGCGATGGCCCTTGCGGTGATCCTCATGATCCTGGTGGCGGTCGCAGTGGTGGTCATCGAATCCTTCCGGGGCAGCACCGAAGGAGGGCTGTGATGCTCGCCGTCGAAGATCTCACTGTCCGGTTCGGCACCACCGTCGCGGTCGATTCCGTATCGCTCGATCTAGGCGCCGACGAAACTCTCGCCCTACTCGGCCCCAGCGGGTGCGGCAAGTCCACGCTCTTACGCGCGATCGCCGGCCTCGAGCCACCGGCTGGGGGACGGATCCTGCTCGACGGTCGCGATCTCGCCGGGACGCCTCCCCATGAACGAGGGATTGGCCTGATGTTTCAGGACCATGCCCTGTTCCCCCATCGAGATGTCGCCGCCAACATCGCGTTCGGTCCTCGAATGCAGGGAATGGACCAGCCCGCTCGAACCGCGAGGGTCGGAGAACTTCTCGACCTCGTCGGCCTCCCGGGATTCGGTGCCCGTGCGGTGGCGACCCTTTCGGGTGGTGAGGCTCAACGAGTGGCTCTGGCTCGGGCTCTCGCCCCCCAACCCCGATTACTGCTCCTCGACGAGCCGCTCGGCTCTCTCGATCGCGCCTTGCGTGATCGTCTGGTGGTCGAACTGCCAGAAGTGTTGGCTGCCGCTGGTACCGCAGCTATCCATGTGACCCACGACCACGACGAGGCGTTCGCGGTGGGTGACCGGTTGGCGGTGATGGTTGGGGGATCACTCCGACAGGTGGGCGACCCTGCCGACGTGTGGGCGCACCCCGTCTCGATGGAGGTGGCGCGCTTCTTGGGGCACACCAACCTCGTCGACGACGGCGGCAAGATGAGGGTGCTGCGCCGTGACGCCGCCATCGTGGATGATGCGGGGCAGCTCACTGTCACGGTCCTTCGGTGCCGCTTCCGAGGCCGCGACTACGACACCGTCGTGCGCTCCGACACCGGCACCGAGCTGAGATTCGACCTGGAGGAGCGGCTCGCTCCTGGATCAGTGGTCCGTCTTCGGCTCGACCCCGATCGGGTGGTTGTGATCGGCGGGTGAGGGGTCAGTCCGGCCGACGCATCGATACGTGCGGAATGCCGTCCTCGACGAACTCCTCACCCTCGACTTCGAACCCCTGGTCGAGATACCAGCCCACGAGATGTGACTGAGCATCGAGCACCCATGGGCCGTCGGTGGATTCGACGACATGGAGGATGAGGGCGGCGCCGAGCCCGCCGGACCTGGCATCGCTGCGAGTGGCAACACGACCGATACGGCGCGCATCGTCCTCGTCGAGCACCCTCACGTAGGCCCGCACGCCGACGTCGTCCTCGATCCAGATGTGGCGGGTGCCCGGGTCGGTGTCACGACCGTCGAGCTCGTGGTACGCACACTCCTGTTCGACCACGAACACGTCGACCCGGAGCCGGAGAATGTCGTGAAACTGGTCGGTCGAGAGTCGGCCGAAGCGGCGGTCGAGGATCTTCACTGCGCCGAACCTAGTTGGGTCTACTATGCGGCGGTGGATCAACAAGACAAGAAACTCGCGCTCCGTGCCATCAACTACGGGCTCTACATCCTCACCGCCACCGACGGCACCGACTACGCGGCCGGCGGCACCAATTGGCTGTCGCAGGCCAGCTTCGAACCACCTCTGGTGATGGCTGGGGTGAAGGCCGATTCAGGGGCCGCGGCCGTCATCACCAAGACCGGCGAGTTCGCGGTCAATGTGTTGGCTGCCGATCAACTCGACATCGGCAAGGCGTTCTTCCGCTCCACCCAGGTCGAGGGCTCGCACCTCAACGGGCACGAGTTCGAGCCGGGGCCTGAAACGGGTGCACCCCTGATTCTCGCCACGCCCTACTGGTTCGAGTGTCGAGTCACCGACACGGTGGAGCGCGGCGACCACACGATCTTTGTCGCTGAAGTGGTCAACGCAGGAGTTCGCGATCCCGAGTCCGCCCCCCTGTTGCTACGCGACACTGGCATGAATTACGGCGGCTGATCCCCGACCATGCCCACAGCCAATAACGGCCACATCGAGCTTTACTACGAGACCTTCGGCGCGGCCGACGACCCCACTGTCATCGTCCTGCCCGGTATGGGCAACCAGCTTCTCATCTATCCCGAAGAGTTCTGCCGGTCGCTGGTCGACCGGGGATTCCATGTGATCCGGATGGACAACCGCGACGCCGGACTCTCCTCGGTTACCACCGACGACGATGAGTACACCCTCGACGACATGGCCGGCGATGTCATCGCCGTTCTCGATGCCGAGACCATCGGCGATGCCATTGTGCTCGGCCTCTCCCTCGGCGGCATGGTGGCCCAGGTCGTGGCGATCAGACACCCCGAACGCGTACGAGCCCTGATCTCGCTCGCTTCGGCATCCGGCGCGGGTGCAGTCGAAAACGCATCAGCGGAGGTGATCGAAGCGCTGACCTTGCCGGCCAAGGCCACGATCGACGAGCAGGTCGAGTCCGATCTGAAAGTCAGGCATCTCTGGTCGAATCCCGACTGGTTCGACGAAGACCAGATGAGAATCTATTTCCGCGAGCTCTACGAGCGCTCGTGGGTACCGGGCGGCGGTCTCCGTCAGCTCGCTGCGGTGGCTCGCAGCACCGACCGCACTAGCGAACTCGAACAGCTCCACGTGCCCACGCTCGTGGTGCACGGCGAGAACGACACCCTCATCCCTTCCGCCGCTGGTCGTCTCACCGCCGAGTTGATACCCGGCGCCGAGTACCTCGAGATCGAGGGGATGTCCCACGATTTCGTCTATCAGATGTGGCCGCCCCTCATCGAGGCGGTAACGGCGCTCGCCGCCCGTACATTTCACTGAGTTCGGCCGACAAGCGGGAGGCACACCATGGGACCACTGGACGGTGTTCGGATCATCGAACTGGCCGGGCTCGGGCCGGGCCCGTTCTGCGCCATGATGCTGGCCGACATGGGTGCTGACGTGATCCGTGTCGACCGCGCCGCCTCCGTGCGAGGCGGCGACCCCAGCGTCCCGCCTGCCGACGCGATGGGCCGAGGCCGCCGCTCGATCGGGATCGATCTGAAGTCAGACGACGGCGTCGAAGCCGTAATGAGGTTGGTCGAGGGAGCCGACGGCCTGATAGAGGGATTCCGTCCCGGAGTCACCGAACGCCTCGGCATCGGGCCCGACGAGTGCTTGGCCCGTAATCCTCGACTCGCCTACGGGCGGATGACCGGCTGGGGTCAAGACGGGCCGTATGCGTCCACCGCCGGCCACGACATCAACTACATAGCGCTCGCCGGCGCGCTCGAACCGATCGGTCGCCGCGGTGAGAACCCCGTTCCACCACTCAACCTCATCGGCGACTTCGGGGGTGGAGGCATGTATCTCGCCTTCGGTATGGTCTGTGCCATTCTCGAAGCGAGGTCGTCGGGCCGGGGGCAGGTCATCGACGCCGCGATGGTTGATGGTGCAGCATCGCTCACCACGTTCTTCCACTGTTTCCGAGCCATGGGAGTGTGGGACGACGAGCGAGGCACCAACCTCCTCGACACCGGCGCCCACTTCTACGACGTCTACGAGACCAGCGACGAGAAGTACGTCTCGATCGGTTCGATCGAACCCCAGTTCTACGCCGAACTGCGCGAGAAGCTCGGCCTCGACGATCCGAAGTGGGATCAGCAGATGAGCCGCACCGCTTGGCCGGAGCTGAAGGACGAGATCGCGGCGATATTCAAGACCCGCACCCGCGACGAGTGGTGCGAACTCATCGAGGGGTCTGATGTGTGTTTCGCTCCGGTGCTCTCGATGGGAGAGGCGCCGACTCATCCACACAACGAGTTCAGAGGCACATTTGTGGAGGTCAACGGGGTAGTCCAGCCCCGACCCGCCCCGAGGTTCAGTCGCACCGACAGCAAACTCGATCGACCACCGGCCCACATCGGGCAGCACACCGAAGAGGTGCTCGCCGATCTCGGCTACGGCATCGACGAAATAGCCTCGCTCCGCGACTCGGGAGCGGTCGCCTGAAATGGCCACTGCCGTCTTCTTCCACGCCCACCCCGACGACGAGGCCATCGCCACCGCCGGGGTCATGATCCTGGGCGCCGACCTCGGTCACCGAATCGTGCTCATCTGCGCCACCGACGGTTCCGTGGGGGAAGCGGCCGCCGAGCACATCCCGGAGGGATCATCGCTCGCCGAGGTGAGGGCTGCAGAGTTGACCGAGGCCGCCGAGTTGATCGGGGTCCACCGAGTCGAATTTCTCGGCTACCGAGACTCTGGGATGGCGGGCACCGACACCAACGATCATCCGGACTCGTTCTGGCAAGCCGACCTCGAAGAGGCGGCGGAGAGGCTGGCGGTGATACTGCGCGACGAGTCCGCCGATCTGATCACCGTTTACGACGAGATGGGCGGTTACGGCCACCCCGACCACATCAAGGTCAACCGGGTCGGAATCAGGGCAGCTGAACTCGCCGCGGTGAGGCACGTCTTCGAGGCAACCATGAACCGCGACCAGCTTCGGTCCTTGGCCGACGATCCCGCTTTCGAGGCGCTCGGAATCGACGACGAGGTGATGGAGCAGGAGCGCGCCGAGATTCGCGAATCCGACATGGGCACCCCGGCCGGCCAGCTCACCCACGGCATCGACGTCACCGCCGTGATCACGCGAAAGCGCGAGGCGATGGCTGCGCACAAGAGCCAGATCCCGGCCGACTCGTTCTTTCTCGCCCTGCCCGAAGAAGCATTCGCCCGAGCATTCGGCACCGAATGGTTCATACGCCATGGAGTCGAACGCACCGGCGAGCCCTATGAAATCGACCTGTACGCCGATCTTGCCTAACCACCTTCTGGTGAGGGTCGGAAGCAACCCGAAGGAAATACCGTCATGAGTTCTGTCATCAAGATCAACGCAATAACCGTGCCGGGCGAGATGGGCGACGAGGTCGCTCGTCGCTTCGGCGAACGGGCCGGGGCTGTCGACGGCATGGATGGCTTCGAGGGGTTCGAACTCCTCCGACCCACCGACGATCGCGACACCTGGCTGGTCATCACCCGCTGGCGCGACGACGAGTCGTTCACCACCTGGACCCAGTCCGCCCAATTCCGCGACGGTCATCGTGCCGCGCTGGCCACCGGCGACGACGCTCGGGCACCCCTCCCGATCAGCGCCGAACTTTGGAGTTATGCGGTCGAGGTCAGCCGCGAGGGCTCGTGATTCGAGACATCCATGCGGTCAACGCGTGGCTCTTCATCGTCGCCAACGCGCTGGTGGGAATCTGGGCGTTGGCTGCTGATCGGTGGCCCCGATACCGAGGCCGGGCCGGCTGGATAGCAGTGATCGCGGCCGAGTTCATCGTCGTCGTGCAGGTGTTTCTCGGAGTCGCAATCGTGATGCAGAACGAGGTCGACAACGACCAGCATCAGCTCTACGGCTTCGCCGCGTTCGCCAGCGTTGGGCTGATCTACGCCTACCGAAACGAGATGAAGCAGAGGCCTTACCTGCTCTACGGGCTGGGCAGCCTGTGGCTGATGGGGCTCGGGATCCGCGGCGTGTTCCTCACCTGAGCCTGGCGCCTACATGCGGTTGGCGATTCCCAGATCCTCGTAGCCCTGCTCGTCGTAGTTCGCTCGGAACATCTCACGGAGCTTCAGCGCAGCTGCGTCGTAAGCATCCACATCGTCCCATGTGTCGCGTGGGTTGAGAATGTCGGCATCCACCCCCGGGCAGCTCGTCGGCATCTTCAGGCCGAGTATCGGATGCTTCTCGAGCTCGACGGAATCGAGGTCGCCATTCAACGCGCCATTGAGGAGCGCACGTGTCGCCTTGAGCGACATGCGCTCGCCCTTGCCATAGGGCCCGCCACTCCAACCGGTGTTGAGGAGGATGCAGCGGGTCTTGTTGTCGGCCATCCGCTGGGCCAGCAGCTCCGCATAGACCGACGCTTTCTGTGACATGAACGCGGCACCGAAGCACGACGAGAAGCTCGGTTCGGGCTCGGTGACACCAACCTCGGTGCCGGCGAGCTTCGATGTGAAGCCCACGACGAAGTGATACATGGTCTCTGCCTCATCGAGGATCGAGACGGGTGGGAGCACCCCGAAGGCATCGGCGGTGAGCAGGACGATCGTGTCGGGGTGAGGGCCGCGGGCGCCATCGGCGACATTGGGATTGGTGTCGAGCGGATAAGCGAAGCGTGTGTTCTCGGTGATCGAGCTGTCGGTGAGATCGAACTCCTGTGGATCGGTGTCCTCGACTCGGCGGCCGGGAAGAGCCGGAACATTCTCGATGAGTGTGCCCTTCATCGACATCGCCGCCGCGATCACCGGTTCATCCGATTTGTCGAGATCGATGAGTTTGGCGTAGCAGCCGTCTTCCAAATTGGAGATGCCGGCGTCGGTCCAGATGTGTTCGTCGTCGCCGATGAGCTCTCGGTCGGGGTCGGCCGACAGGGTGGTCTTTCCGGTGCCAGAGAGGCCGAAGAGAATGGCGCTGTCGCCTCCAGAGCCGACATTCGCCGAGCAGTGCATCGACAGCTGGCCCATCTGGGGAAGCACGAAGTTCATGATTGTGAACATCGTTTTCTTGTTGACGCCGCAATAGTCGGCCTTGCCGAGAACGAGCCCCACCCGGTTCTCGATGTCGACTATCACCGCCCGGCCGGAGCGGGTGCCATCGCGTTCTGGATCGCATTCGAACGACGGGACGTTGATCAGTGTCCAACCATGGTCGGCGCGGTCGGCATCGTCGCGGACAGCCTCGGGAAACATGATGTTGCAGAAGTAGGCGTGGGTGGCGTACTCACCGACGAATCGGTACGGCTCGCTGAACGCGGGGTCCGAGCCACAGAAGACGTCGGTGACGTAGAGATGGCCTCGGCGTTCGTTGAGGTGGGCAATCACGCGGGGGAGCAGAGCATCGAAGGCGTGAGCTTCGAACTTGGCGAAGCCCGACTTCCACCAGACTCGGTCGCTCGTGGCGGGCCGATCGACACAGAAGGTGTCCTGTACCGGTCGTCCGGTGCAAGAGGGGTCGGTGTAGTAGACGAGTGGGCCGTCGACCCCGAGAGCGGTGGCGAACGCCTTCTGTGCATTATCGGGGCCGTCCGGTTCGACACGGCCACGATCGTTGGCGATCGCTTCCCGAAACAGATCGTCCTGATCCATGCCGTAGCGGAGTTCGACTCCGGTGAGACCGAAGGAAGCGCTGAGCTGAGAAGCGACATCGGTGGCGGTGGTCATAGACATCTCCAGGCGTTGCGAACTTCTCGCCCATCGTTGGCCGACCGCACTACGCTCGCGCCCCCGATCTCCCGACACTAGTTTGAAGCTGCCGACCCGACGTGGTCCAGCTTCACGAAAGAGTCCGATAGCTCGTATCGTTTCGCCAGATGACTGGAGGTCTCCCATGGCTGTTGCCGCATACATCCTGATCCAGGCCGAGGTGGGCACGGCGGCCGATGTCGCCGAGGCTGCCGCTGAGCTTCCTGAGATCCTCACGGCCGAGGTGGCGATGGGCCCCTACGACGTGATCGCACGCGCCCAAGCCGACACGATGGACGCGCTGGGGTCGGTGGTGGTCAACGCCGTAGGCAAGATTCAGGGAGTTGAGCGAACCCTGCTCTGCCCAATAGTCAACGTCTAGCTCCAACCCGCGCGCTCAGAAAATCCTCAGGACTCGGGGGTGGCCATGTCGACTTCGGATCCGAGCCGCAGGGCGGTGGCCCTGCCGGCATCGTCGAGGTCGAACTGCACCCTCTGGCCCTGGCGCAACATGCGAAACAGGGAGCCCTCGAGAGCATTGTCGGCGAGGTCGATATCGGAGAGATCGGTTTCGTTCACGAGGACTCCGTCGCCGGACCCCGGGTCGTAACTCTTGATGACGCCCTGCATGGGTGCGAACCCTATCCCGACCGGACGTCACGGCGACGATGCAGGGCGGGTACCATCCGTCGCCGTGCCTCTGAATGTCCTAGATGCCGCCACGCTGAGTGCCACCGTGGTTGCGTTCCGCGATGCTCTCAACGTTCATCGTGAGGCGATCAACAACCTCAACGTCTATCCCGTGCCTGATGGCGACACCGGCACCAACATGTCGCTCACCCTTCGCTCCGTAGTCGACGAACTCGATGCCGCGCCGGTTGATCTCCAATCCGTATGCGACGCGATCGCCCACGGCTCCCTGATGGGTGCTCGTGGCAACAGCGGCGTGATCATGTCGCAGATCCTTCGAGGGTTCATGGAAGTGGTGGCCGCCGAGCCGGCGATCGACGGCGCCTGTTTCGCCGCAGCACTCGAGGAAGCGGCCAAAGGCGCCTACAAGGCGGTCGGTAACCCTGTCGAAGGCACGATCCTCACAGTCGTGCGCGAGTCGGGCGCCGCCGCCTCAGCAGCAGCAGCCGATGGGGCTGATCTGCTCGGGGTAATCGACGCAGCCCGCGCCGAAGGTGCCGCCTCGCTAGAGCGAACGCCCACCCTCCTCCAGGTGCTTGCCGACGCGGGTGTGGTCGACGCCGGTGGCGCCGGATTCCTGCTCTTTCTCGATGCGGCCCTGCATGTGGTCGACGGGCGCACGATGCCCGAGCCCGAGGTCGCTGCCCCCCCGAGCAGCTCCGTGCGGCCGGAGGGCGACGACCACGAACGGTCGATAGCTGATCTCCGTTACGAGGTGATGTTTCTCCTCGATGCGGCCGACGACTCGATCGAAGGCTTCAAGGCCGCGTGGGCCGAAGTCGGCGACTCGATCGTCGTTGTAGGCGGCGATGGGATCTTCAACTGCCATATCCATTGCGACGACATCGGTGCCGCGATCGAATGCGGAATCGCGGTCGGAAGGCCTCACAAAATCGCGGTGACCGATCTGCTCGAGGAGCTCGAGGAACGCGACTGGGTGAAGGCCGAGGGGGTCGGCGGCGAGTCCATGGGAGACCCTGTTCCCACTGCTGTGGTGGCTGTTGGCACGGGCTCGGGGGTCGTGTCGATCCTGCGCTCGATGGGCGTGCACGTGGTGGTGGCCGGTGGCCAGTCGATGAATCCCTCCACCGCTGATCTGGTTGCCGCAGTCGAGTCGGTGCCCGCCCCCGAGGTGGTGGTACTACCCAACAACAAGAACATCATCCCGGTGGCCGAGCAGGTCGACTCCCAGACCAGTCGCACTGTTCGCGTTGTTCCCACCCGCAGCATCGCGGAAGGCATCGCCAGCCTCATGGTCTACGACCCCCAGGCCAGCGCCGAAGCCAACGCGGAAGCCATGACAGCCACTGCCAGCTCGGTTGTGGCCGGCGAGGTCACCCAGGCCGTTCGTGACGCCACATCCGAAGCGGGTCCCATCGTGAGCGGCGACTGGATCGGTGTGGCCAGGTCGGGGATCGTTGCCGTGAAAGCCACGCTGGTCGACGCCGCCACTGCCCTGCTCATCGCGATCCTCGACGACGACCATGAGCTCCTCACCGTCATTGCCGGTGCTGAAGCCGATGAAGAATCGACCGCGGCCATCGAGGCGTGGATCGGCGCCAACCATCCCGCCGTGGAGGTGGAGGTCCACGAAGGTGGGCAGCCCCTCTATCCGTACTACTTCGGGTTGGAGTAGGCCCGATATGCCGGCGGGCGATCCCCCGCTCACGCTCGGGGATCTCGCCGAACTCCCCGTCGATCGCCTCCGTGGCGTGGGGGAGAAGAAGTCGGCGGGGTTGGCTGTCCATGAGATCGGGTCCCTGCTGGATCTTCTCCAGCACTATCCCCGTCGTTATCTCGATCGCACCCGCCAGGCAACGATCGACGAACTCGCCCCTGGTGAGGAGGCCACTGTGCTGGGCGAGGTACGGACCTCGACGAGTCGTCCGCTCCGGGGGCGCCGCACCCTCACCAGTGTCGTGCTGGAGGATGACACCGGCCGGCTCACCCTCACCTTCTTCAACCAGGCCTGGCGGGCCAAGCAGCTCCAGCCAGGCATGAGCGTGCTCGTGCACGGCAAGGTCGACACCTACCGGGGTGGCCGCCAGATGACGAGTCCGGTGGTGGATCTGGTGGGCGACCGCACCGGCCGCATCGTGGCTGTCTACCCCCAGTCCGAGAAGGCGGGCCTCTCCAGCTGGGACCTGGCCTCCTTCGTGGCGGAAGCCCTCAAGCGTTGCGAACCTCGGGGGTTCGCCGATCCTGTGCCCGATGATGTCCTGGATCGTTTCGACTTCATCACCCGCGGTGCTGCTTTCGCGGGGATCCATCGCCCCCAGTCCATGGCTGAGATGTCCGAGGCCAGGCGCCGGCTCGTTTTCGACGAACTGCTCAGGGTGCAGCTCGAGCTGGTTCGTAGGAAGCGCCGCATCGAGCGCGACACGGCCGGTGTCGCCCATGAGGTCGAAGGCCAGCTGGTCGATCGGTTCCACGAACGCCTCCCGTTCCCGCTCACGGCTGCACAGAGGCGAGCAATCGACGAGATCAATTCCGATCTGGGACTACCGCGTCCGATGCATCGACTCCTTCAGGGCGATGTCGGTTCGGGCAAGACCCTGGTGGCGGTCAATAGCCTTCTCGTCGCGGTGCAGGGCGGATATCAGGGGGCGTTCATGGCACCCACCGAGGTGCTTGCTGAGCAACACCACATGGGCGTCGTCGCCATGTTGGGCGATCTGTCGGTTCCGGACTCCAGCACTCTCATGGGTGATCGACCTCTGAGGGTGGAGCTCCTCACAAACAGGGTGGGCACCGCGGATCGGCGTCGAACACTCGCCGACCTCGTATCGGGGAAGGTCGACATCGTGATCGGCACTCATGCCCTCATCCAGGAAAAGGTCGAGTATCACTCGCTCGGAATGGTGGTGATCGACGAGCAGCACCGCTTCGGGGTGGAGCAGAGAGCAGCCCTCCGTGACAAGGGCGACGCTTCCGCGGCGCCGGACGTACTGGTGATGACGGCCACGCCGATCCCGCGGACGGCGGCGATGACCGTTTACGGCGACCTCGACGTGAGTGTGCTCGACGAGCTGCCACCCGGTCGGACGCCGGTCGACACCGTCTGGGCGAGAAACGACGACGACGAGGTCGAGGTGTGGCAGGCCGTGCGCGAGGCGGTGGGGGATGGGCACCAGGCGTATGTGGTGTGTCCTCTCATCGAGGAGTCCGAGACGATCGAGGTCCGCTCAGCGGAGGACACGTTCACCGAGTTGGATGCCGGTGAGCTGAAGGACGCCAGGCTGGGCCTGTTGCACGGGCGGGTGTCGGCGGCCGAAAAGGAAGCCACGATGAGCCTTTTCAGGGCAGGCCGACTCGACGTGTTGGTGGCCACGACGGTGATCGAGGTGGGGGTGGACATACCCAACGCCACGGTGATGGTGGTGCTCGATGCCGATCGCTTCGGTATCGCCCAACTCCACCAGCTTCGAGGGAGGGTGGGTCGGGGCACCGATGTGAGTCGATGCTTCCTGGTCGGCGATCCCACTACAGCCGATGGGGAGGCCCGGATCGAAGCGCTCGTGGCATCCACCGACGGATTCGAACTAGCGGAGATCGATCTCGATCTGAGAGGTGAGGGCACGATCATGGGTGAGCGTCAGAAGGGCCGCAACGACCTGAAGCTGGCGAGCTTGCGTCGGGATCGAGAGTGGGTCGAGAAGGCTCGCGAAGTGGCGATCGAGATCATCGATGCCGATCCCGAGTTGGAATCGCTTCCCGGGCTCGCCGACGAACTCGACCTCATCCTCGGCGACGACGACGCCGCCGATTTCCTGATGAAGAGCTGATCGAAGGCGCTGATCCCCGGGTGGGCTCAGATCCGGTCTTCGAGGTCGTCGGAGGTGAGTTCGACATCCCATCTGTCGAGACAGTCGCGGCACCGGAAGGCCACGATGTCGCCGGCTTGCCAGCCGTCGTCGGGTTCGTAGCTGATGAGGCCGCACGGGCCGCCACAGTCGACGCACGTGATCGATTCGGGAATGGCCACCGCGTGACGGTACCGGGTTCGGGCCAGACTGGGTAAATGCGTGTCATCTCCGGTTCCGCTCGTGGGCGCAAGCTCGTCGTGCCCGAAGGCAACCTCACTCGCCCCACCGGCGACAGGGTGAGGGAGGCGATGTTCAATTCGCTGTTCTCTCTCGCTGTGATCGAGGGCGCGACGGTGTTGGATCTATTCGCCGGCTCGGGAGCTCTCGGCATCGAGGCCCTGTCGCGAGGAGCGACACACGCCACTTTCGTGGAAAACGATCGCCATGCACAGAACGCCATTCGCACCAATCTCGAGGGACTCGGATTCGAGGCGAACGCCACCGTGATCGCCGGTGACGCGCTCACCCATCTGGCCCGAAACGAGGGCTGGGACCTGGTGCTTCTCGACCCGCCCTACGAGTTTGACCGATGGGATGAGCTACTTGGGCTGGTGCATGATGCCGAGGTGGTGATCGAGTCGGATCGAGAGGTTGAGCTACCGGAAGGGTGGAGTACCCACCGGGTGAGGCACTACGGGGGTACCGTGGTGACACTCGCCACTGCGCCCGCCACCTCGGAGAGTCCCGCACCGTGACCCGCGTCCTGTATCCCGGCTCCTTCGACCCGGTCCACAACGGCCATATCGAACTCATCGAGACCGCGGCCTCCCTCTTCGACGAGGTCGTCGTGGCGGCCATGCGGAACCCCCAGAAGGGGAGCGGAGCGTTCGACCTCGGCGACCGCGAGCAGATGCTGGTCGAGTCGGTCGAGCACATCGGCGGAGTGACCGTCACGATGTTCTCCACGCTGGTCGTCGACCTCGCCAAAGAGGTCGAGGCCGACTTCATCATCAAGGGCCTGCGAGCGGTATCCGACTTCGAGAACGAACTCCAGATGGCCCAGATGAACCACGCCGTCTCGGGTATGCACACCCTTTTCATTCCTTCTGCCTCGCGCCGATCATTCCTTGCCTCGAAGTTCATCCGGGAGATTGCCCAGTTCGGTGGCGACGTGTCGTCGATGGTTCCCGAACCGGTTGCTCGCCGAATCAAGGAGCGATACGGGTGACCGACAACCCCGCTGTTCCTCCCACTGAAGGAGTGCCGCCAGATGGCACTCCCCCCGAGTATCGAGCTCCTCAAGCGGAGTCCTTGTTGCGCCAGGCGATCCAGCTGGTCGAACAGGCGCGGCCGATGCCGCTCTCGTCGTCGTCGATGATCAACAAGGAGGAGGTCCTCGCGGTGATGCAGGCCGCCGTCCAAGGTCTGCCCGAAGAGCTCCGGGCGGCTCGCTGGTTGTTGAAGGAACGCGACGATTTCCTCGCCCGGGTGCAGCGCGAAGGCGACCAGATCGTGGCCTCGTCGCGTGCCCGTGCCGAACAGATGGTGCAGCGCACCGAACTGGTGAAGGCGGCCGAGGACCGGGCCCGTCTCTTGGTGTCCGAAGCCGAGGATCAGGCGCGTCACCTCCGGCTCGAAACGGAGGACTGGTGTGATCAGAAGCTGGGCGCGATGGAGATCGTGCTCGAACGCACGATGACGACCGTCGTCTCCGGGCGGGCCCGTCTGCAAGGTGCCGAGCATGAACGATCTGCTCCTGTCGACGAGTCCGCGCCTCC
>Ga0255047_10001637_pt1 | contig 15880 bp, 26 predicted proteins | sample JV7_2_1_MG_FD_183640 | JGI IMG/M metagenome (GOLD analysis project Ga0255047, IMG submission 183640) | Seawater microbial communities from Jervis Inlet, British Columbia, Canada - JV7_2_1 | ecosystem: Environmental > Aquatic > Marine > Inlet | place: Canada: British Columbia | collected 2016-10-06
AGATACTACTAAGATATTTGAATCAGTCTTTTCTGTTAAGAAAATTAAAACAGATGAGCAAAAAGCAAAAGAAGATAGTATCGCAGCTTTAGAAAAAGCAGAACAAGATTCTATTTTGCAAGTTATGAAAGAAAGTTTTATAGATGAATTATATAATAGATATGGTTCTAAGAAAGATACTGTAAAAAATAAACAATAAACAAAGGAGTTAAAATGGCTAAAACAGAAAAAGAACAGCCTGTACTTAAGATAGACGATAAAGAATACGATATTGAATCAATGAATAATGAACAAAAATCAATGATAAATCACATAGCTGATCTTGATAGAAAGTTACAATCAAGTGAATTTAATTTGATTCAATTACGATTTGGAAGACAAGCATTTGTAGATGCTTTGAAAGCTTCTATTGATGAAGGCGATAGTAAAGAAGCAGAGTGATATAATAGATAAAGCCATAGTCTCGGCTATGATGATTGAATCTATTATAATCGCTTTTAGTATTAGAGAAGATATGTTTTTAACTGTAGCTCTGGGAGCTTTAGTTATAATAGGATTAAGAGCAACTAAAAAGGTTTTAAATGATTGACTCTAAGGTTTTCAGTTTATATGCAGAATATGGTGCAATAGGTATCATAGTAGTTTTATTTGTTATGATGATAATGAATTTAATTAAAAGTCAAAAAATGCAGAATGAAGACTTAGATTTAATTAGACAATCAATTGTTAAAGCTGAGACTAAGATGGCGAATGTAGAAAGTATTGTTTTGAAGATGTTAGACAGATGGAATAAATCAGATGATATATCTGCAAGACATAGGGAAGATATTGTAAAAGAATTAAATGATGTAACAGATGACTTATCATATTTAAAAGGTAGGATTAACGGAAAATGAATAAAGTTGATATAGAAAGATGGCGTATTAACGTTGATAGTAGGCTTGAAGAATTAACTGTTATTAATGCTAAACAAAGTAGTGAGGTTAGTCATATTAAAGAAACTACTGACGAAATTAAAAGCTTAGTAAAAGAACAAAATGGTAGAGTGCGTGCTTTAGAATCATCTGTATCTAGGATACAAGGTGTAGGTTCTATGTTTGTTGTTGTATTTGGTTCTTTAATAAGTTGGTTATTTAAAGGAGAATAGAAAATGGAATGGATTCAAGGTAATTGGGAGTATGTAGTTATTGGTCTTATGGCAATAGATAAAGTAGTAGCTCTTAGCCCATCTAAATGGGATGATTTAATTTGGACATCAGTTAAAAAAGCTATATATAAAGTAGCAGGGAAAAAGTAGAATGTTAAAAATGTTGATAAAAAAATTAGTTAAGAAGATTGGAATGGTTAAACTTCTTATGATGGTTGGAGATATAGCTGTTAAAGCAACTAAATCTAAAAAAGATGATAAGGTTTGGGCTGAGGTTAAGGTATTATTGGAGACTTTTTAATAATGCCAAAGTTTAGTACAAAGAGTAAATCTAAATTACATACTTGCGATGGAAGATTAGTGGGTTTGTTTAATGAGGTAGTTAAGCATTTTGATTGCACTATTATAGAAGGTCATCGTGGAAGGGATAAGCAAGATGAAGCGTATAATAAAGGCAATAGTAAACTTAAGTTCCCTAACGGTAAACACAATAAAAGTCCTAGTGTTGCTGTTGATGTGGCTCCCTATCCTATTGATTGGAATGACCGCGATAGGTTCCATTATTTTAGTGGATATGTTTTGGGCATTGCTTCGCAAATGGGTTTAAATATTCGCTGGGGTGGAGACTGGGATCAGGATACCCATACTAAAGATAATAAGTTTGATGATTTGGTACACTTTGAGATAAAGGACTAATGCCTAAACAATTTAAAACATATAGTAATTTTACTGGAGGTTTAAATACTAAAACTAATGCTCGTTCTATTCAAGACAATGAATTAATGTTAGCTAATAATGTTATTTTAGATGAATTTGGTGTAGTTAAAAATTGTGGTTTAGCGTTAGATAATGACTCTGATTATACAGATCCTAGTATAACTGCTATACAACCAGGATATGGTTTATTTCAAGCTACATTTGATTACGCATCTGGCGGTGCAAATACATCTACTGTAAGAACATTTCTTGCTGATGCAGATGACACTACTAATGCAGTCGTTCATGTTTTAGATGCTACAACCTGGGATACTAATGATATAAGTTTGGGTGCAGTTACTGGTTCAGAGCAAGGAAAAGTTATATATCATATAGCAGACGGAGATGTTAGAATTTGCGATACAAATATAACTAATGTTTCTACATCTATTAAAAAATATGGATACGTTGAGAGAGCTGGAGGTTGGTCTGGTAATAATCCTGGTGGTTCAGTTTATTCTGCAGGTTGGGAGTCTTCCGATGTATTACTTTCTAAACCAACTGCTGGAATTGTTGGAATAGATTTAAGGAATATAGATGTAAATGATGGCGCCAGCAACTCAACATTATTGGTTTCCAATGATACTGGTACTAATGCATTTGAGAATGCTCAACTAAACAGTCAATTAGATGATGGTGAGCACTTTGCAATTGCTAGTAATAATACCTACGACGCAATAACTAGGGCTAGTGCTGATGATCGTTTGATTACTGCGGCTGGTGGAGCTGATTGGAGTACCGCTGGTGTTGCGTTTTCAATATTTCCTCCAGCTGGTAAAGGTTGGAATTTAGACGTAACAATTACAGGAAGTTCTGGAACTTGGGCAGCTGGAACGTATGAATTTGCAAGTACTTTTATATATGATGGAAATCAGGAATCTTTACCATTTGAAATGGGAGGAGAGGTAGTTGTAGCTGCTAACGACAAATTAACTTGTACTGTTATGGCGACAGAAGCTCTTAGTGGTGCTAAATTCGATGGAAGAATAACAGGAGGAAGATTATATTCTAGATTGACTAGAAGTGATGACGAGTGGGTTTTATTAGGAGATATGGATATTTCAAAAGGAACTAGGGCTTCTTTAGAATCTACTCATTCATCTTGGAATCTAACAGCTACAATTAACAGTTTTGTATACTCTTCATTTATTAGTGACTCTCAAAATTTAGATACGTATCAATCCTTAAATGGATACGATCAGGACTCAGGTTTTATATCTATTGGACTTGCAGGAGAAAAATATCAAACTAGTGTAGTTAGTAACAGAAGGTCTTTTATAGCAAATATAAGATATACAGATTCAAAAGGAACTCTAGCTAATAAGGGAGACTCTATAAGATATAGTGAAGTTAATAGATTTGATACATTCCCAGAATTTAACTTTATAGATATAGGAGTTAATGATGGAGAATCATTTATAAAATTAGAAGCTTTTGCTGATAGACTTTTTGCTTATAAAGAAAAAACTCTTTATGTTATTAATATAGGTAGTGGTTCTGACACTCAATGGTTTTTAGAGTCTGAGCATAGAAATATGGGTGTTGAGTTTCACGCAGCTACTGTAAAAACTGACTTTGGTATAGCTTGGGTAAATAAAAATGGTTTATATTTTTATGATGGGAGTCAAATAAGAAACTTACAAACAAAAATATTAGAATCAGAGTGGTCTAGTTTTGTTAATAGCGATACTATGATAGGCTATGAACCCACACATAAACATTTAGTTGTTATTAGAGATGCTGCGGCTTCTGGCGCTACAAGTGGAGACGCTTATGTTTATAGCTTTATTACAAACTCATTTACATTTGTAGAAGACATGGTTGTAGACGCTGTTAAGTCAAATGTTATAACAGATGCTTATAATAAAATGACTCTAGGTTCTGCGTTAAACGAATTAGAGTCTTACGATGGAGAGCCAGATGCTGGAACCACCTTTGATATTATATTAAAAGATGATGACTTTGGTATGCCTAATATTGTTAAAAAGATTTATGGAGTAACAGTAGAATATGCTAGTGGTGCTTCAAATAGTAATGGGTTAAAATATTATTATACAAATGATAGTGGTACAAAGCAAGCTGTGGCAAACGGAGGAACTTTAGCTAGTACTAGTGGATATTCAAGCGCTGACATTGATGTTAATAAAGTTACTTTTAGTCCACCGCTATTAGCATCTTCATTTCAAGTGCGTTTAGATATGGACGGAGGTAGTATACAAATAATAAGTAACGTAGGTGTAGAATATAGACCTATACATAAAAGAATTACATAATGGCAATTGATAGAGAAAAAAGATTTTTATATAACTCAAAAGATGTAGCTAAAAAGCTTAGAATTGGGTATCCAGCTAAAAATGCTGGAAACGATGGAGAGGAAAGAGTTATAAAAACACCAGATGGTAAGCTTAGGCTTTATAGAAAAGAGCTTGGTGCTTGGTATTATTTAGAATTTACAAGGAGTTAATATGACTATACAGGAAATAATGGCACGAATACAAGGCGGTCAAAGATTGTCTTCAGCGGCTACTGGAAGTCTTTTAGGAAAAGTATCGGCTACAGAGAGATCTGACATAAGAGAAGCTCAAAGAGCTTACGAAGAAGAGGTTTTAGATTATGAATCACAAGCACAATCTCAAGCAGAAGAAGATGATGTAGTAGATCTTGTTGGTACACTTATTGGAGCATTTAATCCTCTTGCTGGAGCTGGATTTACTGGTGTAGTTAAGGGTTCTAGGCAAAAAGATATTAAAGCGCCTACATTAAAACTAAAACCAGGAATGTTTTATAAACAAACTAGAAAAGATTTAGAATCAGATGTTAAATCAACTAGAGATTTTATAGAAAGAGCTAACGATGATTTTGTTATGAACACAATAGCTGATGCTGCTAGAGTTGGATTTACTTCTGCAAAGTTTCAAAAAGCTTTTCCTGGGTTTAAAGAAGCGGGTGGAAGTTTATTCACTGGAGATGCAAGTTTATCAGATTTATTTTCTTATGACCCAGCAACTACTGGTCAATTATCAGGAGCAAGCATCCCAGGTCTTAATCAAGCAACTGGTCGTGGATTACTTGACACTTCATTTCTTGACCCAATGACTGGAAGAGCTTCGCTTGACAGACTTTATTCTGGATTCTCAACTTCTGGATTATTTAAATCGAGATTTGACCCAATGACTGGAAGACAACTTTTAGCTACTGATTATAACTTAGGAGTGTAACAATGAATTTTAATGACCTATTAAGAGAAGCTGGGCTAGGTGCTTACTCTGGTTTATTTGGAACTGGAAAACAAGTAGCTTCAGCTGTTGGATTTACAGGAGATGCAGTTAAGGATTTTGCTCAATTTTTTCAACAGTTTAATAAAGAAGATGCTCTTAAATTTGCTAGTACTATAGCTGAGAATGTAGCTACTGGAACTAAAAATGTTATGGGTCAGTTTGGCTCTGGACAAACAGATTTAAGAAGTTCTCTTGAGGCAGCTACAGGAAAAATACAGGATTATGCAGCTAAATCTGGAGCTAGTTTTGGAGCTACGGCAAAACAGATGATGAATCTTAGAAAAAAATCCTCAGAAACATTCGAAGATTTAATGAGGAGAAAAGAGATAGGGCTTCAAGCAGTTGAGAAACAAAGAGGTTCAGAGCAGGCTGCATTAACGTCATTATTATCTGGTCAAATTTCAAATGTTTATGGAAGAGCACAGGATATATATGCTAGAGACCCAGACATGGGAGAAGTTCCTTCGATTACTCCAACTGGGAATGTATATACTCAAACAACAAAACCACAAACAGGTTATCTTGGTACTTCTACACCTAGAAATCCATTTGATAATCCTCTTGTTAACCCATATTATTATGAAACTAATCCAATCAGTTAAGGAGATGTAATGGCAATAAGATATAACTTACCTAGAGAAACAGCAGTTGATAAAATTTTAACCGCATTTGATTCCTATTTAGATAGTGCAATTGATAGTAAGGAAAAAGATAAAGATAGAGCGGAAGGCGCTAGACGTTTTAATGCAGAAATGTCTGCAAACGCTGATGCAAGAAGGCAACAACAACTTAACTTTAATGAACAACAAAGACTTGAGAAAGATAAGCTTACTTTTAGTAGAGAAAGAGTTCAGAAGCAAGATGATGCAGATATGGATCAGAACATTATAAGTAGCCTTGATAAAGTAGGAAATCTAAATCAGCAAATGACAAGAGCAACTAAACTTCTACCTACAATGAGGACTGAAGCTGGAAAAACTGGTTTACAAGGTATTGTAAATTCTGCTCAGAATACTATGGAAAGTCGAACAGCTATGTTAGACTCACTACTTGAAGTAGAATTAATTCAGCCTAATGAATATAATGTTATGAAAAATAATATTGGTTCTGCTGGTTATGATAATATGAACACTCAAATAGTTAATCAAGCTATAAAGCAATCAAATTTAGAAAGTAATAGAGGCTGGCTAACTAATATGGAAGAGCTTAAGGGTATTAACACACAGCTTGTAGTGGAATCTAAAAATATAGGAACTGCTATATATGCTACTGAAAAAGCGCAACAACAGTTAAAAGATAATATTGAAATATTAAATACTAGAAAAACAGAACTTTTAAAAGAAATGAAAGTTGGTTCACAAACAAATCGCGAAGATATAACTCCAGGCACTGTAACTTTAGCTGGAGGTGGTACTATAAGCGGTAGTGATTATGATAGTTTTGTTCAAGGAACTTCTGATGATTTACCTCTTTCTGTTTGGACTACTTTAGAAGTAGAGGATATAGAAGATTTAGAGCAAAGAAGACAATCTTATGCATCTGGAGTTCAAACTAAACTTGACGAGCAAATAGCAAAAAACCCAAAATTGACTAAAAAAGAACAAGCCATTCTAAGGAAAGCTGAAGCAGATGAAAAGAAAAAAGCAATTATGGCGGGCGAAGGAATAGATATGACTGGTAGAAGTACCTTGGAGGGTTTTCTTAATATGATGAAGAATCTAAAAGCTGGAGATAATCCGCAGACTCCTTTTAACCCTATGGGTAATTAACAATATATGCCTCAAACTAATCTAGAGAGAAGAAAAATGCAACTGGGAATGATTTCCCAGCCACAAATCGACCAACCTCAAAATTTTGAGAATGAAGTATTCGATTGGCTTCCTAATTTTATTAAGGAAGGATATAACGAATCTATAACTGGTATGGCTAGAGAATTGTCTATAGGTAAAAAGCCTTTTGATATAGAAAATTATGAGCCTAAAGTATATGAAGATATAGGTTCATCTGTTGTAAGCTTATTTATGCCAGCTGACTTTGCTTTAATGGCTGCTGGAGGAGGAGTTGGGGGCTTTGCTTTAAGAACAGCTGCAAAAAGAGCTGGAACTATGGCTACAAAACAGTTACTCCGTTCTGGAGTTTCTAAAAAAACAACTAGAACTATTGTGCAGGGAGGTTTGCAAAGAGTAGTATCTGGCGCAACTGGGTTTGGTTCTTATTCTGGAGTAGCTAGTGCATTAAGCCAACAAATACAAAATTCAGATGTAGATTATGGAGATGTTCTTACTGAATCAATGAAAGGTTCTTTATTAGGTGCTGTTACTGGCGGAATAGCTGCAAGAGGAATAGCTAAGGGTAGTAGTACAGCAGTAAAAGTGCTTCAAGAGGGAGCTGCTTTTGGAACTTTATCTCCTGCGTTGGAAGGAGAATTTCCAACACCTCAAGATTACATTCATTCTGTAGGTACTATTATGGGTCTTAGAGGTACAAATGCCGCTTTTTATCTAGCAAATAAAAAAAGAAAAGGTCTTATAACAGAGAAGAGAAGAAAAAAATTAGAACCTTTAGCTGAAAGATTGGCTTCAGAGGATGTTAAAGCTCAAATAGGAATAGAAACAAAAGCTGATTTATACCAAAATAAAAATAATGCTAATGACGTTGTTAGTATTGTTAGTGTTACGCAGAAAGATAATGTTACTAGATTTAACTTAAAAGATAAAGATGGTAAAAAAAGCTCATTAAGAAAAGATTTATTTTATAAAAAATATACTACATCAGAGTCTAAAGATTTATTACTAGAAAAATATAATTTATATGAGGCTGAAAGCGGATATAATAGTAATGATATACAGTTAAGAAGAAAAGAAGCTATAAAAAGAGTAGACGGTAAAGAGCCTAAGCAAGACGTTAGACTAAAAGATATGACTAATACACAGCTTAGTGAGTATGGCAAGATTATATCAACTGATTATAGAATAAGGGAGATGAAGAAGAGATATTTAGATTTAGCTGATTTACCTCAAAAATCTTTCTTAGAACACGTTCTTCCTCCTAAAATGGTACAGTTTATACTACCAGCAAATAGAAGAGGAAAGTTATTAGAATCTAGAGTTTTTTTAGAAAATATAGAAAAAACTGACTTAGCTACTAGAAGAACTTTTGAAAGATATCAAAACAAAATAACTTCTAATTTTTCAAAACTAGGAGATAAGGATTTAAGAAAAATTTCAAATTCTTTAGAAGGTAAAGAGAGATTAAATAAGGATTTAGAAATAAAAGTTAATGAAGCTAGAAAAATATTTGATGAGATGTATGAATACGCTAGGTCTAAGGGTATTAAAGTAGCTGATTATAGGTCTGATTACTTTCCTCAGATGATTAAGCGTTCTATATCTGATATTATTAGCAATGACTTTATGTCTATGGCTGGAAAAAGAGCGCAACTATTAGAGGGTGGACTAAGTGCAGATACGATTAAAGAACTTAATACTTTTATAAGACAAAGAGTTAATACTGAGTTTAGTAAAGAATCTAAGAGTGTAATGAGACATCTAGTTAATAAGGAAGGTATGACTTACTATGAAGCTTATAAGCAACTTCAAAATGAATTATTTGTTCAACAGTTAAGTCCATTTGGAAACTTAGAAAAAGCAAGAAAGTTTAAATTACCAGAAGAAATATTAGAAAGAGATGTTCTTAAAGTCATGACTTCATATAATATGAAGCTTGCTAGGAGAGTAGAGATTGCATCAAAATTTGGCTCTAAAGGTGAAAGAGCAGAGAACTTACTAAAGCAAATTGCAGAAAAGAATACATCAGAAGCTAGAGCCATGTCTAACGTATGGCAATCTTTTACTGGGTTTATAGAGTCTGACCCTGCAAAAAACTATTCTCCTACTGGTAAAAAAGTATTTGAAAACATTATGGCTTTTGAAATGGGTACTAAAATAGCATTAGGTACAGCTACAATACCAAACTTAAGTCAGTTTGCTATATCAACAGCATTAGAAGCAGGATATTTCAGGACTTTCAAAGGAGCGATGAGGCTTCTAAACCCAGATGTTAGAAAAAAATTAAAAGCATCTGGAGTCACCTATCATAATGCATTAGATGTTTTACTGGGAACTGATTTTAATATAAGATCGGCAGATGGTATTAGGCGCTCCCTTAAAGAAGTTATAAAAAATCCAAAAGATTCATTATTAAATATTGCAAGTGGGTTAGCATCTTTATCTGGATTTAAAAGAGTAAACTACTTAAACAACTTAGTAGCAGCATCAACAGCTGAAATATATATAAAAGATTTACACAAGATAGCAAATAGTTCATCTATAAAATCTAGAAGGAGCTGGGCTGTTAAAAATTTAAAAAGATTTGATATAGACCCAAATAAAAATATATCGTCTGAAGCATTGTCGTCTGGAATGTTTAAGTTTGCAAGAGACAGTCAGTTACAAAAAAATATTCTATCTGACCCTATCTTTTTTAACAATCCAAAGTGGAGACCTTGGATAATATTTAAAAGATTCGGATACAAACAGGCTAATTATTTAGCAGAAACCATGGGTAGAGAGCTTAAAGCTGGAAATGCTTTTGCTTTGTTAAGGCTTGGTATTGGAGGTGTTACTGGTGGATGGCTTGTTTCAAAAATGAGAGAGTTTTACATTAAGCTTCTAACAGATCAAGAAACATTTAGAGAAGATAAAGAAGGTTTAGATTTTATAATAGATAACATGTCTGCTGTTGGTGCGTTTGGAGTCTATGGAGATATAATAGATGCTGAAGATTTAGTATCTACTATAAAATTTACAGTTACTCCAGTTATGCTAAGTGATTTAGGTAAAGTTACAGATGGTTTAGTTGCATTGCAAAAAAATATAGATACATTTGGAATAGGAGAGATAGCTATGAGGCGCAGTATAAAACCAGTAGCTTCTGTCTTTGGTACTATTCCATCAAGAGCATTATCTAAACTGCAGACACCAGCTCAAAAAATAGACACTCTTAAGCAAAGAAAATCTAAATTAAAATCTAAATTATTAGATTTACTTATAGAGGGTAAAAGTGCTTTAGTAATAAAGAATATAAAACAATGGAACTCTAAGTTTCCAGAAGTTCCTATTACTGGAGATGATATAAACTTTAAAGTTGCATACGCAAGAATTGCAAGAAAGAATCAAAAAATAGCTAGAGAAAAATCTATGCTTAAGATGGAAAAATAAATGAGAAAAGCAGTTAAGGGAGTTAATATTAAAGCTTTAAATAAGAGGCAACAAACCTCTATGGTTAAACACTCAAAGCATCATACTGCTAAACATTTAAAGTCAATGGTAGCATCTATGAAGAGAGGTAAAACTTTTACTCAATCTCATAAGATAGCTATGAAGAAGGTAGGTAAGTAGTATGCCTAAGAAAAAAGATACAAGATTAAAGAGAGCTGGTGTCTCTGGATATAATAAACCAAAGAGGACTCCCAATCATAAAACTAAAAGTCATATCGTAGTGGCTAAAGTTGGAGATAGAATTAAAACTATTCGATTTGGACAACAAGGGGTTACAACCGCTGGTAAGGTTAAGGCTGGTGAATCTAAAAAACAGAAGATGCGACGTAAGTCATTTAAAGCTAGACATGCTAAGAATATAGCTAAAGGTAAAATGTCTGCTGCTTACTGGGCAAATAGGGAGAAATGGTGATAATATGAACGAGAAAACATTGCAAGACATTTTAAACTCATCTATGCCTTCATTGAAAATGCGTATGCCAGAGAGCAATATCGAGACAAATGCAAATTATGCTGGTACAAATAAAGTAGATGAATTGATAAACCTAGTAAACTATCTATCTTCTCTACAGACAGGTAAATTTGGACAACAATATAAAAAGCTAGGAATATATGATATGCCAGAATCTGGTAGGAAAAGTGAAGCTTCTTTAAAGAGAATGTCTGACGAAGATTTGCAAAGATATTATGATGACGAAGAAAGAGAAATGGCAATGAAAGCATCTATAATGTTAGATATGTTTAAAAGAGGTGGATATGATTATAAGCTTGGAGGAAAAAACGTTCCTCTATTAAGAGAAGATTATTTAAAAACTGACGTAAGAAAAGTATTTGGAGATAAAAGTAAATAATGGCTAAACAAAAAAAAGTAAGCTGGATGTATGGTGGTAAAAAATATAGCGGAACTTATATCAGAGAAACTAAGAAAGCTATATTTGCTAGAACTACAAATGGTAAAATTAAAAAAATTATAAAGAAGAAGAAATGAATCCAGAAAACACATTACTAGGGCTACTTACTGGTGGTAGATACACTCAATCATCGGACTTGCCAACTGCTAAACAAGTTGGAAGTAGTGCAATAGATAGTATTATAGAAGCTGATAATAAAAGAAAAAGTAGCGTTTTATTTGAATCTGGTAAAAATATATTTGGACAACCTACTAAGCAATTTACCCAAGGAGATTTAGATAATTTAATTATGGGACTTATGGGTAGCGTAAAATTTAAGGAAGGAACTAATTACCTTACTTCAGATAAAATAAGAAGTATTTTAAAAAAGCATGGAGACGAAGAGATACCTCTCCAATCTTCAAAGTATAAAGAGATGAAAAAATTTAAAGATAATTTATTTGAAGAATTAGATGATGGAACAATAAGAGCATACACAATGTATGGTGGAGATAAAAAAGGGTATTCTCAAAAAACATTGAGAAATGTAACTTTAGATAAATTAAAATCTATCTTGGGATATTAAAATAGTGCCTAACAAAAAAGCTAAGAACAGAAAAAGAAATCGTTTAAAACTAGCGATACAGAATAAGCGTAGAAAAAGAGAATTAAAAAAATTGGAAAAGGAAAAGAGTAATGAATGAACAAGAGTTGTTTGCATTAATAGATTCACTTACTAAAGGTCAAGGAGAAATGTCTAAGACTCCTATGGGAAGAGAAGTCTTATTTATGACAGACCCAAATATAGGTGTTGGCGCTCCAGAAAACATTGATATACAAGAGCTTATAAGAGGAATGATTGACCCTAAATCTCCTATAAGGAGTCAGTTTTCTAGCGCATTAGGTAGAAATAAACTACAAAAAGATGTAGGAGAGTCTAAATCTATAGATGATATTATAAGCGCATCTGATATAGCTCAATTTTTATCAGCAGCCACAGCAGATAAAGTGAATGTAGATGCTAGTGAAATGCCTATGGAGAATAGACCTTTTCAATATTCTTCTAGTAGTATTATAGATTATTTACAGAGCTTGCAAAATAATACAATGCCAAGCGATCAACAGAGAATGGATAGTTTCTTTAAAAGATTAGAAGACCTAGCTAAACCTAAACCAAAGACTTCATAAATTAAAAGAGGAGCGTGGGCGGAAATAGACCCACACCCCTCTAGCTACGCACACAGTAGATGAACTACTAAATTTTTCTCTCTCTTATTGCTTTTTTCTCTCTCTCCCTCCTGAGTTGGGAGGGCTTAGTGTAAAATCTTCGCTCTTCCAGCTCTATTAGAAGTCCAGATTCTCTCACTTTCTTTTTAAACTCCGATAACATCTTGCCTATCTCTTTATTTTTCGTCTTCTTCACTAATATCATTTACTCTCCAAGTTTTTTCATATTCTTTTATAGCCCAATTCTCTGCTTTAACTTCCCATTTATTATCATTATAGTAATCTCTATTACAATAAACAGCCATGTTTCCAGCTTGAGCATACTTCTTAATAAATTTTCTAATACCAATTCTGCGAGCATCAATAGCGTGTTTTCCTTCATGCAGCACAGTCATTACAAAGTCTTTGGGGTCTGGGTTCTCTTCCTCTATATCTCTAAGTATAATCTTATCTTCTTCTGCTAAATACATACCCTTAACATCTAGCTTCTTAGACATTACTACAGTAGGATAGATATTATACTTCCCTAAAATTGATTTAGCTATTATATCACGCAATTACAATCTCCGATTCTTGTACTAATAATTTCTTATTTCTTTCGTGTTCAGTAGCATCTAGTATATCATCAAATAATTTACAGCTGTCTCCAGAGTAACCCATTTCTACTGAACCTGGTGTTCCGTATCTATTCTTAGATACTATAAGCATCATTTCATTTGGCATCCATATTCTACCATTAGAATCTTCTGCACCAAATCTAGATACATAAGGATAATGAGTAAACACTACCATCTCTGCATCTTGTTCTAGTGAACCAGACTCTGCTAGGTCAGATAACCTAGGAGTAGAATCAATTCTATGTTCTATATTTCTATTTAACTGAGATACTAATATGATACACATATCATGACCTTTAGCTAACCATTTATATCTCATAGTTGTTTCTCTAATCTTATGCCTTAGGTCTCTATTATCGTTAGATGGAAACTCTATAAGTCCTATATGATCGTCAATAACAACATCTGGTTTTAATCTTTTTATCTCACTAAATGTTTCGTGCATATCTCTAATAGAGTCATACATAAATAAATTATCTTTGTAGTTCTTTCTAATGTATTCCATAGCTCTTTCTACTTCTGGCTTGACAGTTTTAGTTCCGTGTCTAAGACCTCTATACGATATAGTATCTGATTCCATAGCTATAAACTTCTTCATCATCTCTACATTCGGCATCTCACGATTGAACATCATTACTTTCTTACCAGATAAGACTAGCTGCCTAGCCATATTAGCTACTACTGTAGTCTTTCCATTGGCTGGTCTACCAGCTACAATAGTTATCTCACCTCTAGTCATTCCGTGTACAACAGAATCTAGTTTACCTAGTCCTGTTTTTATAATTCCTTTACTGTTAAATATAGAATCACTTGTCTCATCAAGTAAATTATCTATATTAAAATCATTCTTAGATGGTCTAAGGTTTATTAAGTTACTAGAATCTGTATTCACTTGAGTTATAAGCGAATCCATATCTATAGAATTATCTTCTGCATTCTTTATTATAGTATGAGAATGCTTTACCATCTGTCTTCTCAACCAATGCTCATGCATTAATCTAGCATAGTACTCAGCTCTAGCTGTACTAGCTTCTTTAGTACATATAGCAGTTATCTCATAAGTAACTTGCCTGGTTTGATAATTCTTAGAAGGAAAGTTATGGGCTACAGATAGCATATCTATATCTTCTCCCTTACTCTCTAGTCTCTTTACTGTCTTCCATATATCTCTGTTAAAGTCATTGTAAAAAACATCGTCAGTTTCTATCCATCTCTTGACAATATCAATATTACTTGGCTTATTTATAACTGAGAATAATACAGCTTCTTCTGTTTCTACGTTATGCATATTTCCTCTAATCTATTTTTGGTGGTATCCTATCCATAGATAGATACTCATGTCTTTTCCTAGCAGACTTACTAGAATTATTATTAATAATAATAGCAGATAAATACTTCAATCCTTTGCCCTCTTTAGGAGCATTAGATTTTAAATAGTTATTGATAGACATTATAACCATATCGTTATCACATTTATCTATCTCAGATAAGAATCCATATATATCAGAATCATTTAGTTTTAAATCCCTAGATGAGTCAACTGTCTCTATACTTGTATCTATTAACAGCAAAGCTTCTTTACTGTAAGACATTCTTTTCTTTTCTATCTGCTTAGTATAAGTCTGTTTCTTTACTGCGCTGCCACAGGTTGGGCATTTTGATTTCGGCATTCTAAGCAATCCTCTTTTTCCATAGGTACATTACCAAATACATCTTTAGCAAGGTACTCTACATATAATTCAGCTCTGTCTCTATATTCATGGTATGCTCTTCTACATTTATTACATCGTCTAGGAATAGACATACTGCCAGAATTAAAGTTTGTATTACTAGTAAGACCTTTAACTAAATTATCTTGAAGTAATTTATCTAGGTCAAACCATTCATCATCAAAATAATACAATAGAGTCTCCATAAAAGCATAGTGCTTTACCATAGCATCTCTACTGTAATCAGCACCATTCGCTCTAGTCTCTAGCACTCTCTTCATACTAGAAGAGATACTTATTTTGCCATCTCTAACCAGTCTTCGTACTTCTGGATCACGTAGATTTGCCCTCGGTCTTCCTTTACTATCTGAATATCTACTTCGTCTGTTGGTTTTAGCCATTTAGCTACTCTCTTTCTAACTTTGCATTGTGCTTTATATTTATCTATAAGCAAGTCTACTTCTGCTGTCTCACCAAGAGACCTACCATCAGAACCCCAGGCTCGCTTAGATTTAAATCCTTTTTCTTTTGCTATATCAACGCATTCTCTTTCGAATCTGTTACCTTTTTGTTTACTTTTACTAGGCATAATATTATTAAGACCCACAATTACAAGGCTTGTGTGTCTCTGTATTCCTTTCTATCCAGAATCTATAGTCTGGTTCAGAGTAATTATAATACCTATAGCAGTCTACGCACATTAATAGATGCTTAGGGTTTTCTCTGCAGCACAAGAGGATTGCAGTCCAATATTGACTCCAATCTGTCTTGCAAAGAGAACAACTATGTGGTAGCCTCGTCTTCTTTAAGAACCGCATCTCTCTGCTTTTCATCTTCTATTTTCTCCGTTTTGGCTTCCATAAACTTAGCCAGTTTCTTGGTATCCTTCTTCATTTCTAAATAGTTCTCTAGAAGAATGCGAAGAGTATCTATTGTGTAGCTATGTGAGGCTACCACTTTACATACTGTCTGCAAGT
>Ga0255047_10001638_pt1 | contig 15869 bp, 17 predicted proteins | sample JV7_2_1_MG_FD_183640 | JGI IMG/M metagenome (GOLD analysis project Ga0255047, IMG submission 183640) | Seawater microbial communities from Jervis Inlet, British Columbia, Canada - JV7_2_1 | ecosystem: Environmental > Aquatic > Marine > Inlet | place: Canada: British Columbia | collected 2016-10-06
ACCAATGACATTAAACGAATGACCGTTGCCGCTGCTGGCACGGTCGATGTTGTCGGCACATTTACCGCTGGCACCAAGACCTTCAAGATCGACCATCCGCTACCAGAAAAGAAAGACACACACCACCTCACCTACTCATGTATCGAAGGACCGCAAGCAGATCTAATCTGGAGAGGCACGGTGGATTTAAGTGGTGGCTATGCACAGGTGGATCTGGACGATGCCGCAGGGCAGAGCGAAGGCACTTTTGAAGTTCTGTGTAGGGATGTGCAATGTTTCATCCAGAACGACAGCGGGTGGAGTTCGGTCAGGGGTGCAGTCGAGGGGAATACGCTTACGATAGAATGTGAGGCAACTGATTCCGATGACACCGTAAGCTGGATGGTCGTAGCAGAGCGGTGCGACCCACACATAATGGAAGCTGAATTAACTGATGAGGATGGTCATGTGATCGTCGAACCTGAGAAAGAGGAAGAATAACCATGAGTATCTCGTATTCTTGGACTTTCTCCGCATTAGATGTGGAGTTAGGGCCAGACGCAGACGACCACACAGATGTCGTGTACACGATCCACTGGCAATATTCAGCTACGGATGGTGAAGATCCACCACACATAGCACAGAATATCGGTACATCATCAGTCACATGGACTGAGGGTGATCCGTGGATTCCCTACGCTGATCTTGAGGAATCCGATATTCAAGGCTGGACTGAGGAGCAGATCGGTGAGGTAGAACTTGCGGAAATGCAAGCACGACTCGATGCGAACATAGCTGAACAAGTAAACCCCACGCATGAAACATTCCGTACTATGCCCTGGAACGAAGGTGATGGAGATTGAGCCTGTGGCTACGTTATTATCTTTTCTCGCTGCACCACTCGCCGCAGGGGCGGCATACGGTGGAGTAAAGGCTGGACTCAACGGTGCCCGTCAGAGCATCGCCTCAATAGAACGAATTTGTAACCGTTTGGAAGAGAAGGCAGACGATCATGGGCAGAGAATTACGAAAACTGAAGTCGAAATTATTAACCTCAAAGAAAGGTCAGGAAATGGCTAAGAAGGACGGAGGACCAGCAGTCGAAGGTGCGGACCTCATTGTACCCACCAACGGTGCTATTCCAGAAGAGGAGCGTATCATCTTGTCGCCAGATCAGGCACAACTGTTTGCTACGCTGTTCGCGCAGTCCAAGGAGATTCAGGAGCGCATACAATTCGCTCTGGTATCTGCTGGACTTGGCGGTGTGGACATCGTGAGCGGTGAACTGGATGCTGCTGACCCTCACTTTATGGTCAGAAAGTCAGATAACGGAATCATCACCTAGTCTATGCCTGCTCCGCAGTATATCCCTCTTGAATTTCAGCCAGGTGTCTGGAAGAACGGCACACTGTATCAGGCTAGAGGACGCTGGTATGACAGCGATCTCATGCGCTGGAATACTGGTGCGCTCGGTCCTATCGGCGGCTGGCGAGCTTGGGGCAACAATACTACTGCTGTAACAAATGTTCCACGCACATCAGTTCCGTGGATGGACAACTCCAACAACCGCTGGATCGGCGTTGGCACATACGCAAATCTTTATGTCTACGACTCGTCAGCAACACGTTATGATATAACTCCTTCTGGCTTTACGGAGGGGCGAGAGGACGCCGACCCGAACACTGGATACGGTGATTGGATCTACGGCAAGTCTAGTTATGGAACCGTGCGACCCGATATTGGCATACCCGTACCAGCTACAATATGGTCATTTGCTATGTGGGGTGAGGATCTGACGGGATGTACGCCAGATGACGGGAAACTGTACTTGTGGGATACCAGTGGAGGTACTGGGAGCGTAGCTGCGGCTATTGCCGCGAAAGGTGGTACAACAAATATCCCTACAAAAATTACAGCCACGATTGTGACACCAGAACGCATACAGATGTGTTTTGGTGGTACTGTAACGGGCGGTGATGCAGACAGAAGGGCTATTTTCTGGTCTGATGTGCAGGATAATACCGATTGGACACCAACATCTACGAATCTCTCAGGCGATCACATTCTGAATACCACTGGTGATTTGCTGGGTGCCGTACAAGTGCGTGGAAACATACTGATTTTCACAACTGCGGATGCCCATACAGCATCATTTGTGGGTCTACCGTATGTGTACCAGTTTGATCGTGTTGCGGATAACTGCGGACCTGTAAGTATTAACGCAGTCATAACCGCAGGAAACACAGCATATTGGATGGCCCGATCTGCACAGGGCTTCTATATGTATGATGGCTATGTGCGTCCGATTCCGTGTGATGTGGAGGATTATATCATTACGAATATCAATCAAGCACAGGCATCCAAGACAATCGCATGGCACAATACGCTATATGATGAAGTGGTGTGGTTCTATCCGGGCGAAGGCACCGAAATAGACGCCTATGTGGCCTATAACTACGAAGAAAAGCACTGGTCAGTGGGTACGCTGGCTAGGACGGCGGTTACAAGCCGTGGCATCTTTTCTCACCCGATTCTGTTTGATGCGGACGGTAATCCATACGAGCATGAAGTCGGTGGCGAATATGAGGACATAGATGAATCAGTGCTGGTGCCCTATGTAGAATCGGGGCCGATTCAGTTAGGTGACGGCGATAGAATTTTGTCTGCTACGAGCTTGATACCCGATGTGACAGAACTAAGTGATATCACAACGACTTTTTATACGAGACTTTATCCAAGTGATAGCGATACCACGCATGGGCCGTATGATATGACTGCTCCCACCTCTGTCCGTTTTACAGGACGCACGGTGAGAATGAAGTGTACATCAAACTCAACTAATAGCTGGCGTGTTGGTGTCCCACGCCTTGAGATGCAGCCAGGAGGCAGGCGATGAGCGTTGTTACTGGTGCATCGAGGGCAATCAGGCTAAGACTTTCCCGTCCAAATTCTGAATACAGTCTTTTCGCTGAAACAGAGCGCAATCTCGCGCTGGAAGAAGCGGATAGGAGTAATTTTAAGCATTTTGAGGACGTAGACCTAGCCAATAACGAGCGGTTAATATTAGTTGCACCAAACGGCAACAGATACAGCGTTACGGTGGACAATTCTGGTAACTTGGGGACCACCGCGCTATAGTGGATGTTGATAATGAGAGATTCCAATACTGGTGGGAAAAGAGCGAACCGCTCCTTGTTAAGGCACTCCATCGTAGCGGTGATTTACACACGATTGATGACGTATTTGAAAGCATTAAGGAAAACAAAGCGATCTTCTACCCCCTTAAAGACGGGGCAGCGATCTTCACTTTTAGAGAATATTCTCGTAGACGATTGCTCCAGATATGGCTGGTCGGTGGAGACATGGAAGCCAGCATCGAAGGGGTACTCGCAGGGGCAGACTTCTACGCAGAGCAGAACGGGTGTGATGGCATTGAGGTTATTGGACGCAAGGGATGGAAAAGAGTTCTTGAGCCATACGGCTACGATTACAAGAGCATTGTGATGATTAAGGATATAGGGGACCAAGATGGCTAAAGGCCCAGAAATGGAGATCACGGGTAGACAGGCCGTTGATCCTGCGACCCAACGTAGACAAGAACACCTGTTCAGACAGGCTGAAGGCTACGCAGCACAGCAGCCGTTCCAGCAGCAATACGGCTATGGTAGCTCGATGGTTCCTGGCCTCAGTGGGATGTCGCAAACGGGACAGGGCTATCTAACCGACAAAATACTCGGTAAGGGTGCCTACAGGATACAGAATCTTGGCTTCCAAGACTATCAACGCCCATCTACCGCACAGCCTGGTGGATTTCAATATGGTCAATCTGGCTATATGCCAGGACAGGAGTTCACGCCTGGGTATCAAACTGGACGCTATCGCACGGGCATGGCCCCAGAAGGTGGGGACGGCAGTATGGCTTGGGGCGGTGGTGGTGTTCCTGGGACAGACCCAGGAGGTGGAGAGGGTGACGGCGGTGGCGACCTATCCGACGCAGAATTAGCAGAACTAGGTTTAGATGTACAACCAGGCCGACGCGCTCGTCAGGCACAATATGGGACAACACCATATCAGGGTCAGGGACAAGTTCCTGTTACCACACCAACGGCTCCTGCCGCCACTGCTGGTTTAGGACCACAGGGCGATCCAGCGGCATGGACACCGTGGCAACAAGAAACGTGGAAAACAGGCGCACCTTCGGGTATGGCTGGGGTGAATCAGCCAAGTTATGAACTGAATATATTCGACACTCCTGATACACCATTTGGTGCCCAGAATCTCCCAACTGCTGGATCTGGTGCCCAATATGCAGGAAGAGAAGGAACAGGGGGTGGACTGCTTCAGACTGACCTGAATCGTCCAACATCAGGTGTTGGTATTGGTGAGGTCGAGGACGCACGAACAGCCACTAGACGTATGCTCATGGAAGGCCCGAGAACGAGCGATCCTGGCTACAAGGACTTCATAGGTGCGGGTGGCTGGGAGGGCTTGAGCAAGGCGAGTGGCGTAGGTGATCTATTGCCAGCGCATACTGACGCATCGGGCAAAGCGTATGCGGCAGGATGGCATGGCTTGGGTGAGGCAGGAACAGGCACCGCAGGAACAACAACTGGTGCTATAACTGGTCCAGGTAGCTTGCAGTCCGACGCCCTGACTCCTTGGCAAAGGCGAGATCCCGTAACAGGAGAGATCACTACCCCAGAGGGCTATGTGCCAGAATATGATACAGTAGGCGCACAAGCGTTAGTGCCTGGAACGGGTGAAACGAGAGAAGCATACCAAGACATTGATGTCGGGACGTTGGCAGACCAGTACGAAGGTCTCAGTCCAGAGCAGATCACCGCAGCACGGGCTGGTGTCGAACCAGCACAGATTTCAGATGAAGGCTATTACGGTGAAGGTGATCCAGACGCATTTGGGGGTGCCTCGTTCTTGGGAGGCCCAGCAGGCTTTGAAGCAGAAACCGTGAACGTAACAGATGCGGAAGGCAACATTACGGGGACACGACAAACCACCCCGATTGAAGCCTATATGGATGCTGGTGGTGTAGGCGCACAGGTAACACAGGCACAACAGGACTTTGCTCGCTCCTTGGCACAAGAAGAATCGCGCAGGGCAGCGGCAGGAGCTTGGGGATTGAGAGGCGAACTGCCTGCTAGAGAACAGCAACAGCAAATGCTCGCTCGTATTTCCGAGATCCGTAGAAAAGGCTATACGGATGCAGCAGATAGAATGGAAGCCGATTTACAGCGTGAGCAAGCCGCTGGTATGCAGACCCAGCAGTTAGGCACCAGCGCAATGATGCAGATGCAGCAACTTGAGGCGCAACGGCAACAGGCTGCGGCAGAACGTCTACAACAGTCTGGATTGGCAGGACAGCAGTTAGGTGCCGAAGCCTCCCTACAAACCCAGAGGCTAGGTGTTGGTGCAGACCAACGTACTGCTGAATTGGCACTTCAGGCCGATCTAGCGAACCAGCAGGCACAACTACAGACGGGTGGTCAACAGGCTGGCTTGGAAGCACAACGCAGAGAGAGTGTCGCTGACAGGGAAGCACAGCGTTTACAGCGTGAAGTCGAATTGAAGATGCAGAGACAAATGCAGACACAAGGACTCGGTGCTGATGCTGCTGCACAACAGACTCAGAATGAGTTTGCTAGAAGGCAGGCACTTGCTGGTATGGGCCAAGACGCCGCTACTCAGCAGACTCAGAACGAATTTGCTCGCAGGCAGGCTCTATCCGAGATGGGTTTACAGGCGCAGGGCATGGGCATGGATGACCAAGCCAGGTTCAGAGAGCAGCAGATGGCTCTGGCTCAACAGCTTGGCCGTCAGGGTATGGACGAGCAGGCAGCAACATTCGCTGCATCACAGCAGTTACAGCAAATGGGTGCGACCCAGGAACAGCGTCAGCAGATGCAAGCTGCGGCTGATTACGAGCAGTGGCTCAGAAGCCAGGAGGGCTTCGCAGATGAAGCTGCGTTCCTACAGGCCATGCAACCGACGCCAGGGCAAGCTCAGTATCAGCGTAAGCCTTCTACTTGGGGCCAGATCGCTGGTGGATTGTTGGCTGCTGGTGGTACTGCGGCACAAGCATTCGGTAGTGATGCCAGAATCAAGGACAACATAGAATACGTTGGTATGGAGAACGGCTTCAAAACCTATGAGTTCAACTATCTAGGCAGAGACAACCGATATAGGGGTGTCATGGCTCAAGAGGTAATGCTCGAGCGTCCAGATGCTGTAGAGATAGAGGACGGTTTCTATCGCGTGAACTATGACGCTATTGGCGTCCAGTTTGAGGCGGTCTAATGCACCTACCCGGACATCAGCCACAGTGGGGATTAGGGGGTAGACCTAATAGATCTACATTTGGTGGTCTTTTGACTACACCTATGCAGTTGCCTGTTGCTGTTGAATCTTTGTCTGATGAAACAGAAGAAGAGAGAAAACTTAAAAAGGACAAGTTGTGGGGTAACATTGGTGAGACTGCTCAAGGTATTGGTACAGGGATGTTTGAACACTTCGGTGGTACTGTGGGACTAGAAACTGGTCCAAGGGAGCAGCCACCTATGATGAACCTTGGAATGGGTCGCCAGCAGTACGGTGGCAGAAGACGGAGATACGCATAATGGCTATCAAAGATCTGTTATCAGCTTCCGCTGGATTCCGCAGGAATCAATGGACAGGCCGTAATCCCAATTCTAGTCCGCTATTCAACCAGTTTAGTCCGCGACAACAGGAAAGACCGCCTGGGACTATGGCAAGAAAAGCAATGGGTCTAGGCTGGCAGGGTTACAACGAACAAGGAGATCATAATGAAAACAGCCGTGCAGCGATTGCGTGGTTAAAGCAAAACCATCCTAGCGGTCTGCAAAAGCTAATTGGTGGAGTTGGTAACTTTGCTAGAGGTTTTTATGAGCCTCCAGGTAGAAATTTCCAGACGTATGCTGTTCAAGATCGGCAGTCTTCCGGGGACCAACCCGTAGAGTATATGCCAGGGCAGCCCCCTAGTGTTCAGTCTCCCACTGCGCCTATAGATAGACAGCCCTATCCCTACCGTAATTCTTTGTTTGATGAAACACCCATAGAGTTGCAAGGTATCCCTCCTCAAGCTCCTCCAACTGAACAGCCTGAAACCCAACAGACCCAACAGGCTGTCACTGGAACAAGTCCCAATATGGGCATGGAGCAGTTCCGTAGACGTATGGGAGCAGCAGGATTCGATCTAAATACTCCGGTTCCTCCACAAACGATGATAGGTGGATCAGGAGTTCCTGCTGATGTTCGTAAGAAGATCTTCCGTGATGAAATGGATCAGCGTATCAGGGGTTCAGATCTATGGACCGGGATGGGTATTGGTGAAAGCGCAGGCGGTCAGGGGCCTCCTTCTGTTGAACGGCTGACGCAGGAAGCTGAAGCTCCACGCAGTTTCTGGCAAAAAGCAGGCAGTTTCTTCAAGAAGCCGGAAGTATCGAGTGCGATGATTGCTACAGGTGGCAAGATGATGGAAGCAGCGGGACAACCTGGGGCCACCGTTCTTGGATCGTTAGGTACTGGACTACAGGCTGGTCAGGAAGCCGCAGCAGGCATACGCGAAGAAGACAGGTTGGGCAGACAGGAAGGCAGACTTGATACGCAGCTTGCACAGCAAACAGAACAGCACGAACGCCAGATCACAGCAGAAGATCTGTCTATAGCTAGAGAAGAGGAAAGGCGTGAGGCTTACGACAATATCTTCGCTGACGGTGTGTTCAATGATGAAGGATTTTCGTCTGCTATGGAAATTGCATTAAAACATGGTGATACAGGATTCGCGACTGCATTGATTCAAATGCGCCCAAAAGATGATGTTAAGGATTATGAAATAACTACGAAATATAATTCAGAAAGAGGATTTAATGAGGATCACTTACTCCTAATTGATCCCAAAACAGGAGAGTTTGAAACAAAACTTATTGGCAGATCTAAACTAGCTGCTGGTGCTGGGGTATCGGGATCTGGTGATAGCTACGATAACCTGTGGCAACCGGGTATCATGGGTGGTTTTGAAATGGTCAGAGGAGAACGACCATATATGATGGCTGGTTTTGAGTTAATTGATCCTGACGATCCCAGCAAAGGACACAAACGTGTTGGTTGGTTTGATCCTCGTAAGTGGCAAAGCATTTTTGCTAACGCAATAGCGCGTGGAGCGGGTGGTGAGGAAATGGGGTGGCTTGAAGCGATGGCTACTGACAATGTAAAAGAGTGGGTCAATAGGAGTGAATGGGGACAGGAAATTCAAGCTGCTTACACAGGTGCATTGCAAGCTATTAACCCAATCGTTCGATACTTGTCCGGGGCACAGATGACCAATAAAGAAGCCATGCGCTACTATGGTTCTCTTATTCCTGGCTTTGGTGACTCGGAAGAACAGGTACGGATCAAAGCGCGTGGTCTTGAGATGATGCTGAATGCGATGGCGTCAGGTAATGAAGAAGCACAAAGAATGATGGCTTCTGCTGGCTTTACTAGATACCACGGAGGTTCCAGTGTTCCGTGGACTATGATGTCGGATGACCAACAAGAGAGAGAAGGTGCGCGTATTCAGGATAGTATTCAGAGAGTATATGATCAGGCACGAATGGAAATAGAACGAGAAGATCGTGCCGCTGGCATTACTCCTAGAGGCGAAGAAACAGATGAGGATTATTACAGAAGGATTAGGGGGGGTGCATAGTCGCGGTGCCTAATAAGTTTGACACACACCTTTCGTGGTATGAAACGTTCATTTCGGATGGTATGCCACAGGATGAGGCTGAAGATCTTGTACTCAGTCGTGTAGCCAGTTCTGGAGAAGGCAGTTTCCGTAGTATAGAGGAACTACGCCGTGCTGGTATCGAGGGTGTAGAAGAAACCGATACTGGCTGGAAAGGATTGGGCCGTGCCGCTATCCAGGGTGCTACATTCGGGCTTGGCGATGAACTAAGAGGTGTAGGTGCCGCACTTGTGCCCGGAGGCGAAGGATACAAGGAAGCACAGCAACGCTCCTTGGGTCGTGTTGAAGAGGTCAGGAGGCAACGTCCTGTAGCGTCTACCGTCGCAGAGTTAGCTGGAAGCTTACCGACATCACTTGCGCTGACTCGAGGCGCATCTATGATCGCACCGATAGGCAGAGGACTGCGATCCACTAGGGCACTCCCAAGAATGAACTTGCTATCCAAGGGTGGGCCTGCTCCTACGCTTGGTCGCGCTGGAACAATGGGACTCCTGGGTGCAGCAGAAGGTGCCGTCTATGGTGCGGGATCTGCTGAATCTGGAGATCGTTTAAGAGGTGCAGGGGTGGGTGCTGCTATTGGTGCGCCATTAGGTGGTGCAGCAGGGCTATTGCCAGGAGCGTCCCATGCCGTTCGCAGAACAGCACAAGGCACTCGTCCGGGTCTTCACGCCGCAGAGGCAGTAGAGGAGGCTATGGGACTTCCTGTGAACAGAGCGATCCCCGCCGGATCGGCTGTAACGCCAGTTGGTCCTGCTCGGGTGGGTGGGCTACTCAAGACAGGGGACGAAGCAGTAGCACCACTCAAGGGTCGCCAAGATGCACAACGCAGAGTTCTTGAAGGTGTAAACGAAGAAGCTGATGCTCTGTACGCAAAGTTGGATGAAGATTTTGCGAGAGGCTGGGATATAGGCAGCCTCAGACCCAACTCAGATGCGGCTGTGGTTAGTAAGCAAAATGCTGATCTCGCTGGAAAGCTTCGCGAGTTGATGAAAACACCTAAAATATCGAGAGCATTTAGTGGTCGGCAGTCCGGTGGTACGGGTATTTCCGTTCCATCACTGAAAGAGGTAAACGCTGATAAGCTAACAAGTCTTCGTTCTGCTCTTACGACACGGACTAATGCTAAAGGCAAACAAGTAAGAATTACAGTTGGGAAAGCCACAAGTAAAGCTAAGAAAGTATTAGCTGATCGTAGGGCTGCTGAGAAAGTCGAAAACCTTCCGTTTGAGGGAGTCCATGCATTTCAAAAGAACTTGAAGACATTGGCTTTGAAGGGCGAAACAGGAGCGCAGGCTGCACTGGACGAAGTCGATAAACTGATGGAAGCGTTGTATGGGTCTAGGCTAGGTACAGCCGTATCGGCTAAACGTACTGCTGCACGAAGGCTTGATATATACAACATCGGTTCCGGTGTCGGTACGAAATTCTCGAAACGTAGTCTTTCAAATCCAAAAATATTTAGTAAGACTAAGCTTCGTACCAGCGAAGGACTTAGAACGGCTGTGCGTAAGCTACGCGAACATCCAAGTGTGGCTAGTAAGACTCGCCCAACAAGTGATGCAGAAAAGATGGTACTTGAAAAACACCTGAAGGCTGGTGTTGCGGCTGATTGGCTAGAGACACTAATGAAGAGTGATAGAAAGACTGCTGCTAAAGCATTAGCAGATGTAGATGGGGAATGGCTAAGACAGCTTTTTGATGAGGGAATTCGCGGAGAGCGTAAGTATCAGCAGGCATTACGGGAAATTAAAAGTGCAACCCCGTTTTCACAGAAGTTCCCGAAACTAAGCAAAATCATGGGTGCGGCAGCACTATTGGGTACTGCACGGTGGATGTTCGGTGGTGGTGGTCCTGCCGGACTTCTAGATGTAGCTGGCCCCTAGTGGTGACAATCCTACAGATTCTGTCGGATGAACGTGGAAAGCTGTCAGCCGCAAGAGCATTACTTGTAAGCTCGCTGTTGTTCACTGGTGCATTGATCCTTTTCGATATCGTACTCTGGGGTGATGTAAGCAATGCTATCTACGCACTACTCGGTACGGTCTTTACAGGCTTACTCGCGTGGGCTGCTGGTCCCAGGATCGCACAGTATCTGTTACCACAGATCGGTGCAGTAGCACATGGTATCGGTGCTTCCCTTACCAAAGATCCACGCAGACCCGATCTCTTGGACAACGACTCAAGATTCCAAGAGCATGACGAGAAGTGATTGGAAGGAGATATGCAATGAGGAATTGTGTGCGTTAGGCATACAGAACTTTTCAGCACTGGAAATCTGTGACGTAGGACGCACGGCAAACGGCGTTGAACTGGCTGCCCCTACCTTCGATCTTCTTGGAAACGCTGTTAAGCTAATAGACGTATTAGAGTGGATACGGGAATACGAGGTGAGGACTCCCATACTGATTAATTCTTGGTATCGAGATCCTAGTTACAACTACGAAATCGGTGGTGTAGCGCGTTCCATGCACCTCACCTGTGGTGCAGCGGACATTGTGAAGGTTGGCTATGAACCCTATCAGGTGGCTGCAATGCTGGAAGCACATCCGTTGAGCGATCAGTTCGGGATTGGCAACTACAATACTTTCACGCACATCGATATACGGGGCATGATTGGAAGAAGCTCCCCCGCCCGTTGGTAAATATCTCACTGCCTGCGCAGAGTATATGACAACTATTCCTAATTGGTTATGGACAGTAGTGTTCATCATCATTCTCGGCACATTGGCAACGATGGCCCAGCAAAGTATGCAGGCTGCGTACTATCGAGGCGTGGCTGATGATGCGGAAAAAAGGATAGAGATTCAGGAAGTAGTACTGGACTCCGTCATCCACAGATCCGACTCACTAGTTCATATGCTAGAGTTGGCTGATTCAGCCGCATCAGAACAAAGGCTCGTAAACGAGCGTGAGGTCGCTAGGCTCACCAGAGAGCGTAGAGAAGCGCGAGATCGTTCTCAGGCGATCTCTGAGCGTCTGAGGGCATCTCTGGACTCAGTACAAGCTGTAGGGTTGGATAGTATCGTTTTTGGTTATGAAATACAGATTCAGAAGCTGGATTCGATTGTGGTAGTGGAACGTGAAACTAGGATGGCTGAAGCGTTGAGAGCGGACCAAGCCAGTGAACTGATCTTGAGTCTGCGTGAGGTCATAGGAGAACATGAGATCAAGGACTTCATTCAGGCGGCAGAGATTGCTGCCCTGAGAGGATCGATGCGTCCCAGCTTGGGGCTCAGACTGAAGGCCGATTGGTGGCTGGCTGCTGTTGGACTAGCAGGGGGATACGTTCTCTGGGGCACTAAATAATGCCCCACATTATCGCAGTGTGTGGTGATTTGCACTGCGGATCTACCGTAGGCTTATGTCCACCCGAAGGGCTCGAGTTGGACGATGGCGGGATGTACGAACCATCGGACGCACAGAACTGGCTATGGCACTGCTGGGAGTCTGCCTGGAAACAGGCCAAGAAGGTTATTGGTAAAAAGAAGTTTACCTTGGTCATCAATGGTGATGCTATTGATGGTGATCATCACCGAACAGCCCAGATCGCTAGTCCGCTAACGGGGCTCCATGTGCATTGCGCGTTGGAATCATTGAGAGTCCCGCTCGCGTTGAAGCCCAAAGAAGTCCATGTCATTCGTGGTACACCCTCCCATGTAGGCCGATCAGGGGATGCCGAAGAGGGAATCGCCAGGGCACTGAAGGGTCAACTGTGGCCTGTCATCAAAGACCCGGACACAGGCACCATGTCCAGCTACAGACGCAGAATAGATGTGGAGGGTGTCAGGTTGGATATCGCTCACCACGGTAGAATGGGGCAACGGGCGCACACTGTTCGCGGCTACGCCAATCTGTATGGATTCGATATCTGGGCAGAACGTATGTTGGAAGCGTATCAAGCAATGCTTGTTTCTGAAGATCCGTTATCAGAATTTAACGAAAGGCGTCCTCCAGACATCGCAGTGCGAAGTCATAACCACAGATACATGGACAGTGGCTACGATCACCGTGGTGTTACCAGGGTCGTATCCATGCCTGCGTGGCAGTTCGCTACTGAGTATGTCCATAGGATTGCAGCAGAGTCGTTAGCTGACATTGGAATCGTCCTTCTGATCTGTGATGAAGGGAGGATTGAAGTGATGCCCATACTGTTCAACGCTGAAAGATCAAGCGTGATGACGCTATGAAGATGACTGAGGCTGACCTCATCGCGGAACTCCAAACTGCGATTGACAACACCGAGTCTCCAGACGATGCGTTTACCACAGGTGAGTTGTCTGAATTACTTGGCGTAGGTGATGCTGCTATACGAAAACGGTTGAAGCAGTTCAGTAAAACGGGGCGTCTGCTCCCAGTACGAATCATGCGAAAGAGCCTTACCGGAAATCTCCGTAAGGTGTGGGGCTATCGCATTCTGCCTGAGAAGCAGGATGCCGAAGAGTGAGCTTGATGCTGCGATAGACTTGGCTGTCGAATCCTACATCGTCAGCAAGACCCGCAACCAGCACACACGGGAGGGCACGATTAAGACCGTGGATCTCGACAAGACCTTTCCGGGCTATTACAAGCGGATGCCCAACGGCCACTTCTTCTTCATAGGAAAGACGGCTGACGAGGTACTGGAAGAATACCTCACCAGCCGGGGGTACGAAGTGGGTTGCGTGGAGTGGTATTACCTAGCTGAGATCGTGATAGAGAGGGGGGAGGACGGCTACCTCAGTCACCATCGGGGGGTTCCACCAGGACTTCGTAATCGGCCTCCTCAATCTCCTCTTCCTTGAACTCCTCTTCAACCTTCTTTAGTGCCTCGAGGTAATCCTGCCCAAGGCTCATCACGTTGACTGTGGTGTTCGCAGTCTGCTTGCCGAATGCGTCCCGGTCATAAGCTTGTGCGGTGCGCCATAGGTTCTCTACCCGCAACCGTGCCGCTGGAACAGTACCATCGTCTGCTTCGTCAGCTATCTGTAGAGCTTCCTCCACTGCGGTGGCTCCTATGACCTTCTTGTTGGTCTGCCATTGTTCAAATCGTTCACCAGTTTTATCTGAATGAAGCCACCTGTAAAAAGACCCGGTGCTGATCTTGCCTACCTCAGACTCCATGCTCTTGAGCATCAGTGGCACACTGCGGTACTTGAAGTACAGTTCCATGATCCGCTTTTCACCAAACGAACTCAGAGCCTTATATGCTTCTTTTGTAATACGTCCCATGCTTCTCCTTCGGCCAGCCATGAATGATAAAGTCTAACCTCTTGTCCAGTTGTTCTGCACTAAGCAGTGTACCGTCTGCGGCGTAGCGGATGGGGTCGTTCTTGGGGAGCCCCACCCGTCCCCTCAGTGCCTTGATGGAGCTTGCGATTCGTTCACGCAGTCTCTGTGCCACCTGATCGTCAACGCAGTCCTCAAACGGTACAAGCTCCAGCACCTCCAATAGCTCCGCTGCTTCTATTTGGGCCAATATTGCTCCTCATCCTCGAGTGCTTCTCTGATCCTCAGTGTACGGTAGTCCCACTCCACCGGGATCTCACAAGTAGGACCATGCCTGTTCTTTGTGCAGAGTAAAAAAGTCTGGGCCGTGTTATCTGTCCTGCGGTAGCGACTGTGATCCAGCAGCAGGCACATATCTGAGCTTGCCTCCAGTATCATGCCACCGAAGAGCCCCTGACTACGGGGTGGGGTTTCATAGTTCGATGACGTACCCCTGTTGAATTGGGACAGACAGATAATTGTGCATCCATTGTCAGCACCGAAAGCTCGCAGTTCGGTGACCACCCTCTGTGTTGCACGGTAGATGGTATCCTCGTCCCCCGTGTTCACCAACTGAAGATAATCAAGCACCACATAACGGCACCCTGCTGCATAGCACTGCTTGGTGTATTCGACCACGGACTCCCAGGTACTGAGAATCGAATCGGGTACATAGAGAGGGGGCAGCCCCTCTAGCGATCTCTTCGTATCGCTCCACGCAAGCTCAGTGAAGCCTCCATGCTCCAACAATCTCAGCGCAGTACCGCTGTGAAGCGCATACAGGCGTGTAGAGAGTTGGGCTGCACTCATCTCTAGGGAGATGATTCCCACAGACTCGCCGTGGCTTAGAGCGGCACTAACGAAGTTGAGTGCAAGGGCAGATTTTCCTGCCCCAGGGTTCGCACCTATACAAACGAAAGCTCCACGCCCAAGACCCCTGCCTCCTCCAGCGTCCCTATAGATCCTGTCCACCGTAGCGATTCCGGTTGGCGTGGCATCTATGGGTGCCGTCTGGGTCTGTTGGTATGTCTCAAAAAATTCTTCGCTTAATATGTTTTTCATCAGTCCCAATTATCTCCACGCCAGCCAGGGTGATAGGGGTCTTCTTTGGCGCGGTTCACTGCATCGGCTATGGCTGTACCCATTGCCAGGGGTACTCCGTTGCTGACCGCTTTTTTAGCAGCAGATACCGTCAGTGGAACATGATCTAGAAAATCTGGAGGGAACCCTTGAAGGACGAGCATATCACCAAGTGTTCTTCTTTTGCTGCGTGACCTCGATCCCTTCCAATCCACAGAGTCCTTGGACGATATAGTGCGTTCAGTTCCAGCATCTATGTCTACCAAGGCAGGCATCGCTTCCATGTGTGCTTGAAGGTTCAGGTTCGACCAGAAGCACCGTCTGCGATTCTGCTTCTTTCCCATCCACGCCAGATCCATTGTAAGCTTGTATGCGTCATCTCTGGGTGAGTATGCGAACGGAGAGTTCTCCATGACCCACCAGTTGGGCCGCACCTCATCCAGTATCCTCCTGAACTCAGGGATCAGATCCGGCATGACCGCATCCTCACCCCACCGGGACTTGTTCAGGTTACCGATGGGGCTAAAGCTCTGACATGGAGGACCACCTATGACGCCATCAAATACCGCTGGCGGGTGGAAAGACCGTATGTCCCCACCCCAGAGTAGGTCTGGGCCACGCACGATACAGAAACCTCTCTCTTCAAATGCGTGATCCAACAGACCTATCCCTGGGAATAGCGACAGGACCAAGTCGCTCATATGGTGTGAGCGTACCCTGGTAGTGATAGTGGCGTTACCTCCTGTGGGTAGGCAGGCCACTCGTCTGAGTCCAGGCACTGCTTGTAGACATTGAGCAGCACCCA